>Ga0302312_10000527_pt1 | contig 27844 bp, 25 predicted proteins | sample III_Palsa_N2_1_FD_200529 | JGI IMG/M metagenome (GOLD analysis project Ga0302312, IMG submission 200529) | Peat permafrost microbial communities from Stordalen Mire near Abisko, Sweden - III_Palsa_N2_1 | ecosystem: Environmental > Terrestrial > Soil > Palsa > Peat permafrost | place: Sweden... | reverse complement strand
GGCGGGGCTTTGCCGCTTCGGCGCGGCCGGGCTTTCCCGTTTCGGCGGGGCGGGGCCGTTCTCCTTTTCCTGCGCGACCAGCAGGGCCGGCCGGCCTCCTGGCAGAGCCGGAGCCCCGGCCGACACCGCGCTGGCCTTCTTCAAAGCCGACCACCCTTATATCCGCTATACCGGCAGGGTCGATTTCTCCCACCCCGGGGAGCCCAGATTCTGGGCCCCGGGTGTCTACATCCAGGTCCGTTTTGAAGGTCCGGCCTGTCTCCTTGTGCTAAAGGATGAGGTTCTTTACGGCACTTCACATAATTACCTGGAAATAGCCATTGAGGGGGAAAAGCCCTACCGGGTCCAAACCAAGGGAAAAACGGATACACTACGCGTCATCTTCAGCGCCACGAAAGGCCCTCATACCCTGACCATCACCAAGGATACAGAATCCGGCATCGGTTACCTGGCCTTTTGCGGTATTAGCTGTCAAAAGCTCTTACCGCCTCCCGCTCCCCCTTCCAGGAAGATCGAATTCATTGGGAACTCCATCACCTGTGGAACGGGCAGCGATTTATCCCTGTTTCCCTGTGGCCAGGGAGCCTGGTATGATCAGCATAATGCCTACCTGAGCTACGGACCCACGACGGCCAGGCGCTTGAATGCTCAATGGACACTGTCCTCGGTCTCCGGCATAGGGCTGATCCACAGCTGTTGCGACATGACGATCACGATGCCTCCTGTATTTGATAAAGTAAATATGCGCTCGGACTCCATTCTTTGGGATTTCCATCGTTACCAACCGGATGTGGTAACGGTCTGCCTGGGTCAAAATGACGGGGTCCAGGACTCTACTGTTTTTTGTACGGCTTATGTGCGTTTCTTGGATAGCCTGAGGGGGTATTACCCCAAGGCGGCGATTATCTGTCTGACGAGCCCTATGGCGGATTCCGTCCTCGCCGCCGTGATGCGCCATTACATCGGCGCCGCGGAAAGGGAAATGCACAGGAAGGGCGACCGGAAGGTTTATACCTGCTTCTTCTCCAAGCAGTATCATCATGGATGCGGGGGACACCCCGACCTGGAAGAACATCAGGCTATTGCCGGGGAATTGGTGGCCTGCATTAAAAAGGTGGAAGGTTGGTAAACGGCCGAACGAAGGCCGTCTGAGGGCGTCATGTCCGAACGAAGGCCGTTCGAAGACGTTATGCCCGAAGGCAAGGCCATTAGCCGCCGGTCTCGCCCGTCCTGATCTTTACGGTCTTTTTGCCGGAATTCTTTTTCTCATAGTCCTGGACTTCCTTGGGCTTGCTATCAGCGGCATTGGTCGGGGCGGTGGAAGAGAGGGTTCCCGTCTTTAATTTTCCCAGGACGTACTCTTCGGTTTTCGCCACCGTACCCGTGGAGGGATCAAAATAAAGCCAGGTGCCGTGTTTGACCGTGGACACGTCAAATTTAATAGCTTTTCTTTCGGACCTGAAAGGGTTATGGGGGTCATCATAGACGGTCACGGTATCATAGGGGTTTGCGGGGTCCACAGCCATCCAGCTTTCTTCCCTGAGCCGGTCACCGACATTGGTAAAATATTCCTGTTTCCCATCCTTGCTCCCCCACTTGTAGTTTTCTACGGCGATCATGTCTCCCTGCAGGCTGTACTCCTTCCAGACCCCATCCTTTACGTCATTTCTATAAAAACCTTCCTCTTCATATCCCGGCTCCCCTCTTAGCGGATCCACGTGGATAATCCACGGGCCCTGCTTTTGGTTCTTTTTGTCAACGCAATTGAGGGTATCTCCCTTTTCGCCCAGGTTGTAGGTAACGCATTGAGCCTGAGTTCCGATGGTCGCGAGGAGGGTCACCAAGCCCAAATAAAGAGGCTTGGAAAGGCGTGTGAAGGACGTTTTCATCCGGATAATGGGCATGGCTGAATCAATTTATATACATACAACGAATGCCAGGCGACCAAATTGCCTGGGGGAAAGCGCCGAATTAACGCAATACCTCCTGCAATTTTGCCTCCAGATCTTCTCCCCGGAGGTTTTTTGCAATGATCTTGCCCGTTGGATCCACGAGAAAATTCTGAGGGATACTGGAAATATTGTATAGTTGAGCGGCCGCATTATTCCAATAATGCAGGTCGGAAACCTGGGTCCAGCTCAGTCCGTCATCTCCAATAGCCTTTAGCCAGGCATTCTTCTCCTTGTCCAGGGACACGCTGAGTATGGTGAAATTCTTGTTTTTATATTCCCCGTACGCCTTGACTACATTGGGATTTTCCATCCGGCAGGGTCCGCACCAACTGGCCCAGAAATCGACGAGCACATATTTACCGCGGAAGGAAGACAACGTAACGGGCTTGCCGTTGACGTCGTCCTGCGTAAAATCAAGGGCCATCGATCCTTCCTTTCCGATGCTGGCCTTAGCCATCTGCTGGGTCAGGATGCGTCCGTAGAAATCCTTCTGTACGGAAGGCTGTAACAGGGTGAACTGGCTTTCCAGCCAGGTATAGTCCTGCCGGACCTGCATGTGGATCATGAGCAGGAAAGAACTTACGTGGGAGGCCGGATGACCGGTAATATAAGCGTGGGTGAGGCCGTCCAGGGAATCCAGCTTGCTCCGGTAGACTTTGAGCAAACTATCGAAGCCGGGCGTGCCCTTTTGTTGGTTCAATTGCTGGGCGAGTTCTCCCAGCCGCATGAAAAAAGGCGCAAACTGGGGTTCAAACTGACGGTATTCATCCTGCAGGGGAGCCCCCTTTACATCGGCCAGGTTAAGATTATTGGCCGGTGCATCCAATTGCAATTCACTCGCATCCAGGAAGACCAGCTTATGTTCTGCTTTGCCTGCTTCCGAAATAAAGTACAGATTGGGTTCGTGGATGACTCCCTGGAGTACAAAACTCTCTTTATGAACAGTAGACTTTGCCAGGGTATCCTTTGATAAATTGGGATTGGATATAAACACTACTGTCCCTTCCGGCGCGCCCGGCAGGCTGCCTTTTATCGTAAAAGTGCTGTCGGTATGCTGGGCACGGACAGCCGATCCAACCAGCACTGTCAGAAGGCATATGATCCATTTATTTTGCATGTCTTTCTTTTAATACATCCACAACTTCCTGTAAAGTATATCCTTTCGCCTGCAGGAGGACCAGGTAGTGAAACATCAGGTCGGCCGCCTCTCCCAGAAACAGGGCCTTGTTGTCGTCTTTTGCTTCGATCACCAATTCTACCGCCTCTTCCCCTACTTTTTGGGCCACCTTGTTGATGCCCTTGGCAAAAAGGCTGGCAGTATAGGAACTATCCGGCGCAGCTGATTTGCGGGAGGCAATGATCCTTTCCAGGTAAGACAGAAAATCTCCCGGTTCATTCAATTCATCCCAGCAGGTATCAGCGCCCGTGTGACAGGTAGGCCCCAGGGGATTGGCCTTGATCAACAAGGTGTCCTGGTCACAATCTACCCGGATATCTTTCAGTAGCAGGAAATGACCGCTCTCTTCCCCCTTGGTCCAGAGGCGCTGCTTGGACCGGCTATAGAAGGTTACCTTTCCCGACTCTCTCGTTTTTTCCAGCGCTGCCTCGTTCATGAATCCCAGCATCAAAACACGTAAGGTCGATTCATCCTGGACGATGGCGGGCACCAGGCCGTCTGCATATTTACCAAAATCAACATTCATATCCGTACGGGCATTTGGTGCTCCTGCAAATATCCTTTTAATTCCTGAATCCCGATTTCTTTAAAGTGAAAAATGCTGGCTGCCAGCGCCGCATCCGCATGCCCCTTCTCAAATACGTCCAGAAAATGCGGGAGGGCGCCTCCCCCTCCGGAAGCGATGACGGGCACGGGCAAAAGGTCAGACAACGTACGGGTGATATCCAGGGCGAACCCCTGCTTCGTTCCATCGTGGTTCATAGACGTCAGCAGGATCTCACCGGCGCCCCTGTCCACGGCCTGCCTCGCCCAGTCCACGGTCCGCGTGTCTGTTTTGATCCTGCCCCCATTGAGGTATACGTACCACTCCCCGTCCGCCTCCCGCCGGGTATCAATGGCCAGCACGACGCATTGGCTGCCAAAGGACCGGGCCAGTTCGCTGATCAGATCCGGCCTTTGGAAAGCGGCCGTATTGACCGAAATCTTATCGGCCCCGCATTGCAGCAGGTATTGCACGTCCTCCACACTGGAAATACCCCCGCCTACCGTAAAGGGAATATTGATCTGCCGGGAGATCCGGTCTACCAGTTCCTTTAACGTCTTCCTTTTTTCATGAGTGGCGGTAATGTCCAGGAAAACCAATTCGTCTGCTCCTGCCTGGGCATATAAGGCCCCCAGCTCCACCGGGTCCCCGGCGTCGCGGATGTTTTCAAAATTGATCCCTTTTACCGTCCGCCCATCCTTGATGTCAAGGCAGGGAATAATGCGTTTGGTCAATGCCATGATGACTATAGTTGTGGCACCCTTACAGGGAAACCAGTTCTTGAATGGAAATACGTCCTTCGTAAATCGCCTTACCTACGATCGCTCCTTTGCAACCGATCTCCTTTAGGTCCCGCAGGTCCTGCAGGTTGGACACTCCCCCGCTGGCAATGAAGTGCAGCGCAGGGAATTGGCGCAGGATCTCCCGGTACAGGTCCGTAGCCGGCCCCTGAAGGAGGCCATCCTTGCTGACGTCTGTGCAAAAAACCTGTTGGATGCCCCTCTCTATGTAGTTTCGGATAAAATCATACACCCAGATATCGGTCGTTTCCAGCCAACCGCCTACCGCGATCTTCTCCTTTTTTACATCCGCCCCCAGCAGGAATTTTTCCGCCCCGAATTCTTCCATCCATTCCTGCATGGTATCCGGGTGTTTCACAGCCATGCTTCCGATGGTAGCCAGTAAAGCGCCTGACTGAAAGACGATCTCCAGGTCCTCCCGTTTTTTTATGCCTCCTCCAAAATCTATCACGAGCGTCGTTTTGCCTGCAATCCGTTCCAGCACCTTCCAATTCCGGACCATTCCTTCTTTCGCCCCATCCAGGTCAACCAGATGGAGACGCCGGAGCCCGACGCCCTCAAATTCCTTGGCTACTTCCAGGGGATCTTCGTTATAAATCTTCTTCTGTGCGTAGTCCCCCTGGGTCAGCCTCACGCACTTACCGTCAATAATATCTATGGCCGGAATGATTTCCATTCTTCTTTTTTATTTTATCGCTATGAAGTTTTTCAAGATGGTCTCTCCCACCCCTGCAGATTTCTCCGGATGGAACTGTACCCCGTAGAAATTATCTCTATGCAGGGCGGCGCTATACGGCTGCACGTAATCGGTCAATGCAATGGTATGGGCTCCCAGGCTCGCATAGTAGCTGTGTACAAAATATACATACGGCTGACTGGGAAGGCCAGCGAATAATACGGACTCCATTTGTTGCAAGGTATTCCATCCGATCTGGGGCACTTTCAGGGTCGGCGCCGAAGCCGCTCCGCGGGCGCCTGCCGGCGGGGCCGATTGAGGCTTGGGCCTGAACAACCGGACACGTTCCTCGAAAATCCCCAGGCAGTCCGTATCGTTTTCTTCGGAATAGGAACACATCAACTGCATGCCCAGGCAGATCCCCAGCACGGGCTGGGTCAGTTCCCTGATAACGCTATCCAGCCCCCGTTCCCTTAAATATGCCATGGCCGTACTGGCTTCTCCGACACCTGGGAAAATGACCTTGTCCGCCGACCGGATCAGGGCAGGGTCATCTGTTACCGTGGCCTCTGCTCCAATCCTCTGGAGGGCGTAACGGACCGATTGGATATTGCCCGCATTATATTGAATGATTACTGTCATGGTTCCCCTATTTAAACGATCGTTGTCATGGCCGTACTGATTGAATAAAAGCCTGCGTGGCAGCGGCAATGCCGGCGGCGTCCGTGACGGCGGGAGCAGCATTGGCGGCCACAGACTGCAATACTTTGATATAGGCCGTTCCGATAATCGCGCCGCTGGTATGTTCGCAGGCCGCGTCAAAAGTGGCCTTGTCTTTGATGCCGAAGCCCACCAAAATCGGATTTGATAATTGCAGGTCCTGCAAGCGCTTAAAATACGCCTGGCTGTCGCCCATGTCCTTGTTCGATCCCGTGGTGGAAGAGGAAGAAACCGCGTACAGGAACCCGGTACTGAGTCCATCCAGCTGCCTGACCCGCGCGTCCACCGTTTCCGGAGTGACGAGAAAGATAAAATGCAGTCCGTATTTCCGGATGACAGGCCCGTAGAGGGTCTCAAATTCATACATGGGCACATCGGGCAGGATCAACCCGTCGATACCTGCAGCGGCTGCATCCGCGCAAAATTGTTCAAATCCGTATTGCATAATGGGATTGAGATATCCCATCAGGATCACCGGTACACTGATCCTTTCCCGGAAGCCCTGCAACTGCCCCAGGAGAGTCCGGATGGTCATGCCCTTTTCAATGGCGACCATGCTGCTGTCCTGGATCACCGGGCCGTCTGCCAGGGGGTCACTGTAAGGCATCCCCAGTTCGATCATGTCCACGCCGCTGTCCTGCAACGCTTGCATCACGGGAAGGGTACTGTCCGCTTCCGGAAATCCTGCCGTACAATATACATTCAATACGGCCGACCGTTTCGCCGCGAAAAGCGCATCAATTCTATTGGGTGTTGTCGCCATTGTCATTATTGGTTATGGGTGTCCATATAGTTCATATAAGCCTGCATGTCCTTGTCCCCCCGACCGGAAAGACAAATGACCACCGTATCCTTTTCATCCAGCTTTAACTGTTTCAATCCGGCAAAAGCATGAGCTGATTCGAGTGCCGGGATAATCCCTTCCAGCCTGGCCAGCTCAAAAGCCGCGTCCAGGGCTTCTGCATCCGTAGCGCTCAAGTAACGGCCCCGGCCTGAGTCATACAGGTAGGCATGCAGGGGTCCGATGCCGGGGTAGTCCAGGCCAGCCGAAATACTATGCGCTTCCAGCACCTGGCCGTCGTCGGTTTGCATAACCAGACTCCTGGAACCGTGCAGGATACCGTCCTTGCCCAGTTGGGTGGTCGCTGCGGAATGACCGCTGTGCACGCCTTCCCCGGCCGCTTCCACGGCAATCAATTCCACCGAAGGGTCGTCCAGGAAATGGTAGAAAGTACCGGCCGCATTACTGCCTCCTCCTACGCAAGCCATTACTTTGGTGGGCAATTCGCTGCCGGTGGCTTCTTTTAACTGCCACCTGATCTCTTCACTGATGACACTCTGGAAACGGGCCACCATATCCGGGTAGGGATGCGGGCCCACCACGCTGCCAATGATATAATGCGTATCCACCGGATGGTTGATCCAATCCCGGATGGCTTCATTGGTGGCATCCTTTAATGTCTGGCTGCCACTGTAGGCTGGTTCCACCCGGGCGCCCAGCATACGCATGCGGGCGACGTTGGGAGCCTGCCTTTCAATATCCCTGATCCCCATGTATACAATGCATTCCATCCCCATCAACGCGCATACCGTGGCCGTGGCAACGCCGTGCTGTCCCGCCCCCGTCTCTGCAATGATGCGGTGTTTCCCCAGGCGCCTGGCCAGCAATATCTGTCCAATGGTATTATTCACTTTATGGGCGCCCGTATGGCAGAGGTCTTCCCGCTTCAGGAAGATCCGGGTATGGAACAGGTCGCTCAATCGTTTGGCATAATACAGGGGCGTAGGGCGGCCTACGTAGTCTTTGAGCAATTGCCCGAATTCTTCTCTGAAACCTTTCTCTTCTATGATCTCCAGGTACCTGCGCTGCAACTCCTCCACATTCGGATACAACATCTCAGGAATAAAGGCTCCCCCGAATTTCCCGTAATAACCGTTTTTATCTACTTGATAGGAAGACATATAAATAAAGTTAAACACTGTTTACAATGCATGAACCGCCTTTACAAAGGACGATAATAAATCCAGGTCTTTGACGCCGGGGCGGATCTCAAACTTACTGTTCACGTCCACGGCAAACAATTTATTCCCTTTGTCCCCCTGTTGGAAACGCTGAAGATTTTCCGGGTCTTCCGGCCCTATACCCCCGCTGAGGATGAAGGGTTTGTTGATCTGTATATCGTTCAATACCTGCCAGTCGAATTTTTTGCCCGTCCCCCCGTATTGCAGAATCCCGGCCGTGTCAAACAGGAAGAGATCGCAACTCCCGTTATAATTCCGCACCTTCCATTCGATGTTCTCATCATTGCCCACGCGGAAGGCCTTGATCGTTTCCAACTGGTCACTGATGCGTTCGCAAAACTTCGGGGTCTCATCCCCATGTAACTGCACCATGTGCAACCCGTAAGCATCCACCGCCCTCATGACTTCTTCATAGGTGGCATTCACGAATACCCCCACCTTATTGGTCCGCCACTTGGCTTTCCGGACGTCTTCAGGGCGCAACAGGTTCCCGATATAGCGCGGAGATTTCGGATAAAACATAAATCCAACGAACTCCACCCCCAGGTCGTCCAGGGCTTGTATCTGGTCCAGTTGTGTCAGGCTGCAAACTTTGATACGCATGTGGTCATTTTTAAAATTGGCCAGCCAGGCGTGGCCGGATTTTACAACTGCTCAACAAAATGCCTGAAGGCTTCTCCAGGATCTGCTTGTTTCATAAAGGTCTCTCCGATCAGGAACCCCGTGAACCCGTGCACCCGCATATCCCGAATGGTAGCAGGATCCGAGATCCCACTTTCCGATACCTTTGGAAGGCCTTCCGGTAACCTGCGGGCCAGTGCCTTTGACCGCTCAATATCCACCGAAAAGGTCTTCAGGTCCCTGTTATTGATTCCCACCAGGTCTATTTCGGGGCATAGGTGTTCGAGCTCCCCTTCCGTATGTAATTCCAAAAGTACTTCCAATTCCAGGGAATGGGCAAAACGGGCCAGGGTCCGGACACGCTCCCGCGAGAGGCAGGCCGCGATCAGCAAAATAACGTCTGCGCCCATAGCCCTTGCCTCCACCACCTGGTATTCATCGATCATAAAATCCTTCCTCAAAATGGGGATCTCATTCGTTCTGGCCACGAGAAGGTCTTCTTTACAGCCCCCGAAAAAAGCGCTGTCCGTAAGGACGGACAGGCCGGACGCGCCAAAGCGCGTGTAGGCGCCGGTGATATATTCCACGTCCGCCCCTTCCAGGAACACCCCCTTGGAAGGCGACTTCCGCTTGAATTCGGCAATGATCCCCGTTTTGGCAGGATCCGCCAGGGACTGTTTCAGGGATAAGGTCTTACGCCCGAATAAAGGAGATTGCTCCAGCAGGGCAATGGGAGAAGAGGACCTGGCCCTGGTCACTTCCAGTTCTTTTTGTGCGATGATGGTATCCAGAATCGTCATATCTATCCTATTGCAAAGACAATAATTTTTGGAGGGCCGCATACGCCTTTCCGCTTTCCAGGCTCTGCAGGGCGGCATCGTAGCAATGCTCGTAGTCCGGATATTTGCCCGTGCACTGCAGGGCCATGGCTGCGTTGGCTACGACGACAGCGTGCTGGGCCCAGGAACCTTCCGCTTTTAATATCTTCAAAAACAATTTCGCGGATTCTTCTACCGTATTCCCTCCGTAAAGGTCGGAAGGTAATACAGATCTTTTTCCCAACTGTTCAGCGGACAATACCTTTTCTCCCTGATTATCGATCACCTTGGTGTCTCCCGTCAGCGACACTTCGTCATAGCCATCCAGGCTGTGGATGATCGTAAAGGACTGGGTCCCCTGTTGGAGAAGATAATTGTAGATCCTGGCCATTTCCAGGCTATAGACACCGATCAACTGATAGGCTGGAAAGGCCGGGTTCACGAGGGGGCCCAGCATGTTGAAGAAGGTCCTTATCCCTAAAGATCTCCGGATTGCACCCACGGCTTTCAGGGCCGGGTGAAACATCGGTGCGTGCAGGAAACAGATATTGCTGGATTCCGCTTCCTTTCTCAATGCTCCCTGGTCCGCTTTGAAGGTGTACCCAAGTTGTTCCATGACGTTAGACGATCCGCTAATGGTAGAAGCGCCGTAGTTACCATGCTTGGCTACCTTCTGCCCCGCGCCCGCCACGATGAAACAGGACAGCGTGGAAATATTAAAGGTATTTTTTCCGTCTCCCCCCGTACCCACAATATCAATGACTTCCAGCCCTTCCATGTCCACGCGAACGCATAATTCCAGCAGGGCATCCCGGAATCCCTGTAACTCGTCGATGGTAATGCTGCGCATGAGATACACGGTAATAAACGACGTCACTTCGCTGTCGCTGAAGGCTCCCCTGGAAATCTGGACAAGGATGTCTTTGGCCTGCTCCCGGGAAAGCGTTTTATGCTCGAAAAGAAATTGCAATATTTTCTTCATTGGGTTTGGGTTATGCTTTTAACCAATTTTTAAGGATGGCTTCCCCCCGGGGAGTCAGGATGCTTTCCGGATGGAACTGCACCCCGCGTACGTCGTACTTCTTATGTTGCAGCGCCATGATCATGTCTTTCTCATCCCTGGCGGTGATTTCCAGTTCATCCGGAAAGCCCGGCCCGGCCACCACCCAACTGTGGTAGCGCCCTACTTCCAGTTCTTCGGGCAAGCCCTGGAACAAATCTGCCGAAGGAACCGTCACCCGTACCGTTGTCGCTACCCCGTGATAGACTTCCTTCAGGTTTATCAGCGTTCCTCCAAAGGCCTCTGCGATCGCCTGGTGGCCAAGGCATACACCCAAAATGGATTTTGTGGATGCATATTCCCTGATCAGGGGTAGCAGTAACCCCGCTTCGGAAGGAATACCCGGACCGGGGGAAAGAATGATTTTGTCAAAACCCTTTACGTCTTCCAATGGGATCTGATCATTTCGGAACACTTCCACTTTCTGGTGCAGTATCTTTTCTACGAGATGCACCAGGTTGTAGGTAAAGGAATCGTAATTATCGAAAACCAGTATGCGCGCCATAGTATCCGTTTTATATCTGTTCGGCCAGTTCGATGGCTTTCTTCAATGCGTTTAATTTATTTTTTACTTCCTGCAATTCGCCCTCCGGGTCGGATGCAGCGACTATACCGCCCCCGGCCTGGTAATACAGGTGGTTGTCCCTGCTCAGGAAGGTCCGGATCATAATGGCATGATTGCAACTCCCGTCAAATCCTACAAGTCCGATGGCCCCCCCATAGTATCCCCTGGATGTCGGCTCATAGTCGTTGATGATCTCCATCGCCTTGAACTTGGGCGCACCGCTCAGGGTACCCGCCGGGAAAGTCGTGGCGAGCAATTGAAAAGGATTGGCCCCTTCGGGGGAAGTCCCGGTGACTTCACTCACCAGGTGTATCACATGCGAATAATACTGAACCGTCCTGTATTGAGCGACTGTTACATTCTCGCAGGTACGGCTCAGGTCATTCCTGGCAAGGTCTACCAGCATGACGTGTTCTGCGTTTTCTTTGGGATCGTGCAGGAGCTTGTCCGCCGCCGCTTTATCGATGGGGTCATCCCCGGTGCGCTTCACCGTTCCCGCAATGGGATGGATCACTGCTTTTCGTTGTTGCACGATCAGCTGGCTTTCAGGACTAGAGCCCAGGAGCCGGTAGTCTCCATAGTCAAAGAAGAAAAGATAAGGGGAAGGGTTAATGCTGCGGAGCGCCCGATAAACATTGAACTCATCCCCGATGAAAGGCCGTTTGAACCGACGGCTGAGGACCACCTGGAACACGTCCCCCCTGTAGCAACGCTGAATACCCTTTCGAACCATTTCCCGATGCTCTTCGTCACTCATATTGGAAGATTCTTCGTCCTTTACCCTGAAGGGATATACGGGCACATCTTTAGACCGGATCAGGGATTCTACCGCGGATAAATCACTTTCTACGCCTTTGATCGTATTCTCACACAAGTATAACTCGTCCTTATAGTGATTGATGACGATGACATACTGGTACAGCCGGTACCGCATCAGCGGAATTTCATCGGGCTCCCCGGTTGTTTTAAACTGCAGCGGTTCAAAGAACTGGACAGCATCGAAGGAGGTATATCCAAAAAGCCCCTGTGCAAAAGAGACCGGCTTCTCAGGGGGGCTATTGACTTCAAAGCGCTGCATAAAATCCCATAGCAGACCCGGCACCAGATCTTTCTTACCGAGGGGCTGATGCGTCGCCTCCTGATTCGGTAATTTATATTCGATGTGCTGAAGGTCCCGGATCTCGATGCCGGCAATGGCATTGATCCCTATAAAAGAATAGCTGTTCTCTCCTGCATGAAAATCCGTGCTTTCCAGCAATACCGTATCCCGGAAACGGTCCCGGAGGCGGAGGTAAATACTGACCGGCGTATAGACGTCAGACAGCATTTTTTTGTACTTCGTGGTGATACTGATCTTACTCATGGTTTTTTGTCGGTAATGGGCAATAAAAAACCCGCTGTTACAGCGGGCTCTTTGAAAAATGTATGCAGAATATGCATGGCATGTCACACCGCTATCAGAGTTACTGATCCGTGCCACCACCAAGCCATATTTTGAATTTGCTGTTTCATTCTACTTGCAAATATGCGGGTAAAAATCATTTTTAACAAAAAAAATTTGAGGCGGACGCATAATCCGCGACCTACGGCCGGATTACAGCACGCCCTTGGTAGAAGGCAGATGGTTGCTTAACGGGTCTCGCCTGACTGCCATGCGGATTGCCTTGGCAAAGGCCTTGAAAATCGCCTCTATCTTATGGTGCTCATTCTCTCCCCTGCATACTACGTTCAAGTTGCAACGGGCCGCATCGGAAAATGATTTAAAGAAATGAAAGAACATCTCTGTAGGCATTTCCCCTATTTTCTCCCGTTTGAATTCGGCGTCCCACACGATCCAGTTCCTTCCCCCGAAATCAATAAGCACGCGGGCGTCCGCCTCATCCATAGGAAGGGCAAAGCCGTACCGTTCCATTCCCCTTTTATCCGCTAATGCCAAGGCAAAAGCCTCTCCCAGGGCGATCCCCGTATCTTCAACGGTATGATGCTCATCAATATGCAAGTCCCCCTCCACCCGTACCCGGAGATCCAGCTTGCCGTGACGGGCGATCTGGTCCAGCATATGGTCGAAAAACCCAATGCCGGTATGAATATCGGACTTCCCGCTGCCGTCCATATTCACCGTTATTGAAATCTTTGTCTCCTGCGTATTCCGTTCATGGCTGACGGTCCTGAGCCCCAATTTAAAGAAGGCATAGATCTCCCTCCAATCCGGTGTCTCCAGGGCAATAGTATCGGACAGGGCGGATCTTCCCTGACTCACGCTGGTTTCTTCAGCACCCAGGGAGGGATCGTTGTTTAACCATACGGCTTTGCAGCCCAGATTTTTTGCCAGTTGGACATCCGTTATGCGGTCCCCTATCACAAATGAATGCACCAGGTCATAGTCCGGATTATTGATATAGCCTGTCAGCATTCCCGTATTCGGTTTCCTTGTGGGGGCATTGTCCTTGGCAAATGTCTTGTCAATGTGGACGGCCTGAAACCGTATATCTTCCCCGGCGAGCGCCTTCATGACAAAGTCCTGTACCGGCTGGAAATGGGCTTCCGGAAAAGAGGCCGTTCCAAGCCCGTCCTGATTGGTGACCATGACCAGTTCGTAATCAAACTCACGGGCAATCCGGCCCATCCATTCGAAAACATGGGGATAAAAATCCAGCTTCTCAAAGCTGTCAATCTGGTAAGTAGGCGGATCCTCTTTGATAAGCGTTCCGTCCCTGTCTATGAATAAGACTCTTTTCATACAAAAGAAATTTAGTGGCCCCTATTGGGCGGCAGCTACACCATCCTTTACCCGGACGGCCTTGACTTCGGCAGCGGTCACGGCGACAGCCTTGTTTCCAAAACTATGGCGAACGAAAGTCAATACATCGGCTATATTCTGATCTGTCAATGTCGTATGAGGGGGCATTACATTGTGGTACTCATTATCGTCAATGGTCAGGGGCGTCTTCATTCCTTCCAGGACGATCTTGATCAGGGCCGTCTTATTCCCCAAAACGTAGGTGGTTTTTACCAAAGGGGGATTCATATTCATGACCCCGCTTCCATCCACCTGGTGGCAGGCGATGCATTGCTGTTGATACAAAGCTTTGCCTCTTGCAATAGAGGCGGCAACTCCGGTGGCAGGGCCCTTTTGTTGAACCGGCAAAACGAATGCGAGCGAAGCGCACGCGGCGATTAGACATATCATTCTAAGCATACTGTAAAAATAAGGTTTTACACACCAAAAGACTTTTTCCGGCCGCTAACATTGTAATGAGCGCGGTGCATTTTCACCGATGATCATCTCCATAGTCAGCGATGGCCTGAACGAGCTGACGGTTCTCTTCCGGGGTGCCGATGGTCATACGAAGGCACCCTTCGCACAATTCCACCTTGCTCCTGTCCCGCACGATAATACCTTTTTCCACCAGGTACTCATAAATACCCCTTGGATCGGTCGTCCTGACCAACAGGAAATTAGCATCGCTGGGATACACCCATGTCACTAAAGACAATGCACCCAGTTCGAGGGTCATCCTTTCTCTTTCCTGTACGGTTTCCCTGATCCAGGCATTTACTTGCTCCACACCGGCCAATGCCTGCAAGGCCAATTGCTGGGAGGCCTCATTGATATTATAGGGAGGCTTTATTTTGTTCATCACGTCTATGATGACCGTTGAACTGAAAGCCATTCCAACCCGAAGAGCCGCCAGGCCCCAGGCCTTTGACAAGGTTTGCATCACCACCAGGTTCGGATATTCCGTCAATTCCTGGATGAAGCTCTTGTGTCTTGAATAGTTGATATAGGCTTCGTCGATCGCTACAATCCCCCTGAAATTATTCAACAATACCTCTATGTCGGTCCTGTTGATCGCATTACCCGTGGGATTATTAGGGGAACAAATAAAAATAAGCTTGGTATGCTCGTCCACGGCGTCTTCCAGGGCGGGCATGTCCAATTGGAAGGAGGAAGTGAGGGGCACTTTTTTTAAGGATACGTCATTAATATGTGCGCTGACTTCATACATCCCATAGGTAGGAGGGCAAATGATCACATTATCCACACCCGGGTTGCAAAAGGCCCGGTACAAAATATCGATGACTTCATCACTGCCATTGCCGAGGAATATATGGGGAACAGGCACTCCTTTTATCTCCGCGATGCGCTCTTTTAATTTCCACTGCAAAGGATCGGGGTAACGGTTGTAGGACACGGACAAGGGCGAGCCGAATGCATTTTCATTGGCATCCAGGAAGACCCGGCCCTCTCCTTTGAATTCATCCCTGGCAGAAGAATACGGCACCAGTTTTTTGATATTGTCCCTTAGCAACAGGTCTATGTCAAAATCCATAACGGTTGAGAATTTAAATTTTTGTTAAACGAATCTGTACAGCCCTGGCATGAGCATCCAATCCTTCTGCCTTCGCCATTTCCACTACTGTCGGGGCCAGCCTTTCGAGGCCCTCCCTGCTCAGGTCCTGGAAGGTGATCTTGCGTACGAAACTATCCAGGCTGACTCCACTGTATGCCCGGGCAAAGCCGTTGGTGGGCAAGGTATGGTTGGTCCCGCTGGCATAGTCGCCAGCGCTTTCCGGGGAATAATTCCCTAAAAAAACGGAGCCCGCATTGATCACTCCTTCGGCCAGCTCACCCGCATTGGCACAGGCGATAATAAGGTGCTCCGCAGCATAGGCGTTGACCAGGGCCAACGCTTCCACCCTATCCCGAACCACCACGATCTGGCTGTGTCCCAGGGCCCTTTCCGCCAGGTCCCTGCGGGGCAGTTCCTGGACCTGCCGTTGCACCTCCTCCATGACCGCCCCGGCCAAGGGGGCATGGGTAGTCACCATCAGTACCTGGGAGTCAGCCCCGTGTTCGGCCTGGCTCAGCAGGTCTGCGGCTACGAATGCCGGGCTCGCCGTCTCGTCCGCCCATACACAAACTTCGCTGGGGCCGGCCGGCATGTCTATGGCTACGCCTTCCATCTGCACCATTTGCTTGGCGCCCGTTACAAATTGATTACCGGGCCCAAAGATCTTATACACACGGGGAACGCTTTCCGTTCCATAGGCCATCGCTCCGATCGCCTGCACTCCTCCGATCCTGTATACTTCGGTGACCCCTATCTCCCGGGCGGCATAGAGGATAGCCGGGTGCAGCTCTCCATGCTGATTAGGCGGAGAACACAATACGATCTGCTTGCACCCAGCCAGTTTCGCGGGTATCCCCAACATCAGCAGGGTGGAAAACAGGGGTGCCGTACCTCCGGGAATATAAAGTCCCACCTTTTCAATACCTACGCTTTTACGCCAGCACCGGATGCCGGGCATGGTCTCTACCACTTTCGGGTCTTCCTTTTGCCCGGCATGGAAACACTCAATATTGGACCTGGCCTGCAAAATGGCGGCGGCCAGCGGCGCGGGGACCTTGTCCGCCCCTTCTTTGATTTCGGCTTCCGATAGCCGGAGGTGGAGCAGCTTTGCTCCGTCGAACTGTTCGGTATACTTGCGCACGGCCACATCCCCTCTATGGCGCACCTCTTCCAATACCGCACTGATCTTGGCCCTTAAAGAAACCGCTTCCTGCACTGGCCGGGTAATGATCTGCTCCCATTCTTCAACGGACGGATGATAATATATCTGCATCAGACAATCATTTTTTCGATGGGTACGACAAGAATCCCCTGGGCTCCTGCCGCTTTCAGTTTCTCAATGATATCCCAGAAATCATTTTCATTCAGCACACTGTGTACAGAGCTCCAGCCTTCTTCCGCCAGGGGCAATACGGTCGGGCTTTTCATGCCCGGTAAAAGACCGATGATTTCCTTCAGGCGTTCGTTCGGGGCATTCAGGAGGATGTATTTATTGTTCTTTGCCTTTTTTACCGCCTGGATCCGAAATAGCAGCTTGTGCAATAACTGCATTTGAACCGGATTTAATTCATTGTTCCTCACCAGGACCGCCTGCGATTGCAAAATGGGATGGGCTTCTTTCAGCCCGTTCATAAACAGGGTGCTTCCACTGCTTACCAGGTCGCAGATGGCTTCGGCTAGTCCGATGCCCGGCGCAATCTCCACTGAGCCACTGATCTCATGGATATCTGCATGGACGCCTTCTTCCTTTAAGAACCGGCCCAGCAGCACGGGATAGGTAGTAGCGATCCTTTTCCCTTCCAGGAAATGGTGGCCCGTATAATCGTCTCCCTTTCGAATGGCTACGGAGAGGCGGCACTTGCCGAATCCCAGCTTCTCCACGACAGTGATCTTTTTATTTTTTTCATAAACGACATTCTCGCCTACGATACCGAGATCCGCTACGGCGTCTTCCACGTATTGCGGAATATCATCGTCCCTCAGAAAAAACAATTCCAGGGGGAAATTACTTGCCTCCGTCTTGAGCTTATTGACGCCGTTGGTGACGTCTATTCCGCACTCCTTGAGCAATTTCATGGAGTCGTCGTGTAACCTTCCTGATTTCTGAATGGCTAGTTTAAGTTTGATTTCCTGAGACATAAAGCGATTGCGATGGTTAAAAAAAAAGAGGTTCGCCTGGCGGCGAACCTCAAAGTGTTGTTTTATCTGTTATACACAAAACATCACCGGCTCACCTGCCCGGGGCAAAAATGATGATGGTGATGGATATGTGTTGTAATAATCATGGATGCAAATATAGGGTGCTTAGCTAAACTTTTTCGCATCTTCCAGGAATTTTGCCAAACCAAGGTCCGTCAGGGGGTGTTTCAGCAGGCCCAGTATGGGTTCGAGCGGCGAAGTCACCACGTCCGCACCGGATTCTGCGCACTTGACGATGTCCAGGGACCGGCGGATGGAGGCGGCCAGGATCTGCGTCTTAAACCCTTGCAATTGGTAAATGTGGGCAATCTGCTCAATCAGCAGTATTCCGTCCCAGTTGCTGTCGTCGATACGGCCAATAAAAGGAGAAACGTATTTGGCGCCTGCTTTGGCAGCCAGTATAGCCTGTCCTGCGGAGAATACCAGTGTGCAATTGGTGGCTATATTATTATCCGTGAACCAACGGATGGCTTTTACGCCTTCTTTGATCATTGGCACTTTTACAATAATGTTCGGGTGTATTGCAGCCAGCTTCTTTCCCTCTTCAATAATTTCTTTGAAGGTAGTGGAGACCACTTCCGCGCTCACGTCACCGTCAACGACAATGTCACAGATGGTAGCGTAGTGCTTATACACGGCTTCCGTTCCTTTTACCCCTTCCTTGGCCATCAAAGAAGGATTTGTCGTAACCCCATCCAGAATACCTAATTCATGTGCTTCTTTGATTTGATCCAGGTTAGCTGTATCGATAAAAAATTTCATAGCTGTATAATTTTTTGTTTTGATTGGTGTTTGGGAATATATGATTATCAGCAGATAAGTATAAAAAAAAATGGCAAGTTACTTATATCGCACCGCTACAACCGCCTACCCTTGCTGCCTTCCGGCCCTGGGGGGATTCAACAGGAGCTGGTCGTATAAGACTTGCCGATGCAAAGATAAGGGAAAATAAGAAAACTCACTGCACGCCTTGCGGATTATTGGTTTGTAAGGAATTTACCCGGCCCAGCCCTACCAGCTCATCGAAGCGACCGCCCAGGGGCCTATAGTATACGAGGATCAGATAACTGTTCTCTGTTTCAAAGAAATTGCCTTCCGTTTGGCTGGCGTCCACGTTCCCGTCCTTATCCCTTAAAACATAGAAATAATCATAATACCCCTGTTTCAATAATAAGGAGCAGCGATAGGTTTTTTTATCAGGGTCCCATCGCATCCGGGTACTGTCATTGAATGCATAATTGCTCAATTCCCCGTAAATAAATAGGTCCCTGCCTTCGTATGGCTCCCCTCCCGGCGGGGCGTAGGTGAAAAACACATGCCCGTAATCCCCCTGGTACGCCACATTAATGCTTTCGGTAGCCGCGATCGTATAGGCCCCGTTGTAATCCTGGTAGGTCACGTACGGATATTCCGCCCTGGACTGGTCCGTCCGGGCATATATATTAATATGATCCGGTAATTCGTCAATATGAGCCAGGCGATCACTTTGGAAACGGAAACTCCGGATATCCAACCATCGCCACTCCCGGGTGCCTGGCAAGACAGCGTCCGCATCCGTATTATATTCCAAAGAGTTATTGCGCACAAAAGTGGGGCGCAGGTCATACTTGGCCGATTCCCAACGCCAGTTTTGCACAATGGCCACTTTCACTTCCTGGGTGGCGCTGATAAACTGCCGGTTCCCTGTACCGACGCTGAACTGCACTTTCTGGTGGGTCTTAAAAAATTCATTGCCGAAAGGCGCCTGGATCTGAGCCGTCACCGACATAGAGCTATTGACGACCAGCATCCTGACCTGGAAAACCACGTCAGAAGGATCTCCGTTCTGGAAGACCTTCAATAAATAATTACCCCCCTTGGTCGGAATATAGTTGGCCTCCGGGACCCGCGTATGATAGTGGGTATAATGGGTCACTGCAATGGATGAGACCCGGTAAGAAGTGATCTGCACGCTGGCGAATCCCTTGGTATATTCCATCGTATTGAGTGAAGTGGGACTCCAATCCTCGTTCCTCAGTTCATAGACATACCCATAATTCTTAATATCCCCGTCCAGGTCATCAAACTGCAGGTCTAACTGATCGCTGCCACTCAACTGGATGACCGGGACGGTCGTCTGGCTGCCTGAAGCAAACAATTGTACGCTTTGAATATTCGGACGGAAAACGCGGGTGGCCCCATCGTCCTCCTGGGCCCTGGCAACGGTGCAACAGAGGAACACCATGAACGAGGTCCACGACAGTTTTGCCATTAAATAGTTCTTCAAATCCATTAGTTTTACAGATCAACAAAAGTACGTGCTTTGAACATAGCCCGGTATATTGCCCAACGCATTGCTTTTAATCCGCAAAAAACCTTTTCCCGCTTCATTATCCGGCTCGCCATCGGCGCCACTTCACTCAGTGTGGCCGTTATGCTGGTGGCCCTGGCCTTTACCAATGGATTCCAATCGGCCATCAGCCAAAAAGTTTTCAGTTTCTGGGGCCATATCCGGGTAGAGCGGTACCAGCCGGACCAAGGAGGTTCCATCGCAGAAGAGCCTCCCATCGAAAAGAACGATACCGTTGTCCGCACCATCTCCGGTTATCCGGGCGTAACGGCGGTAGACGCCTTTGCTACCAAATCCGCCATGCTTAAAACGAACGAAGGAATAGAAGGAATATTATTCAAAGGGGTAGAAAAAGACTTTCACTTTAACCGCCTGTCCGCCTTTTTGAAGCAAGGCCGCTGGGTCAGTTTCCCGGACAGCGGCTATAGCCATGAGATCAACCTTTCCGAATATACGGCCGCCCAACTCAAGCTGAAGGTTGGGGACGCCGTGCTGTTTTATTCAATGATGCAGGCCAATGTCCCCATCAGGGTGAGGAAATTGCAACTGGTCGGCATTTATAAAACCGGGATTGAAGAGTATGACCATACTTTTGCCTTGGGGGATATACGTCTCATACGACGTTTGAATGACTGGGATAGCACGCTGGTCGGAGGATACGAAGTATATATAGATAACTACCGGGACCTGGATACGATCAACAGGTCCATCCGGAACTACTTGCCCATTAAGTGGAACAGCAATACTATCCGCGACGTATACCCCAATATCTTCGACTGGTTAAAACTGCAGGACAAAACCAAGGCTGTCACCCTGAGTATTATGATCGTCGTCGCCTTATTGAACCTGATCACCTGCCTGATCATCCTGGTTCTGGAACGCGTCAGGATGATCGGTATCCTCAAATCAGTCGGAAGCACCAACCGTACCATCCAGCATATCTTCATGATCCACGCGTCCATTATTACCATTTTCGGCATCATATGTGGAAATATACTGGGCCTGGGTATCTGCTGGATCCAGCAGAAATTTGAATTGATCAAGCTCAACGAGGATGCGTATTATATGGCGGTCGCCCCCGTAAAGGTGGTCGGCTGGCAGGTATTGGCCGTGGACTTGGCCACCCTCCTGGTTTGTTTTCTCGTTTTGCTGATCCCGGTACAATTGATCCGGAAGATCAGCCCCGTCAAGGCCATCCGGTTCGATTAGGCCTCCGGTACACCGTCAATAAGCAAAAAGCAAACTACCTATTGCAAAAATGGGAGAGCAGGATCCCCGTGGCCACGGCGGCGTTCAGGGATTCGGCAGCGCCGATGCGGGGGATGGTCACTTCCCGGGTAGCCAGGGCCCTGGCTTCGGGGCGGATCCCTTTGGATTCGTTACCAATCAGGATAATGCCAGGGGCTGCTTCCCTGAGCCGGGTGATAGGCTCGCCCTCCAGGGTCGCGGCATAGACAGGCCTGTCCTGCACCGATAACCAGGGGACCAGGTCAGTATACTGGGGAAGGATCCTCAGAAAGCTGCCCATACTTGCCTGGATGACCTTGGGATTATATAATTCGGCGCATTCGGAAGAACACAACAGGTAGGAAACCCCGAACCAATCTGCAATCCGGATGATGGTCCCCAGGTTACCAGGGTCTTGTATACCGTCCAGGGCCAGGCACCAGGCGTTCTCAGGCAGGACCCAATCTAAAGCCTCCTCTTTGCGAAGCACCACCAGCACTTCATTGGGTGTGGACAGGGCGGAGATCTTTTCCAGTTCGGCCGCTCCCACCTGGAACAAGCGCTCCCGGGGAATTTGCTGCAGGATATTGGAATGACCGGTCATCCATTCAGATAAGCCGGCAACGTATTCCACCTTTCCCGGCGCCTGGGCAATACATTCTTCTGATATCTTAGGCCCTTCTACAATATAAGCCCCGCTGATGGCTCTGAATTTTTTCTGGTGTAAACTTTGAATATATTTGACTTGTGATTTACTGAGCATAGATATTGTCTTGTTAAACTTATGAATGTACATTCCGGCACATTTTCTTCCTGTTCTTTTTGGCTGATCTGTCTTTTTGCGTGCTTTGGAGCAACCGGTTGCTTTATCGTCAAACACGCCCAGCCAGGCAAGCCGTTCGTTTTCAAAAATAACATAGAACTGACTGCTGACATCAGCAATGGCGAAAAAAAGTCCATCACCAGGGACCTAAGTACTCAATTGGACGATAGCCTGACCCCGCAGGTGAAGGACTTGCTCTTCCTCTTCCACACCTACATCAACCCCGCTGTGTATGATACTACTTATGCCGGCAATTCTCTGCAGGTGATGAAACTGTATATGAATAACCAGGGCTTCTTTAGCCCTGAAGCGAGCTATACCTACCATATCGATACGGTAAGGGCCAAGAGAAAGAAAAAGACCCAATACCGGGTCACCACTACCTTTTATGTCAATGCGGGTCCCAGGACCCTCCTGGATTCTATTGTCACAGACCTTGAAATTCCGGCCATGCAGCGACTGGCCGACTCCAGCAAAAAATCCACCTTGTTGGTGCGGAATGATCCCGTCAGCTACGGTAAGATACAGGGAGAAATGAACCGGCTGATCGGCATCTATAAAAATTACGGGTATTATGCATTAACCCAGGATGCCTTCCAGGTCACCCTTGATACCACCAACCCGATCCTGATCAATCCGACATTGGACCCCCTGGAGCGGATACACGCATTTGAGACACAGGTGAAGAAACAAAAGAATCCGACTTCAGATCTGTACATCCGGCTGAAACCCGGCCTGGATAGTTCCCTGCTGAAGCGGTTTTACATCCGAAGGGTCTTTATATATCCCGACTTCGAGACGACGCGTGATAACCGTAAAATTCCTCTTACAGGGGTGATCCTCGACAGCGTTGTCCTCCGGTACCGGACCTTGAAGTTTAAGCCCAGTTTTCTGGTGCGTAATAACTTCCTGAAACCCGGGGATCTGTACACCCAGGATAATTATAATAAGACCCTTAATACCTTTAACTACCTGGACGTATGGCAGGTACCGATCATACAGGCCAGAGAAGTGAAGGATACGACAGGCGCGGCAGCCAAACCGGACACGACAGGACGGACCCGTCCCGGTCCTGGTATCGACAGCGCCCGGACGGATACGGCCAGGGCCGACAGCCTCCTTGCCGCGCGGGAAGACAGCGCCAATAATAGCAACGAGACCCTGCTATCCGGGGGCGTTCACAGCAATGACAAGACTATAGGGAAAATGGATGCCTCCTATCGGGGTTATGTGAACATGATGCGTGATTCAGTGGGCCAGCTCGACTTCTATTACTTGCTGACACCCGCTAAAAAACAAAGTTTCAATACCGACTTCGAAGTGAACTATTCCGCCAACAACAGTGGCCTGGCTACCATCGCAGGGGGGGATTTATTCGGGACGGCCGTTGACCTGGGGCTCACCAACAGGAACGTCGGTAAGGAAGCCATTAATATGACCAATACTATCAGTGGCGGCCTCGAAGTGAATCCGGCGTATAACTGGAACCTGGCTTCCGTAGACCTGGGATATACCAACTCTTTTACCATTCCCCGCTTTGTCACCCCCTTCGCTAAGATCAACCGGATGCACCCCCTGGCCGAGCAAACGGTGATCAGCAGTAATGCCACCTATGTGGAGCGCATTGGCTATTTCGACCTGAACAGCTTCAATTTCAAATATGGTTTCCAATGGAGAACAAAGCCCCATGTGATCTGGTCGTATAACCCCATCAGTGTGGAATATACTTATCTCTATAATGAGACAGAGCCTTTCGATTCTGCGTTAAATGCCAACCCTTTCCTGAAATACGCCTATGCCAATGCACTGATCATGGCGCAGAATGCAGACTTATTGTATACGTATGCCAATCCCCGGCACCCCAACCGGACCAATGCCATCCGGGCTAACCTGGAAACGTCGGGCCTGCTCTCCGGCATTGTTAAAAACTCCACCAACAGCCGGCTGTTTCCGCTTCTCAAGGAGTATATCCGGCCAAGTTTTGAATACAAACACGAAATCAAATACCGCAACAACAACTCCTGGGATTTCAGGTTTTTCACGGGGGTCGGTATTCCCCTGGGCGGAGATTCCACCCTCCCTTTCTTTAAACAATTTGTAGCAGGAGGTCCGAATAGCATGCGGGCCTGGGCATTCAGGAGCCTGGGGCCCGGGGCAACCCACCTGGCGCCTTATTCCAGCGATATATTCAATGACCGGTTCGGTGACATTCAGATGGAGGCTAATATTGAATACCGGTATAATATTGCGGAGATCATTCCCAATTCCATGTACCTGAAGGGAGCCATTTTCACCGATATCGGCAACATATGGGATTTCCGGAAACAGGGTCCCTTGCCCAATACTCATCCTACTTATGACAGCGCCCACCTGGACATCAGCCATTTGTACCAGGAACTAGCCATGGGGGCGGGCGTGGGTTTCCGGCTGGACTTCAACTACTTTATCCTGCGTTTCGACTTTGGCTTCCGCTTTAAAAAGCCCGATGAAGAAGAAGCCGACGGATGGCAGCTCCCTAATATCAACATCGCTCACGTATTTGGAAGAAGCCTGGACAATAAGGAGTGGCGATATAACAATTATAATTTCAGCTTCGGCATCGGCTATTCATTCTGAGGGGTAGGGCCGGCGCCCGTGTCCCGCTGTCCCCGGATATCTTTCACCGACGCAATGAACGCATCCAATTGCAGCGCGTCTTCCACGCGGGAATCCCCGATCCGCGTCCTTCGCAGGGCGCTTAAGTGGCCTCCGCAGCCCAGCGCCGCCCCGAAGTCATTGGCGAGGCTGCGAATATACGTCCCCGTTGTACAAACAACCCTGAAATCCACTTCCGGCAAACGGACCTCCGTAATATCAAAGGCCCGGATGGTCACCGGTCTTGGTTCCAGGTGTACTTCCTTGCCTTTCCTGGCGAGCAGGTACACCGGCTTCCCCCCCTGTTTAATGGCCGAATGGATAGGAGGCATCTGGAGGATATCCCCTGTGAAGGAAAGGGCAGCCTGACGCAGGTCGGCCTCCGTAATCCCGTCCAGGGGCCGGAAATCCTCCGGGGCGCTCTCCAGGTCAAAGGTGGGGGTGGTAGCGCCCAGGGTAAAAGTGCCCGTATATTCTTTTTCCTGGCCCATAAATTCATTGATCCGCTTGGTAAACTTGCCCGTACAGACGATCAACAGGCCGGTGGCCAGGGGATCCAGGGTTCCGGCATGGCCTACCTTTTTGATCCGGATGGCGCTCCTGATCTTACTGACTACATTGAAGGAAGTCCAGGTCAGGGGCTTGTCTATGAGCAATACCCTGCCTTGTTCAAACGGTGATTCTATGGGGGAATGGTTCGTCATCTGGGAGGCAAAAATAGGGGGTAAAATTTTTTGTTTTACATATCCAATACTTAGTATATATTTACGGCCAGTTTCACCATTCCAATTTCCCCTCTAAACCCGCTTACTTCGAGATCCACTATTCCTACTTTTTTTTGTTATTAGCATTGTGCTCAAATCCGTATCCGTCATTGTTTAACCTTGAACGGAAATTTTTTTTATTCATTAAATATACCCAATATGGAAAATTCGATTACACTCGAAGTGATCACTGCTATTGTTAGTTTTGTTGCACCGTCCGCTTATGTTGCCTTCCAGATCATCCGGTTCAACAGGAGTTTACCTAGTAAATCACATTAGTTTATGAGGAAGTTAATTTACGTAAGTGTTGTTAAATCATATCCTGCGATACAGACTTTTTGATATACATCCCATATCTTATGCCTGGGCCTTGTCTTTGACAGGGCCTGTTTTTTTGGGGGACTCCCGGGAGGGCCGGGCAAATCAACGCGCCTGAAACGACCGACGGTCAGAGCGCCTGGCGGGTTTTGATCTCCAGGTATTTGTTCACCGTCTGAACCGTTAGGTTCTCGGGAGAAGTGAAGACGGACAAAATGCCGAACTGTGCGAGTTCTTTGGCCATCAGCTTCTTTTCGTACAGGAACCTGTCTGCAATCGTCTTGATATAGATGTCTTCCAGTGTCTTTGCTTCCTGTTGATGCAATGCATGGAGTTCGGTATTGTCAAAAAATACGACCAAGAGCAAGTGGAAGCGCCCAATGGCCCGCAGGTAGGGCAACTGACGGCGCATGCTATGAATAGACTCAAAGTTGGTGAACAGGATCAAAAGGCTCCGCTGGTTGAGTCTTTGCCTTACCTGGGCGTATAAATATTCGAAATCGCTTTCTTTAAATGCCGTTTCCTGCCTATACAATGCCTCCATGACCGCCTCCATCTGGGTGGCCTTCCGTTCTGCCGGAACAAATTGATCTATCTTTTTTGAAAAGGTGATCAGGCCTGCCCTATCCTGGCGCTGCAAGGCGACATTGATCAGCACGAGGGAAGCATTGATCGCATAATCCAGTAAGCTCATTCCTTCGAATGGCATTTTCATCAGCCTCCCTTTGTCTATCACACAATAAATATGCTGGCTCCGCTCCTCTACATAGGTATTGGCCATTAACTGCCCCTTCCGGGCGCTGGCTTTCCAATTAATGGTCCGGTGGTCATCTCCTCTCACATAGTCTTTGATCTGATCGAATTCAAGGCTGCGCCCCGTTCTGCGTAACCTTTGGTGTCCCGTGTCGGCGGAACTGCTGATGGTTTCCAGGCGGTAATTGCGCAAGGAGAGGTAGGAAGGATACACCGGTACCACATGGGCTTCACCGAATGAACAACGACGTTGCACCAGTCCAAGGGGGGATAAAATAAATATGTGCAGTTGACCAAAAGCATACTCGCCCCGCTCCTTTGGCTGCAATTCATAGGTTAGGGCTGCCTGCTGTCCTGCCGCCAGATTCATATTCCGCTTCCAATGCCTCTCCTGGAATTGCACGGGCAGTTCATCTATGATGGTGGCTTTGACCGCAAAAAAGTACCGGTTGCGCACCGTCAGGGTCACCGGGTTCGTATCCCCGTTGCTGAAGCGATCCGAAGTTGTCCTTTCCGCCTCCAGGCGATCGGCGCCCCCGTATAAAAGGAAGGCGTCCAGTACCACACAACCCAATATCATCCAGGCGGCTAACCGGGCCACCAGGGCCAGAGGGGGAAAGAAAAAAGAACAGAGGAATAATAAGGCCACCCCTCCGCCTATCAGATAGGCGAGAGGAGACAGGTAAAAGGAGAGATAGAACTTTTTGAGGTCCAAGGATCTTTTTTTAGCGTGGAATATCCAGTGACTGTATTATCTGCTTGATCACATCCTCCTCGGTTATCCCTTCCATCTCTTTTTCGGGCGTCAGCAGGATGCGGTGCCTGAGCGCGGGAACGGCCACTTCCAGAATGTCTTCCGGCGTTACAAAGTCTCTTCCCTGCAGGGCGGCCGTTGCCTTAGCGGCGTGCATAATGGCCAGGGAAGCCCTGGGGGAGGCACCGAGGTACAAAGATTTATGCTGCCGCGTGGCTTGGGTCAGGCGGGCAATGAACTTCAACAAAGGCTCTTCCACGTGCAATCCCCGGATCTGTTTCCTCAGTGTGGAAATGGTCGCTGCCGTCAGGACGGGTTGCACCAGGGATACAGGATCTGCCACGTCATTCCTGTTAAAGCGGGAAAGCATATCTATTTCTTCCTGTTCATTGGGATAGGGCACTACGATCTTAAAAAGGAACCGGTCCAACTGCGCTTCCGGCAACCGGTACGTTCCTTCCTGCTCCACCGGGTTCTGTGTGGCCAGTACCATGAAGGGTAATTCCATGGGATACGATGTCCCATCCATGGTCACCTGCTTTTCTTCCATGACTTCAAACAGGGCCGCCTGTGTTTTGGCAGGGGCGCGATTGATCTCATCGATCAGCACCATGTTGGAGAATATGGGTCCCCGTTTGAATTCAAAACGGGCATCCCGGGGGTTGAACACCGTCGTGCCCAATACATCGGAAGGCATCAGGTCCGGTGTGAATTGAATCCTGGAAAAATCTAC
>Ga0302312_10000520_pt1 | contig 28170 bp, 22 predicted proteins | sample III_Palsa_N2_1_FD_200529 | JGI IMG/M metagenome (GOLD analysis project Ga0302312, IMG submission 200529) | Peat permafrost microbial communities from Stordalen Mire near Abisko, Sweden - III_Palsa_N2_1 | ecosystem: Environmental > Terrestrial > Soil > Palsa > Peat permafrost | place: Sweden... | reverse complement strand
TCCATATTCATTAACAGCGACTCGACATTAGGGGCGTTGTATACGGATGGGACCACTTATAAATCCACGCAAAAGATCATTCAACCAGGCGGAAGCGGTTCTGATACTTTGTGGAAACTTGCTTCCGGCAATATCATTAATGATACCGCCATGCATGACATAGGGATTAATATTGTTTCCCCGAAGGTTCCACTGGACATTTCCGGACCGTTCAATGTCCTTGATTCTTCCAGCCTGCAATTCGGATATCACCCTATTTTGAGAGTTCCATACAAGGGAGCCGGGACTTATTACTCGTCCATTCTCGTTGGAGACAGTGCCGGATATGTCGGTGTCACCAATACGAGCACCGTCTATGACGTGTTTGTAGGGGCCAACGCCGGACACGATAACTTAAGCAAAAACAATACTTTCGTCGGTAACGACGCGGGTAAACACAATGCCAATCAAAACAATACTTTTGTAGGTAGTGAGGCAGGCACCACTGACGTGACCGGCCAAGACAACAGTATGTTCGGTTATCAGGCTGGGCAGAATGCCACAGGGAACGGAGGAAGCGATCCTTCTCAGTATAATTCCTACTTTGGCGCTGCGAGCGGGATAGCTTTCAAAGGCTCCTTAAATACTTTATTAGGCGCCTCCGCGGGAGTAGATAATGCAAACGTCGGGGACAGCAATACGGTGGCAGGTGCTTTTGCCGGTGATCAGGTGCAAGGCAACGGCAACACCGTCATGGGCGCCTATGCCGGGTTTAAGGTCTATTCCAATGACAATACCATCCTCGGTTCAAAGGCGGGAGGCTCAAGCCTGGCGATTGGCGCGGACAATAATACCTTTATAGGCTACAACTCCGGTCAGAAAACCAGCTCAGGCACCCAAAACGTATTCATCGGCAGCAATTCCGCACAAAGCAATACGGGAGGATCCCAGAACGTGGTTATCGGTGCGAATGCAGCACCCAACCTGTCAAAAAGTTTCAATAGCATTGCTATAGGTACCGTAGCGGATATCAATGAAAATCTGCTGGGTCAACCAATGTTCAACGCCATTGCCATTGGGAACGGATCGCAAATAGTAGCCACCAACTCCATGGCCATAGGAACAGGGGCCAAGACAGTGGGCGTTAATTCTGTGACTATAGGAAGGAATTCCACGACTAATGGAGATGACGCTATTTCAATCGGAGATACTGCCAATGCCCTTACCGATAGCAGCGTGGTGATCGGATCCAATTCAGCGGCTCAAGGCAACTCAGGTGTTGTATTTGGCTCTAACTCCGTCGCCGGAGACGACAATAATACGGTGTTGGGCGCTCAGGCGGCCACCTCCGGTTTCGGTTCTACTACGGTGGGATATTATTCCGCCGCGATTGGTGACGGAGGCTCGATAGCGATGGGATATACCGGTCTTTCGTTTGGATATGGCGATATAGCCATCGGGGCGAATGCCTTGGCGAGTGGGGATAGCTGTATAGCGGTCGGCGGAGGTTCTCAAGCCAACGGAACCAATTCCAGCGTTTTTGGAAATGACGTCGTTGCCAATGGTAGTAACGATATGGTATTCGGTAATAGCTCTGTAACGAGCTGGGGATTTGGGAAGGAAGTAACTGCCAGCAATCATGTAATCGATGTAAATCTCGGAGGCGGTAATACGGCCTATATGGACAATACTGGTGCATGGCAAATCACTTCTGATGTCAACCGGAAAGAAAATTTTGAATCTATCAACCTGGATACCGTTCTGGAAAAAATCAGCACCCTGCCCATCACCCAATGGAATTACAAAGTGGATCCCCAGGCCAAACACATCGGACCCATGGCCCAGGATTTCTTCAGTGAGTTTCATTTGGGTAGTGACAACACTAAACTCTCCCCCATTGACCCGGTAGGTATTTCCCTGGCCGCCATCAAGGGATTGTATAGCAAGTTAAAAGCAGACGAAGCCAAGATACAGGACCTGCAGAACCTCCTGGATCAGCAGCAAAAGCAACAGGCTCGGATAGATGCATTGACACAGAGATTGAATGAGTTGGAAAAGAAAATGGGTAACGGAAACGGAACCACTCATTAAAAAAGGCGGACCGTTCGGATACTAACCGTTAAACCAATTGTATGACAAACGCGATTAGAAAGACGATATTCACTGCAGCAGCCGCTACGTTGGCTATACTGCTTCAATGCCCGGCAGGCATGGCCCAGTCCCTTCCCGGCCCGGCATGGTATGTGATCGGCAGTGGTGGCGGTTCCGCTACCTTCCCTTTCCAGGGATCCACAGGGTGGGACAACCGCTTTGATTCAGCCGTTATTTCCTATACTGTCGGAGAATCCTGTATTGCATTCGATCATAGCAGCTTTTTAGACGTCACCGAAGGCTTCCAGCAACCCGACGGATACGGCATAAAGCCCTATGACCCATTTGATGCTATCGGGCAGGTGATCTTTTATCCCAATCCGTGTAAGCAATTCTCCTTCGTCAGCTTCTCTCTCAATGAGAGTTTTACAAACGTAACCTTAAAGGTGTTCAACATTGCCGGGAAACTGGTGTATACGGATGAGTTCCAGGCAGGTGACGGCGTTGAAAAATATCAACTTCCCACCACGGCTATGGCGCCCGGAATGTATATCGTAGAGATCGTAGGGTTTACAAAGAAGCGGTATGTCGGAAAATTGATTGTTATTCCTTAGCGTCTGGTTTTAATGTTTATAGGGAAAAGGGTGTTCCGGCTTCGGGGCACCCTTTTTTAATAACTCCCGCTCCCAATATCACAAGCATTCCGCTTATACCCCCCGGTGATAAGACTTGGTCAGCTTTTTGTAATTTGTTATTCTAATCAACAAAAGGCTAAACTATGAGCACCTATCCCGTCAGAATCATTTCGGCCACGTATGTTACCCATAACGTAAGGCAATTCAAGTTGGAAAAACCCAAGGGGTACGCTTTTATCCCTGGTCAGGCTACGGAGATATCCATACCGGACAGCAAGTGGCAGGACGAAAGGAGGCCCTTTACCTTTACCGGACTCAATGAATGGGACTACCTGCAATTCACGATCAAGATCTATCCCGATCGCCATGGTGTTACGGACCAACTGGGGCATTTAAAAACAGGGGATGTCGTCGTTCTGCACGATGTATGGGGCGCCATTCAGTACAAAGGGGAAGGGACCTTCATTGCAGGAGGAGCGGGTATTACTCCATTCATCGCCATATTCAGGCAATTACATAAGGATGGAGCAATCGGCAAAAACCAACTCTTCTTTTCTAATAAAACGGAAAAGGATATCATCCTGCGTCGCGACTGGGACGAATGGCTGGGACCCCAAGCCCATTATATCCTTTCCCAGGAAAATGTCCCCGGCCTTGTATCTGGAAAAATGGATGAAGCCTTCCTGAAAACTCATATCACTGACTTTAATCAACACTTTTACATTTGCGGTCCCGATCAGATGGTCTCCGACATCAAACAGGCCCTGGAACACCTAGGCAGCAAAGGAGACCTGGTGACCGTAGAAATTTGATCTCATGAAACCCGTACTACTATGGATGGGGCTTATACTTGGCGCCCTCCATGCAAACGCACAGCGTCTCCACGCTGGATTTGACAAAGAAGAATACCTCCGTTTACTGGAAATCACGGACTATGGAAAGGACAGTCCCTGGACCAGCCCCCCCACTCTGCCCTTCCCTGAAAACTGTCGCTTGTTATACCGCTCAGCGGAAGTGGGGCTTTCTAACCGCTGGGATCTTTGGCTCCTTGATAGCGCCGTCGGCATCATCAGCATCAGGGGTACCATCGGGCGACAGGATTCATGGATGGAGAACTTCTATGCCGCTATGGTGCCGGCTACGGGGACACTCAGGCTGAATGACAGCACCACCTTTCCCTACCGGCTCGCCGCAGACTCCCAGGCCAGCGTACATGTGGGATGGTTGATAGGAATGGCCAGCCTGGCGCCTTCGATCATAGAAAAGATCCGGGAGTACCACGGGAAGGGCATACGTGAATTCATTATTGCAGGGCATAGCCAGGGCGGCGCCATCGCCTTTTTGCTCAGGTCCTACCTGTATTACCTGGACGAAGGTCTGATAGACCCAACCCTGGTTATCAAAACGTATTGCAGTGCGGCCCCCAAACCGGGCAATCTTTATTATGCGTATGATTTTGATTATATCACCCGGGGGGGATGGGGGCTTAGAGTAATCAATACGCAGGACTGGGTACCTGAAATACCTTTTTCCATTCAAACCCTGTATGATGTTAATCCCGGCAACCCCTTTTCAAATGTGAATAACGCCCTTCAAAGGGCGCCGTTCTTTGCCCGGCTCTACTTGAAAATGGTCTACAGACAACTGGACGGATCAACGCTGGCAGCGGAGGGCAAATACCGTAAATACCTTGGCCATTCCGTATACTTGCTGGTCCATAGATCAATGCCACAGCTCCAGGAGCCTCGTTATGTCAATTCAACGTCTTATAGCCCCGCGGGGACAGCCATTGTGCTGCCTCCTTATCCCGGATATGCACAGGCGTACCTTTCGAAACCAGGCCAAGCTTTCACCCATCACGCCCTTGGAGCCTATTACCAGTTGGTATTGCACGATTATTAACGCTGCTCACCGACGTTTTTCCGGCCTTTACCGGCATCTGCGGGCCGATTACCTAAAGCCCCTTGTATCCCTGGGTGTGGGTCCCTAGATTTGTATCATCATTTAAAACAAACCACATCATGGAATACAAGGACGACTTTAACGACGCGGAGAAGAAGGATGATGTCCCAAAGGAAGGAGCTACACACAATCACAGGAGCGCAAGGGTATTGACAGGGCTGTTGATCGTTGGTATAGGAGGAGCTCTACTCCTGCAAAAAATGGGCATTCTGTTGTTCCCTTACTGGCTGTTCACCTGGCCGATGATACTGATCCTGGTAGGTCTGTTTGCAGCTATACGCAACGGATTCAGATCCTTTGGCTGGATCATACCGTGTGCGATCGGCTCTCTATTTCTCATGCAGGAGATCTACCCCAACATTGATATCGACCGCCTGATCTGGCCTATTGTGCTGATTGTCATCGGTCTTTCAGTCATGTTAGGACGGCATCGCCCCTGCTTTGGGCCCCACAGGCTTAAAAAAAAATTGAGGGATAAATGGGGGGATGACTGGCATGAAAAATGGCAAAAGCAAAAGAAGGAACGGGAGTACTGGCACGATTGGAAAAAAGAGATGTATGATCCCGGCTATTCTTCCACGTCCGGGGACCTGTTGGATATCAACGCTGTCTTTGGCAGTATAAAGCGGACGGTCCTTTCAAAAAACTTTAGGGGCGGGGAAATCAATACGGTCCTTGGAGGATGCGAGTTAAACCTGACTCAGGCCGATATTATCGGAACGGCTGTACTCGATGTAAATACCGTACTGGGTGGCACGCGGATCATTGTTCCACCTACCTGGCAGGTCAGTTCTGAGATGGACTCCGTTTTCGGTAGCCTTGAAGATAAAAGACCCATCCAGCTACTGAGCCCCAACCCGGATAAAGTGCTGATTTTAAAAGGTGCTTCCGTATTCGGAGGTACAGAATTAAGCCTTGGATAAATCTAGAAGAATATACACCAAACCTTTTGTTATGAACTGGTATCTTGCGAAAATCGCTTTTCAAATTATTTGCGGAGAGGGGAACCACCAACCCCAGTTTGACGAACAATTGAGACTCATCGCTGCCGAAGAAGAAGAAGAGGCCTTGCTGAAAGCCAGGAATATTGGAATAAATGAGCAGGAGAGCTTCCTCAATCAGCACCAGAAACTGGTACAGTGGAAATTCATTGACGTATCGGAGCTCTATAAAATGAGCGATCTGATCGATGGTGCAGAACTGTATTCACGGATCGAAGAGCCCGAAAGTGCGGCGGGCTACATAGAGCTGATCCACCGGAAGGCGCAGAACATTGAATCGAACGCTACCCACTCCTTACTACAATTGGTCTAATGGCAAAGTCCCCGATCTCTGTTCCCCGTTTCAGGTTCACGTTCCTCGTATGCTGGCTGGTATGGGCTGCCCTGCACGCCTACCTGCTGGTACGATTCGGGTTCCGTTTCAATACAGCGGTTATGGACAGCTTCGTCACCAACGGCCTGTTATGCGTGGCTTCCCTGATGCTCAGCAATAACCTTGGCTACTACCGGCCCAAAGAGGAAAAGTACTACATACTGCTGGCCTGGGGCATTGGACTGGTCGGTATATGTATAGGCATCAGTCACGCCATCCTGCAAAGCCTGCTGACGGGAGAACAAGGCTACAAATCCTTCCTGCAGCAATCCCTCCCAGTCCGTTTCTGCATAGGTCTTTTGTTATTGGGCTTTACGGCCATGGTCAGCATGTTATGGTATAACCTGGACGAACAGCAGGAAAATGAGAAGCGGAAAAACAGCGCCGAGAAATTAGCCCGGGACGCCGAGCTTTATAATCTTCGCCAGCAGTTACAGCCCCACTTTCTGTTCAATAGCCTGAATTCCATCAGCGCACTGGTTTGCGCCGAGCCCGAACAAGCCAGAAAGATGATACAACAGCTATCTGACTTTTTGAGGGGCTCTATTAAAAAAGACGAACAGACGAGGGTTCCGCTTTCCGAAGAACTGGAATACCTTCAACTATACCTCGACATCGAAAAGGTCCGTTTCGGCCATCGCCTTACCACGGTCATCCAATGTGACGAAATCAGCCCAACGCTTTATATTCCATCCCTTATACTACAGCCTATCGTGGAGAACGCCATCAAGTTCGGGTTATATGATACAACCGAGGCGGTCACTATCCGGATCGAATCTGAAGCCGTACTGAATGAAGCATCAAAAAAAGAACTCGTGCTGAAGGTGACCAATCCTTTTGATCCGGAAACGTCTTCTCCCCGCAGAGGAACAGGCTTCGGGCTGAATTCGGTTCAGCGAAGGCTATACCTGTTATATGCCCGTAACGACTTGCTTTCAACTTCAGCGTCCGATAATCTATTTACCACTACTATTAAAATTCCTCAGATACATGATCAAAGCCATCCTGATTGACGACGAACCCCTGGCGAGGGCAATGGTGAAAGAATACCTCAAGGATTATCCGGAAATCGAAGTCATGCAGGAATGCAACGATGGCTTCGAGGGATTGAAGGCCATCCAGCAGCACAAACCAGACCTGCTCTTCCTGGATATTCAAATGCCAAAGATCAACGGCTTTGAAATGCTGGAATTAATTGAACAACCACCCGGGGTCATTTTCACGACTGCTTATGACGAGTACGCATTAAAAGCGTTCGAAGCGCACGCCGTAGACTATCTATTGAAACCATTCAGCAAAGAAAGGTTTGGCAAAGCCCTGCAAAAATGGCTGGACCATCAGCATCCTGCCGTTCCGGTCTCCCCTTCCCTGCTGGAAACAGCAGCACAGGCACCCCACCAACAGGAGCGGATCGTCGTTAAAATCAATGGAAAGATCAAGATCATACCGGTAGAGGACATTCAATATATTGAAGCGTCCGACGACTATGTACGCGTATATACCCATGAGGGGAACTTTCTCAAGAACAAGACCATGTCTTTCTTCGAAGATACCCTCCCGAATTCGGAATTCGTCCGGGTGCACCGGTCCTACATACTGCATGTACAACAGGTCACCCGGATCGAACCCTACGAAAAAGACCAACAGATCGCCCTGCTCCGCAGCGGAGCAAGGATCCCCATCAGCAAGAGCGGATACGCAAAGTTAAAGCAAGTGCTGGGGCTGTGACCCAGGCGACGCAATCCGGCGTTGAGGCTGTGACCCCGGCGAATTAATCGAGTGTTCAGGCCGGGGTTGAGGCCCGTTAATGCGTGACGCTGCCGAAAACCTGCTGCAACAAGGCGGTGGTACGGGCGGCGGGATTGGAGCGGATATTTTTCTCTTCGATCGCAATCTCATAGAAGATACCGTCCAGGGCCTTGCCCGTCACATAAGCCACCAGGTCTGGGTTGATCTTTTTAACAAAGGGAATTTTGTTATAGGTTCCAAATACGTCGCTCCAGTACTGTGTCGCATTGGTTTTCTGCAAAGACGAAGTAATGATGGGTTTAAAAGCGGCCGTCAGGGCAAGGACCGTCTTTATCCGGAGATAATGGGTCGCCGCCGTATCGCCGCCCTGCAAAAGGCTTATCGCGTCCTGAATAGACATTTGCGTAATGGCATTCAGGAAAATCGTAGCAGCAGATTTGGTGGCGTCTTCTGCAGACCTGTTCATTGACAGGATGGCCTGGTCAACTTGGGCGCCGGCGCCCATTTTGCGCAAGGTGCTTTCTACCTTTGCCGCTTCGGGGGGCATCAGGATTTTAATCGCCGCATCTTTAAAGAAGCCGTCCACTGCCGATAATTGCTGAGTACCTTTTTGCACCCCATTGTTTAAAGCCTGCTTCAGGGCAGAACCCACATCGCCTTGACCCAGGCTTCCGCCGCTTACTGCATTGGTAATGGATTGAAGGACCTGCGCCTGACCTTGCCCACACAACAGGAAGGGCAGGAATAATACCAGACAAAGAGTAAACTTTCTACTGTTTCGCATAGAGATTGTCTTTTTAAGGGTCCTAAAAATAATGAAACCCCTGGTAATTGAAGGTATTTAACACAACCTTATCTTTCCACTATGGAGAGTTCAACTTTTAGCATTTGGGAACAGGAAAGTTTCCTGGCTCCAAGGGACGTAATCATCATAGGAGGTGGATTGGTGGGGCTTTGGAGCGCCTGGTTCCTTAAAAAAAGCCATCCTGACCTTCGCGTCGCCCTCCTCGAAAGAGGGTTGCTGCCCTCCGGGGCCAGTACCCGGAATGCCGGGTTTGCCTGTTTTGGAAGTCCCGGAGAAATCCTGCAGGATCAACTGAATATGGGCAAGGACGAGGCCCTTCAACTGGTTGAAATGCGATTCAGGGGATTGGAAGTCCTTCGGCAGGAGCTTTCCGCTGAAGGTATCCGGTTTGAGTCCTGTGGAGGCTATGAATGCTTTACCGACGGCCCTTCTTATGAAAGCGTCCTGAATGGGCTGGATGACCTCAACCTTCATTTAAGGGATATCACCGGTCATTTCCCGGTTTTTTCTCCGGCAGATCATTCCATAAAAACGTTGTCTTTAAGGGGTTTTGATCACCTTATCTCCAATCCACTGGAGGGGGCCCTTCATTCAGGTAAACTGGTACAGGCGCTGACTCATATGGTTCAGGCAGCCGGTGTCCAAATTTTTACAGGAACGACCGTGAATTCCTGGGAAGAAGCTGGGCACCAGGTCCTGGTGCATACGGACCGATCCTTTTCACTCTCCTGTCATAAACTGCTGATCTGTACCAATGGGTTTGCCGGGGAACTGCTACCGGGGGCGGATGTGAGCCCTGCCAGGGGGCAGATCCTGGTAACAGCCCCTATACCCGGACTAAGGTTGAAAGGCACTTTTCATTACGATGAAGGATTCTATTATTTCAGGCACCTGGGGGACCGTATCCTTTTAGGGGGCGCCCGTAACCAGGCGATAGAAGAAGAAGCAACCGCCGATTCGGCTGTATCCGACCGCGTACAGGATGCGCTGGACCGCTTCCTGCACAAGCACCTTTTACCCGACCCCTCTATACCTGTCACCCACCGGTGGGCAGGCATCATGGGCATGGGCAACGAGAAGGCTCCCCTCATTAAAAGGGTCAGAGAGCAGGTCTATTGTGCCGTCCGCATGAGCGGGGTAGGCGTCGCGATCAGTCCACTGGTAGGAAAACAGGTGGCCAAATTGATGGCGGCTTTTCTGTTCCTTTTCCTGCCTTTCAGAATGATGGCGCAATCGAAAGACACGCATTCATTCGGCGTAAAGATATACGGGCAAGGACCGCCAATGATGTTGATCCCTGGCCTTAAAGGGGACGGGGACGGCACCTGGAATACCACTGTAGACCATTTCAAGGATCGCTATACCTGTTACGTGATCACACTGGCAGGATTTGCCGGACAGCCACCCAGCGGACAAACTGCGGGCCTGCTCAGGGGGCAACGCGATGAACTGCTCAGCTATATCATCAAAAAACGCATGGTCAAGCCTGTCCTCGTAGGATTCAGCTTCGGCGGCGTGCTGGCCTTGTGGATGGCTTCTTCGGCGCCAGACCTTTTCGGACCGGTGATCGATATAGACGGAGTCCCCTATGACTCAGGGTTAGAAGATCCAAATATAAATCAGGATTCCCTATTAAAAAGCACAGAAGACCTGATCGCCAAGGTCAGTGCATTCACACCTGCCCGTATTGCCAGGATCGATTCCATCAGGCATACCATTAAAGACCAAATGGAGGCCTTTCATTACCTGAAAAGGCTCATTAGCCAACCGGCCCATATCCCCCCTGTCATTCGTTGGGATACGGCCAGCGATATCAGGAGTTCCCTGCTGATGGAGCTGGAAATGCGCGCCCTAAATCTGGAGGGCGCTATTGCCTCCATCAAATCCGCCATACTCGTCCTCGGATCCTGGAAGGGGTATGACACCTTCACCACCCTTGAACAGGCGGAAACAGCCTACCGCAGGCAATTCATGAAGGCGCCCCGGGCGATTGTCCATTTTTCCGCCAATGGAAGGCATTTCCTGATGTGGGACGATTTTGCCTGGATGTGTTCGGAAATGGATAATTTTCTGAGCGCTTCCCCAAAAGTCATATAACAACTGCCAGTGGTAAAATTTCGTCAGAAATTGGCCGGATGCGTATTATGTGTCAAATAAATTCGCATAAGCCGAAAATATATAATACATTAATGGTTCATTCTTAAACTATTCTTTATGGGAATCATTTGGACGTTAATCATCGGCGGCCTGGCGGGTTTCATCGCAGGCAAGTTAATGCGCGGAGAAGGGTTCGGCGTACTGGTGGATATCCTCGTGGGTATCGTGGGTGGATGGATCGGCGGATGGCTCTTTGGTGTATTGGGAATATGGGCCGGAGGCGGCCTGATAGGGTCCCTGATCGTTGCGATCATCGGAGCCGTCATCCTAATATGGCTTATTCGCCTGATCAAGCGTGCGTAATCCCGGCACACGGCCAAATTGTGATCAACACCAGCATAATGATCAAATGAATTAAAGAACCCTGGCCCACGAAGTCAGGGTTCTTTAATTGTGCTCTATCCAGATCACTGAATTATCAGTCCCGAATTCATTGCCTTCCCATAGGGGATCATCGGGATCTTTTATCCACTTTCCATCTACAATGAACTTATAAAGGTGCTTGCCCACGGAGAGGTGTATATTAAAGACCCAATCATCCCCTACCCTTTTCATGTGCAAAGCGCCGGGTGTCCAATTATTAAAATCTCCTGCGAGATATACGCGCTCCGCGTGTTCAAATCCCTGTAAACGAAAGGTATGATTGGGAGCAATGATCAGGAAAGAATTCCTCGTATTCGCTTCCTTTTTTTCAACAAAGAGCGGATTGGCCGGGTCCGGGATCCATTTCCCATCCACAAGAAATTTGTATTCATAATTGCCCGGGCCTATTGTATAAGGAAGCTCCCAACCGGCGGCTGTTTTATGCATGAACAGTTCGTACGGTTTCCACTGATTGAATGATCCAGCCAGCACGACTGATTTTGCCTGATTATATCCGTTCAGCACAAACAAATGCGGCTTTCCTATCCTATATACCGAATTAAAGCCTTTGTGTCCGTCAGGCAGGCGATCGCCGTCCTTAGGATCTTCCACCCACTTGCCATCCACTATAAACTTGTAGGTATGGGTGCCTTCGGCCAGGTACAAATGTATTTGCCACCCGTTAAATGTCCTGTACATGGGCAGGTCGCCCGGGTTCCAGTCATTAAAACTGCCGGCCAGAAAAGCATCTCTCGCACTGACAAACCCCTGTAGGGTGAACACCGCATTGGTCTTAAAATACACCGAGTTGGTATTTCCCCTGCCGTCGTCCTCGCTGAGATTGTTTTCTCTGTCAATGGTCCAATTGCCGTCTATGATAAATTTGTACCAGTATTTACCAGGATGGAGTTTGATCACGTAGATCCATCCACTGTCGGTCGAAGTCATTCGCACTGCCTGGTTTTGCCAGTTGGTAAAGCTGCCCGCAAGGAGTACTTCCCTGGCCCTGGTATGCCCCTTCACATAGAATGTTACAAAGGAGTCGGTGACCGCAAAGGGAAACTTGCCTACAAAACGATTGAACCCAAATAATAAATTGTCATTTTCAGAGGGGAACAAGTCGTCGCTGTTGGGATGATCCTCCGTAAGTGTCATTCGTTTGGCAGGGTCGTTCATATTGCCAAGCCCGATCATGGCCTTACTGATCACCACCATCTGGTTGTTATCTATATCCATCCGCCACCCCATTTTATTCAAGGGCTTAAAAGACTTAGGGGACCGGGAATACAAAGCCCTGGGAAGATCCAGGTCGGACAGGTCATATTGTACAATAAAACTGTCCAATTGCGCTTTATCAATATGCCTGCTCAGCGCGATATACATCCTTCCGTTCTTAATGGTATATGTGCGCACGTTCCTACCCTGGGAAAATACCCTTGCAGGGGACGCCAGCAAAAAAAGGCTCACCAGTAAGCCTACGCCTACCCACCCCATTTTTCTATGCCTGCCGTCCCTCATTTCCACACGTACATTTTATGATTTACAAAATTAAAACCTATTTTATGCAGGGAAAGAAAATCAAACCCCAACATCCCGTCAATACAATCATTATAGGAATCACACATACTTTGCAGGTTGGTGATCAATACGGGTAAAGTGCTGATATTTTGCCCCCCGATCTGGATGTCCTTCAGATCCCCATATAAGGCCTCCACCTTTGCACTGCCGCTCCCCGTCAACTGCACCCTCTTGGTGATGACAACACTTTCAAATACCTTGTTGGGCAACCGGCTGTCCAATACATTGGTCTCCGCGCCGCTATCAATGATGAATTTCAATTTCCTGCCCTTCAGCAGGCCGTGGGCTACTATTTTATCTTCGCTGATTTCGATCGGTATGATACTGTAGGCCAATGTATCATTCAACTGGGCGCTCTTATAAGTAGGCGCTTCCTTTTTGTTGATCAGGTGAAGGTAAATGACGCTGCGGTCGTAGTCTATGATCATTTCAAAATGCTCAAATAACTTCATTCCGAGCAATCCGAAGATCTTAATGCCTTTTTTATTTTCAATATGCCCCAGATTGATCAGATCCGCGTCCATGTGATAGTACCGAACCGGGCCCAGCACAAGGCTATCCACTTTCGTTTGGGCAGCCGCAGGGACCGATCCTGTGATCCCCCCGCTTTCGGTTGGATTAGAAGCAGGATAATTACGGAAATACGTAATATTCAATACCAGGTTTGGCGTACCCGTGTCCAGTACAAAAAAGCCTTGCATGGTATCCGCCTTTGCCTGGATCAGGATCAGATTCCCCGCCCGGGTAAAGGGGATCATACAGGAAACCGAATCGCTGGTGACGATCGGGTCAATAACGATGGAATGAGTATGAACCGGCAATGGATCTCCTGCTTGTGCCCTTATGAGGAAGGCAAAGAAAGCAAACAATAAAGCAATCAAGCTCCGGTTCATCGGGGGTAAAATACGCTTTTCACGCTATACATGCGTGTAGGGATGCCCTTTCCCCTTATTTTTGTGTTCATTTTAAGTTTTTGATATGACCAAAACCCTGGCATCCCTGGCACTGGCATCCGTCCTCCTGTATGCATGTAAAAATAGTGGCGGGGGCGACAGCACACCTTCTTCGGCAGAGGACAGCCATGTCCTGACGTATAAGGTGGTGAACACATATCCCCATGACACAACAGCCTTTACACAAGGACTGGAATTCTATAAAGGAGTACTATATGAGGGAACCGGTGAAAATGGGGAATCCCAGTTACGAAAGGTGGACCTGAAGACCGGGAAAGTCCTGCAAAAAGTTGACCTGGACGAAAAATACTTCGGAGAAGGCATTACCATCTTTAGGGATAAGATCTATCAACTGACCTGGGAAAGCCATGTCGTTTTCCAGTATGATATGGACTTTAAACTGCTCAAACAATTTCATATACCTACGGAAGGTTGGGGGATGACGCATGATTCCACCTACCTGATTGTAAGCGATGGTTCCAGCAAGCTCTATTTCAGGGATCCCAATACCATGGATTCGGTGAAAGTGATCAATGTGAGCAATACGGGAGGCCTGGTCAATAACCTGAATGAGCTGGAATATATCAACGGCTTCATATACGCCAATATCTGGCAAACCGATAACATTATTAAGATCGATCCGGCAACGGGCAACGTAGTGGCAGAGGCGGATCTCAGCAAGGTACTGGAGAAGTCGGGGCATACGGTGTATGACTTAAACGACGTGCTCAACGGCATTGCTTATGACGCCCTCACCCAAAAGACCTACATCACAGGCAAGCGGTGGCCGGTGCTTTTTGAGGTACAGTTTAATTAAGTGTCCGGCGAATCAGGGATTCAACAACGGATCACCTGATCAGGTATATCACAGAACTACATTTGGAAGCCTTCCCCACCGCCCCAAGGTTGGACATCAATCCTGTGAGGAACGCCGGGATCAACCTGTCCTTGCCGTGCTGGTAACGCTCACTGAGCATACTTACGTAGAAACTATCGAACCACATCGGCTTCATAGCGGTAACCTGCAACCCCTCCCGTTCCATGAGTTTCTGCATAGAAAGAGGGGAGAAATGGTATAAATGCCGGGGTACATCATAGGCCGCCCAAAAGGAACCGTAATGAGCCGCATCGTGGGAGGTATAATTAGGAACGGCGATGACCAAAAGGCCGCCCGGTTTCAACAGGCGTTTGAACTGTTTTACATATCCTTCCAACTCGTGTACGTGCTCCAGGACGTGCCAAAGGGTAATGACGTCAAAAGATGAGTCCGCCATCCCAAAAAGCTTGTCAGACGGTTGTACGTCCAGTCCGCACAAATGAGCCGCCCTTTCCCTGGCACCTTCGTCGGGTTCCAATCCATTCACTGTCCACCCTGCCTGTTTCATCTCGTTGAGGAATGTCCCCGTTCCGCAGCCGATGTCCAGCAAATGACCTGCAGCCTTACCGCTCGCCTTGTGGATCATATTCCGCTTGGAACGGAGGGTAATGGACCGGATCCGGTGGTATAACCGGTTCACCAGCCCTTCCCGGGTATCGCTATGAGAAATATAACTATCCGACTGGTAATAAGGTCCGATGGCATCTATCTCGGGTACGTCCTGGGTAAACCTGGCCGTACAATGACTGCAATGCCAAACGGGGAAAACAGATCCTGAAACGGTGTGATCCCTGGCCTCCAATGCGGCCTGGATGGAAGAGGACCCGCAAACCGGGCAATATTGATAATGAATCATGGATTAGGCAACGTTTGCTGATTACGGAAAGCATCTACCCGGCCGTTATGCTGGTACAGGTAAAAACCCAGTACGGTAAGTCCGATGAAAGCCAGGATAGCCGCCCAGACCCACCAGGCCGATTTCTTTTTGGGTTCTTCTTCCAATAGAAGTTCTGACATCTGGGTATTGGTCTTTTCTGTATCCCCCACTAAAATGGTATGTTCCGCGTTGGTTCGGATCACCCTTTCAGCAGTGACGGGAGGAAAAGCAAAGATGGACTTAGTGGCCAGGTCAAAGGTTATTTCCCCGGCTATTCCTTTACGGATGCTTCCAAATCCCGTCCATTCCAGTGGAATACCCTTTTTAATTCCTTCCAGTGATGCAGCCGAAAAATCCTCCAACTGCCTTTCAGCTACACTTTCCGAAATCTGCATCCTGCCGGCGATATAACGAACCAGCTCTTTTTCGGCGATAGGGGGGACGTCTTCTGAAAAGCGAAAGGATGGCGTGGGAGGAAGGATCCTTTTATTGACTATATCCGTCTGTGAAGCACGGGTATGCAACTGCAGGAAGCCGATGCCCGGCAACCCCAATTGTTGATATTGTAACAGGTATTTTAATAAGATCTCCTTCATGCACTACCTACTTTGTCCGAACGAAAATACAACTCCGCCGAGAATATTAAAGCCTAATACCTGATATTGGTTCAGGAGCTGGTATTGATTATTAAATATATTGTTACAATCCAGCCAAAGACCCACGCTCCTGCTGATGCTGAATTCCACGCCTGCATTCAGGTCAAAGGCCCCGTTATTCCTATAGGCTTTGTCGTTCTTATCCTGGTAGTAAGGTTGCCCCCAGGTGAACAAATCGGCCTTAAAGGTGACATCCTTCACCGGCTGCCAGCGTAATTTGGCGGTCAGGCTGGCGGGCACCAGGCCCCAGGGTTGCGCATACGTCTTGATACTGTAATAATTATTAACGTCCGCCGCCACTGTAAGGCTGAAATGGGACGCAGCGGTAAAAGCCAACTCTCCGTGAAATTGCAGGTTCTTCAATTGGTACTCCTCCAGGGTGGTGAAGGTTTTTCCGGTGGTGGTATCTCCTTGGTAATCATTTACGAACAAGGGAAGGTTCACATCCTTGATGAAACTCATCTTGGCAAGGTAGGTCACGTGCGTTCCCAGGCTGCCTTTTATGCCTCCGAACAAATCCCTGACTTCGGTATTGAACTGGGAAGTAGGCTGTTCCATATAAGGATTCAGGCCTGCCAGGTACTGGAAGCTGTTCTTCTGGTAATAACCGTTCCAACCGGCTATCACGGAGAAGGGTGCCGCCAGTTTCAAGGTCAGATTAATATGGGGGAACAGGTTGAATTTCCCTCCTTCGTTATTATCCCAACTGGGATTGATCCCCGCATCCAGCGTGAAGTTCTCATTCTGATAAGACAGTACGGGCGTCACGTAGAAGATATTATTGGTAATGGATTTGCTCAGGGAATCGGTATTATACACCGTCAGGTCGCCCGCTACATTCACCCTGAATGCCCAGTTGTCTCCAAATCTTCTTTCCAGAGGTACTGATACAAGGGCATTGATCTCATTGGCACTCCGGGTATCCCTGAATACTGAAAAATCCACATGGGGATCATAGGAAAACCCGTACTCGTTTGACGTAGCATTCTTCACTCCCACCGATGCATTGAACGTCTGATAATTTTGCTGTACCTGCCCACTCGTAAAATTATACAAGGTGTGGTCGTACCCATACAGATTGTAGTCATCCAATTTAAAGCCAGCCTTTCCATACACGATGGAGGAGCCCGTTTTCACGCGTCCGTCAAATTGCACGTCCGTCTTGCTGTAGTCCTGGTATTGAATATTACCCCGGGAAGAGATATGACTGGCATAAATATTAAAAGCGCTTTTTGGGTTCCCAAAGCTGAACCCCGCTTCTGCGTATGGTGTGGTGAAATTCCCAAAACCAGCCTTGACATAATTGCTGTTTAACGGTATGCCATTTGTATCCGGTCGTAAAGCCAGGGGTTGCAAACCCGCAGGCAAGTACGAGAAATACAGGCTTTGATCCGGAATGTCATATTGTAAAACAGGGGGTTTAGCATCCACTCCCGGTAGCGTAGCGGTAAAATTGATCTTTGACGCACTTTGCAGCACCGGTTTATAGGTAGACGTCACGTTGACCGTTCGGGAAGGAAGTGTCGTATCCTGGGCTAGCAATGGCTGGCTAAGGAAAATGGCACATCCCAATGAGGCCATGCAGATGATCAAGTTTCTTTTTGAGTTCATTTTACTGGTCATTTCCGATTTTGGAATGTTGGGCTTCTTCCTGCTTCACCTGGTCAAGCTTTTGCTGGGCCTCTTTCTTTAGTTCCGGTATGGCGGCATTTTCAGCGATACTTTGAAAGGTCGCCTTGGCATTGAAATAGTCCTTCCGTTTATCATACACGTCTCCCAGGAGAAGGTATGCTTTAGTGACCCAAAGGTCATAGGAACCACTTTTGTTGATTGTTTCAAAGGCGGCCTTTTCGGCGGCATTCCCGTTATTCTGGTCCAGGAGCATGTGCGCGATCTCATACCGGGATTCTGCCGCCCACTCCCCTTTATTGAGTGAAATGACGGTCTTGTATCCGATAGCAGCCGCATCGTATTGCTGCTGCAACTGAAGGTTCTTGGCGGTCACCAGTGAACCCAGGGCTTTATCATCCGTATTCAACCCTTTGCGGGAAAGCAGGTCTTTGGCCACCAATGCGGCCGTATCGTAGTGCTGCAGCTCATACTGGCAACGCAGCAAGCCCCTGAGCGCCTCCAACTGATTCTGATCGGTCGTCGCCCAATCCTTTAACCGGCTGAAATAGATACTGGCGGCGGGATATTGTTTTAATTCAAAATAGGCAATCCGGGAAGCGGCGAGGGCCGACTTCTCCGCAAAAGCACTGCTGCCCTGGGTAACTACGAAGTCGTAGGCCCCCAGTGCATCCGGCCATTTCTTTTGCTGGCTGAGGCACTCCGCCGTATAGAAATGTGCGGGAATCTGGTAAGCGCCCTGGGGGAATTTGGTAAAATAATCCGCAAACTGCCGGATGGCATCCAGGCAGTTGCCATTGTCGTATTGGACCTGGGCAGCTGTATAAGTCAAAGAGTCCGCTTCTCCCACCGATACGGATTTGCCTGTTGTTTTTGCGTAGCTGATATAATCTCCCGGATGCCCCAGGTCTACATAAATCGATTTAATATTAGCCAGGGCGGCGTCGGCTTCCGGTGCATTCGGGAATTGCTGCACAAGCTGTTTGTATTGATTGAGCGCTTCCTCCGTCTTTCCCAGGTTGTAATCGGCAATACCCAGTTTGAGATACACCTTGGGTTTCAGGGCGGCGGCTCCGGCATCCGAAGCTACCGCGTTCAGGTATGGAATGGCATCCTGGTAACGTTCTTCGGCCAGCAGGGTATTGGCAATCTCCATATTACTCTCCGATACTAACCGGCTCCCCGGATACGCGTGGGCCACCTGCTGCAGCAATCTCACTTTAGCCGCTCCGTTACTGATACCGGCAATCATGGCTTCCTGGTATAAGGCGTAATCACTCCCCTGCCAATGATTGTTGAGGGCCAGGTCATAATTTTCCTTCGCCCTTTTATAATCCCGTAACATATAGTAACAATCGGCTGCCCTTACGAAAGCATCCTGTTCCAATGCCGGCGTTCCGATACCCGTATTGTGCGCCACCTGCTGGAAATAACCCAGTGCCTGGCTGTAGTCTTCTTTCTGGAAGAGGGAATAACCCATGTCATATTTGGCTTCCCGGGGACCGATATCCCCTTGTCCCGCACGGGCGCTCTTCAGGTATTGGGTCAGATAACGCAATGCTTCGTCGTATTTACCTGACCGGTAAGACAGCTCCCCTTTCCAGAAATAGGTCAGGGCAAGCACCTGTTCATTGTAAGGCGACCCCAATATCTTGGTCAGCAGATCGTCTGCTTCCGCCAGTTGCTGATCGTTGATGTATTCCACTGCCCTACCGTAGAGCACCCTGGGGTAGAGCCTTTTGGTGGATTCCGAAGGAGTGGGGATATCCTGGAGCAATGTCAGGGCTTCCCGGTAATTGCTGGTGTTGGCCAGCAAGCCGACCAGGAGTTCCCTGGCCTCCGCCGCATACGTCGACTGGGGATAGGTTTGCAGGAAGCGTTTGAGACCCGTAAGGGCCACGTTCTGAAACCCCAGCTCTACCGACAACTTGCTATAATTAAACAACGAAACTTCCCGTTGCTGGGGATAGGAGCTGTTGTCTGCACAAAAGGAAAACGCGTTGCGTGCGCTGGCCTTCTGACCGGTCTTGAGGTAGGCATCTCCCAAAAGGTACATGGAGCTTTGGCTTAGGGAGTCCGAGCGGTCGCTGAGTTGCTTGAACCCTTCAATCGCCTTGTCGTATTGACTGTTCGTATAATAACAATAACTCAGCTCATACAGCTCCTCCCTGCGGATCTTGTCCGACCCATTCATATAGGCCTCCAGGTAAGGCTGGGCCTTGACAAAATCTTTCTTTTCAAAGTAGAGGTGCCCCACCAGACGATCCAATTCCACCTTATACTGGCCTTGGATCCCTTGCTTTAATATGGCGGCCCCTTTGTCCAGCGCCTTGTCCTTTTGACCCAAAAAGTAATAGATCTCCGTTTCATAAAAAGGAACGGTTCCCTGGTAAACGGAAGCCCCCTGGGAACTTCCAGCGCTTTCGACTTCCTGGAAACTCTGCAGGGCTTCCCGGTAATTTTTTTCCGTATAGCAGATAAAGCCGTAATAATAATTGGCGTCTACGTAGTGGGGATCATTCTTGATCTGCCGGATGGCATTGAACATAGGCCTGGCCTTTTCATATTCTTTCTGGCTGAAATAGGCGTATCCCAATTCAAATTTCTCTTTGGCAATCTCATCGTTGCTCAGGTTGTCGATGCCCGCGCTCTCAAAGTAAGTGAGCGCCTTCCCATAGTCAGACCTCCGGAAATAATAGTCCCCCAGATAAAAAGATAATTGCTGGCCCCTGGCCTGGTTATTCACCGTATTGACATATTGCTTCGCCGGTTCCACCGCGTTGTCTTCATCATCCAGCAACTGGCAGGCATATAGGAAAAAGCGCACATCGTCCGTATACAGGGACTGCTGATCGGCGCCTGGAGACTGAAGTCCCCGCTCCAGATCCTGCAGCAAGGGCAGGGCCAGGGTGAACTGGTCGTGGTCAAAGTACCATTCCGCCTGCTTGAGCTTAGCCTGGGGGTCGTTATGAATGGCAGAAGGTTGAGCCTGCGATATGCATATGCTGAAAACAAATCCTGAAAGGAGAATGAGTTGCTTCATCATGCTATGAAATAGAAATAATATGAATGACAATAAATAGTAGAACGATTTTTCATTGGGTCATAGTATGCAATTAGATAAAGATACAGATAAGCCCACTTAACAAATAGTATTCCAAAGATTTGTGGAAAAATGTTTTTAAGACATATCTTTGGCGCACTAGTATCCTAATAGCGGCCTTTCGGCCAAACCCGATCAGATATCATATGAGCAGATTTACTTCAACCAACTACTCGGAAGGCGCGTTTAATATAGCCACACTCGTTACCCGGTTGGCTTTCGGCCTCATCATCCTGGTACACCACGGAATCCCCAAACTGATGGGGTTTTCGAAAATGCAATATACTTTTTTCGATCCCTTTCATATAGGCAGCCGCTGGTCGCTTTGTCTTGTCATTTTTGCCGAAGTTTTTTGCTCGGTATTTGTCATATTGGGCTTTCTGACCAGGGTCGCGCTTGTTCCCCTGGTGATTACCCTGGGTGTGGCGTTGGCGCTGTACCACAGGGGACAGGGCCTGGTCAGTACCGAATTGGCATGGCTATACCTGGCCGCCTTTTTTGGCCTCCTGCTGACAGGACCCGGCAGGATCAGCGTTGACGGGCTGACAAAATAGACCTTCAAGGCAACCGGTACCGGTGCGGCCTAACCGAAGGCGGTTGGCTGACCATCAATATTCAATAAACGAGCCAAGTATGTTCGAAGCAACCACGCTGGTCAGGGTCCGGTATGCCGAAACAGACCAGATGAATATCGTATATCACGGGAATTATGTCCAATATTTTGAAGTCGGCCGGGTAGAAGCGATCAGGCAATTGGGTCTTTCCTACAAGGATATGGAACTTGCGGGTGTCATCATGCCCGTCATCGAATGGACGGCAAAGTTCTTCCGTCCTGCTAAATATGACGACCTGCTTACTGTCAAAACGATCCTTAAAGAATTACCCCATGCTCATGAGATCACCTTTTTCCAGGAGGTCCATAACGAAGCCGGTAAATTGCTGACTTCCGGAAAAGTATTGTTGTATTTTATGACCGCGGCCACCATGCAACGCACGGTGATGCCGGATGCGTTGCGTGCAAAGCTGGAGGTGTATTTTCCGAAGAAGAACTAGTTTTCAAGTCATTTAATGGTTGAAACGGCCGTTAATAATAAAAGGCTACCTCTGACGGGGTAGCCTTTTATTATTAAGTCAATATTCCTACGCGATTACCTGGTCCGCGTGATGACTTCCGAGACAACGGATGTATCCCCCGAAAAAGGGTCTGTAAATCCATAGCTCAGGTTGAATACGTGGTTCGCAGGATCATAAGTAGAAGGTCCTGATACGAACGTATAGGTAAAGATGCCAAAACCATAGAGATTATCATCTGAAACGGTCACCGAATTATCCGGATGCACAGTAAGATCCATTTGCTGACCCACTGCCAGATAAATGGCCTGGTCGGCAGCATTGGTCACTACGGCATTGGGCACGAAAGCACTGGGTACGGTAACCCCATGCCCTCCGGCCGTCGGATAAGATCCCTGGATGGAAGTAATGCCGGAGACGTCATATAGATATTTTGTATCATTAATGGTATAGGTATTGGTCCCCATGACCCGCTGCCCGACAGAATGATATAATCCCATGTATTGATTGCCCGGGACGATCTCATACATGGTGGCCCCATAGTTTCCGCTGATAGTATTCCCCTGGGCATCTGTAATGATGAGGGGGAGAATATACTTTTTGGAAAAATCGATGAGTTTGGTGTTGAACTGAATATACACGTTCGCAGCCCTGGAGCCTGCAGTCATCACTGTACTGCTGGAGGGGATCGTGTAATCGGCGGCCGGAAGGATCTCGTATCCGCCCCCGTTATTGCTATTAAAAGTGGCAAAGTCCGCATTATCCAGGCCGATCGTGACCGTGACATTTTTGGAGATCGTGGACCCTCCCAGTTCAATCTGCACAGAGTCCGTAGCCTGGTAAGTACTATCCTCGCGCAACGTCATATAATAACAATTCTGATTGGCCGACGTAGCTCCGCCGTTGACAGACGTGTTTAGGAAATTAATGGAGTTGAGCTGGTCGAAAGACCCTCCGACCGTATTGAAGTTAAAAGTATTGGGATTGTCTTTCAAACAGGACGAAAAGGATAGCACACCGGAAATCCCCAGTCCCAGAATAAGTATATGTTGTAGTTTTTTCATTGCTGACTGATTTTAACATGATTAAGGCATCCAGAAGATCTTTGGCGAAACGGGGGAGATCGTCCCTTCCGCCTCTACGTTCGTCTGGTTGGTATTATATTCGGACTGAGGATAGATGAAACGGAAAGGATAAGGATACAAACGCTCTGGGTTATCCGTGTAAGGCAAGTCGTTGGGATATCCTGTCCTCCGGTAATCTGTCCAGGATTCCAGGGGATCTGTAAAACACAGGGAGATATATTTCTGGGTAATGATGGCCAACAATGGATTGCCGGCGCTCGCAGACCAACCTACATTGGCGAGGGACTGTGCTGCATAGTTCTGGGCATAAGCCGCGGAACTCGCATTATAGGCGTTGGAAGGCCCGAAGGTCACCTTCAGGTACACAAAATTGTCGGTAATAGCCTGGTTGTATAAGGTTTGTGCATTCCCCGGCAATAAACCGCGTTGTACAGCCTCCGCCTGGAGGAACAAACTCTCCCAGGAAGACAGGATGATGGCCGACATGGTAGGCGATTGCAGCAGTCCAAAATTCGTGGGGAGGGACGCTCCGTTGGGCAATGTATCATTGAAGGGGATAATATTGGAATTCTCCAGGTTATTCGGTCCTCCGAAATAGCAGGCCGAAGAGTTACCGCCCTGACCGCCCAAAGCCGCTCCTTCGATGAGTCCGGCAGAATTGGTGTTATAAAAATACCCCACCCTGGGGTCATTATAACCATTCAGCTTATTAATAAAATAACTGTTGGCCACCGCTCCGATGAAATTGGCGGCGCCAGAGATGCTGTACCCGACTGTAGACCACAACGGGCTCAAATGAGCAGCGATGTCTGTAGCATACCCCGGATTCACCAGCGCGCTCTCTCCTGCTCCCAACAACCCTACCGGATCGCTGGCTATTTTTTGCATTTCCGTCTGGATGGTTGCTGCCTGGCTGGTCACATTGATCTCATGCAGCAGCATCCGTAATTTGACAGCATTGGCAAATTTGATCCACAACGTCACATTTCCCTGAAACATCACGTCTGCTGAGCCCGGATTATAACTTTCAATCAATGGCGCATTTTCAAAAATGGTCACCGCAGAGTCCAATTGGTTAATGCACGAATTGTAGATATCCTGGGCCTTATCATAGGTAGGGTTGATGATGCCGCTGTCCAATTGCAAGGCTTGCGAATAAGGAACGTCGTTATAGGTATCCACCAACATCTGGAAATCCAGTGCCGTCATCGTTTTGGCAATGCCCACCAGGAACCATTTATTCGTGACGGCGCCTTGCTGCGCGATATAAGCGTAATCATTCAGATTATGGTAATTATCTGCCCAGGAGCCGGAAAAATCACTGCTGGTGAAATTGTTCGTCGTAATAGGTCCGGGGGTAGCCGCATTGGAACTGGAACCATAATAATTCTGGGTTCCATTAATGTACACATAATCCGAACTGATGGTAGCCCCTGTCTGTGTAAGCGCATACGTCAATACAAGGGCCGGATCCGCCTGAGACGGACTATTGGGGTTCGTGTTCACATCCAGGAAATGCTTTGCACAACCCGTCGCAAAAAAACTGGCCGATAATAGCGTTATATATATGAATTCTTTTTTCATTTCTCTAATGATTATTTGTTAAAAGGTAACGTTCAGACTGGCACCAAAAGTCCGGGTAGGCGGAGCATTCACGAGTGAATTGCTACCCGTTGCATTCCCTGTGGATGTGCTGAATTCTGGATCCGTCCAGACATTGCCCTTGGGCAATAATATCAGCAGGTTGCTACCGACCAGGCTGACGGTGATATTCTGCACATATTTCAATTTCGCAACGACAGCAGTAGGAATAGTATAGGTGAGCGCTGCATTTCGCAAGGTCCAGAAAGCGCCGCTGGTCATATACATGGATTGGGGAAGGCTCCACCAGCCGATGCCTGCATCCTGGATCTGTATCCCGGGGTTAGGAATATATTTCCCGTTGGGTCCCATAATCACAGAGTTGGGATATACGAATTTGGTATGCGCAAATTGGGCGGTTCTGGCTGAAAGCCCGTCCACATCCAATGTGGGGCCATTACCGTTATAGATCACATTCCCGCCCCTGTATTCTGCCACGGCGCTCAATGTGAAACCCTTAAAGCTTACAGAAGTATTGATCCCCAGATTTTGGGTTGGGTTTGTCGTGCCATAATACTGCAGGTTGGCTCCTATTGTAGGATAGCCGGTGTTCGCATTCACGATCACCTGTCCGGCATTATCCCGTTGCCAATCCGTAAGCATCAGGGCTGTATAAGGTTTCCCCACCACCGCAAAGGAATTACTGGTGGAGCCGTTAGGGTTGGTTATTTGCAACGAATTGGAAGACCCGCCCAGGCTTACTACTTTGTTTATATAATGCGTGTAGTGGAAGGCGATGTCCCATCTGAGACCATTGGACAGCCTGACCGGCTCCAGCTTTAAATCCAGCTCCAACCCTTTGTTATCCATCTCTCCCAGATTCTTTGTGGCGTTTTGATAGCCCGTAGCATCGGAAACATTGACGCTCACCGTCTCATTAGTAGTCTTCTCTGTGAAATAACTCGCCTGCAGGTCAACCCTACCTTTCAGAAAGCCGATATCACCTCCTACTTCTTTTGAGGAAGTAAATTCAGGGCTTAGATTAGGCGTAGTTGAAGTCGTGGGCGTCGTTAACCCTGCTGTGCTGCCGTAAGGGAAATTGGAGCCCGACCCGAATACGTTCAGGACCGAATAGGGGGAGACATTGATATTCCCCGTTTTGGTCAGCGCGCCCCTGATCTTCAGGAAGGAAATAGTCTTACTGTTCTTCAAAGCAGCGATCATATCGCTCAACACAATCGCCCCGTCCACGCCGGGATAGAAGTAATTGCGATAGGAAGCATTTAACAGGGATGTGGCATCTCCCCGGCCACTGGCGTGGAGAAAGATGTAGTTTTTGTAATTCACAGAAAAGTCTGCAAAATTTCCGTAGTTACGATTCAGGGAATTGTATTGAATGACACCCGGTGTTCCCTGACGGTAATTTACATTGTAAAAGTTGGAGATATTCAACAGCGTGGAAGAGTTGTTGCCTATTTCATTAACGGTTTGCTGGTTCACCACATTTCCCAGGATCAATTGGGTATTAAAATCTCCGAAGGTCTTATGCAGGTTGATCCTGAAGTTTGAATAGAAATTTTGCTCCGTGGTATTCGTATTACTTACAGAAGGAGGCGTATTGCCATGATAGACAGACATATTACCGGCCAAGGTATTGTACGCCATAAAGAGTGCATAAGGGCTATAATTAAATGCACCCACCGTTGATTGATCGGTGATGTAGAAGTTCTCCACTCCGATCACGTAATCCAGATTCAACCAAGAATTGACATTCAACGACAGGTCCAGATTTCCTTGTATATCGTTCCTTTTCGTATTATCCCTGTTGTTATAAAGGTACAAGTAAGGGTTCAGCCCGTACGCATTATAAAAGGTATTGATGGTCCCGTACCCTGCATTGACATTGCTGTAATTGGTATAGGGGATGAGCGGAGCGATATTGAGGATATTGTTATAGGCATCCGCCAAATCACCGGTATTGACATCGGAAGCCGAATAGCTTACATTCGCCGTTGCTTTAAAAGCCCCGTAAATTTTTGACCCATTAAATCGAATCGAGTTCCTGGTATACTTGTCGTCCGGAACGATTCCACTACGATTGACATTTTGGGCAGATAGGAAGAAACTCCCTTTGTCATCTCCCTGGGAATAGGACACCCCGTTTTGAAAGGTCGATCCCGTATTCCAGAACTTCCGGAACTGACTGGCTTGTCCGGTATAGGGTATCTTTTGGATCTGACCTGTCTGTGTAGCCGTACCCACAATCACAGAATCCCCGCCGTAAGGAGAACCGGCACTGAAAGGAGCCCCGAAACTCTGGTTTTCAAAAGGCACGAATCCATTTTGAAAATTATTTGGATTGCTATAAGAGATGGCATCGGCGTCTTCATATTCCGTAGAAGCAGACCCATACCCATATTGCATTTTGGGAAGAAAATCCACCTTATCAAAAGTAACGGTGCTGGTCAGATTGACGGAAGCCTTTCCCCTTCTCCCCGCCTTGGTCGTTACGATCAGGACCCCGTTGGACGCCTGGGAGCCATACAAGGCCGCCGCTGTCGCACCTTTCAACACATTGACGCTTTCAATATCTGCCGGATTAATTTGCGCCAGGTAGGTATTATCCACCGGAACACCATCAACCACAATCAGGGCCTGGTTATTCCCCAGGAAAGACCTGTTGCCCCTCAGGGTAATCCTCAAATTGTCCGGGTTTACTCCACTGCTGGTCAACTGAACGGTCAATCCGGATACCTTTCCGGTGAGACCATTAGCGGCGTTAACCGGTTGTGATTCGGACAAATCTTTTGCTCCGACCTGCGCAGTCGCATATCCCAGGGACTTGGCTTCCCGTTTAATCCCAAGCGCCGTAACCACTACAGCGGCCAGCTCGTTGGATTTAGCCTTGACCGTAATAGTGATCTTGTCCTCCGACCCTACCGGCACCTCTTTTGTTTCAGCATCCGTAGCGCTCACGACGAGCGATATATTGCTCCCTTTTATGACCAATGTGAAATTTCCCCCATCATCAGCTATAACCCCCGACTTGGAGCCTTTGATCTTTATGGTGGCATAAGACACCGGGTCCCCTTTTTCATTCACTACCCTTCCGGAGATCTTACGGCTTTGGGCAAAAGCAGGTGCTGCTACAAATAATAAGAGCACCATAAATGCTAGAACTTTTCTCATGTAAGCGTTTTTGTATTAGTTTTGAATACTTACTATAAATGCAGCATAACCTTTTATAGCAAATTAACCGGTGGAGCTTTGCAAGCGAACGTCTAAAATTAGGCAACAATTCGCCCCCAAGGCTGCGCAAACGTTTGCCCAAATTCCTCAATCGATTGCACATGTGATGAGCGGTATCAGGAGCTATCCCCGAATGCAGGGCATGACAGCGCAACCCATAAAAAAATAGGCTGTCTCGCTTTTGAGACAGCCTATTTTTTATTTTCGACCCACAGGTATTTTCACTTCAATATATCCAGCACTTTCCACATCTTATGCTGGATCTCCGAACCTGAACCGTCATAATTATTGATAATGAAGGAGAAAGTGTAGCGCATGCCGTCCTTACCGCCCGCATAGCCACTGTAGGCCCTGGCGCCTCCGATAGAACCGCTCTTCATGACCATGCCGTTAATG
>Ga0302312_10000512_pt1 | contig 28556 bp, 24 predicted proteins | sample III_Palsa_N2_1_FD_200529 | JGI IMG/M metagenome (GOLD analysis project Ga0302312, IMG submission 200529) | Peat permafrost microbial communities from Stordalen Mire near Abisko, Sweden - III_Palsa_N2_1 | ecosystem: Environmental > Terrestrial > Soil > Palsa > Peat permafrost | place: Sweden... | reverse complement strand
CTATGCGGAGACGGAACTGTTGCTGGCTGAAGCAGCCGCAAGAGGATGGAATGTCGGTGTTTCGGCCTCGCAACACTATGCCAATGGGTTGGCTGCAGCGTTGCAGACCTATGGTACCTTGAACGGCACTACACCGATCACCTCGGGCACGGCAACTGCCTATGCCACTGCCAATCCTCTGGACGTTTCTTCCCAGACGAATTCGCTGGCAATGATCAATACCCAGTTATGGGTCACCATGGGTACGCTGTTCGACTTTAGCGAGGCCTGGAGCAACTGGCGCCGGTCGGGCTACCCGGTGCTGACGCCGGTCAACTATACCGGCAATTTTACAGGCGGCGTGATTCCGAGAAGGGAAATATATCCCACAACGGAACCCACGGTGGACCCCGTCAACTATGCCGCGGCTGTCAAAAACCTCAGCGGCGGAGATACCTGGATATCTCACGTCTGGTGGGATAAATAAAATATTGCAGCAGTTGTTTGTTTCGATTGACAAGGCTACCTTCGGGTAGTCTTGTTCTTTTTAATCCATTATGATTTATGTGCAGTAAGTCATCGCCAAACAGGAGACATCTTTTCTTTCTTTCCGTGACCTGGCTTTTCTTTCCTTTCGCCGTGTCAGCCCAGTCCCCTCTGTTCACCCTGCTGTCGCCGAAGGAAACCGGCGTCCACTTCAGCAACGATATCAAAGAGAGTGAAGCGCTGAACGTTCTCAACTATGAATATTTCTACAATGGCGGTGGTGTAGCTGTCGGCGACATCAACAATGACGGGCTGCCGGACCTTCTTTTTACCGCCAATGACAAACCCTGCAAATTATACCTCAACCTCGGCGGGATGAAGTTCAGGGACATCACCCGTGAGGCGGGCCTGGAAGGTCGTCCCGGCGGCTGGAAGACGGGCGTGACGATGGCCGACGTCAATGGTGACGGGCTGCTGGATATTTATATCTGCTATTCCGGCAGGGATGCATCGCTGAGGGGCAACCAACTGTTCATCAACCAGGGTAACCTGCATTTCAAGGACGAGGCTGCGGAGTATGGGCTTAACGATAGCGGTTATTGTACCCAGGCGGCCTTTTTCGACTATGACAACGACGGAGACCTGGATATGTTCCTGCTGCGCCATAGTGTCAAAAAGATAGACAATATGGAGTTGGCCCAATACCGTGATCAGCTGGATCCGCTGGCCGGGGACAAGCTGTACGAGAACCGGGGCGGTCATTTCGTCGATGTGTCCCAAAAGGCGGGGCTGCGGCAAAGTCCGCTGACTTACGGATTAGGTATTGCGATAGCGGATATCAATAAGGACGGCTGGCCGGATGTGTATGTCACCAATGACTATAATGAGCCGGATTACCTGTACATCAATAACCATGACGGGACCTTCACGGATATGGCAGACAAGTGCTTTCGCCACCTGGCACAGTTCTCCATGGGCGTTGACATCGCCGATATCAACAATGACGGTCTTCCCGATGTCATGAACCTGGATATGCTGCCGGAAGACAACCGGCGGCAGAAGCTGCTGCAATTGCAGGAGAACTATGAGTCATTCCAACTGATGACGGGGCAGGGGTTGCAAGCGCAATACATGCGCAATATGCTGCAGCTGAACAATGGCGACGGAACGTTCAGCGAAATAGGGCAGCTCGCCGGCGTAGCCGCCACGGATTGGAGCTGGTGCCCGCTGCTGGCCGACTTCGATAATGACGGCTATAAAGACCTTTTTATTACCAATGGCTACCTGCGGGATTATACCAACCATGACTTTATGCGTTACTGGGGGGATTACAAGATCCGGCAGGCCATGAACCGTGAGCCGGTGCGGCTGATGGACCTGATAGACTCTATGCCTTCTTCCCGGCTGAAGAAGTATATCTTCCGCAATAACGGCAATCTCACCTTCACGAATATGCAGCAGCAGTGGGGCATCGATCAGCCGGCGGTCTCTTCCGGTGCCGTCTATGCGGATCTCGATAATGACGGCGACCTTGACCTCGTCGTGAACAATATCAACCAGGAGGCTTTCGTCTACCGTAACAATAGCCGCGAGCAGGGTGGTGGCAGCTACCTGGCCGTTAAACTGCAGGGGAAGGGGGGCAATACGGCGGCCATCGGGGCCAAGGTATATGCGTATAGCAAGGGTATGATGCAGTATGGGGAGGTGAATCCTGTGAGGGGGTATTTGTCGTGTATGGTGGCAGAAGTACGTTTTGGGTTTGGTCAGGCGTCAATAGCCGACTCGCTGGTCATCATCTGGCCGGATGGCGCGCGGCAGCGGCTGACCGGGGTTCAGCTGAATCAGCGGCTGGCGGTCAAAGAGGAAGGGGCGATGGCGCAGGCAAAGAAAGCGAAATCGGTCCCGCCGCCTGTTTTCACCAAGGCGCCGGCCTTTATCGATTATAAGCAGGAGGGGTTCGGGGATAATGATTTCAAACGGCAATTGCTGATGTTATTCATGTATTCCCGTACAGGACCGGTGATCGCCCGGGCGGATGTCAACAAAGATGGCCGTGAAGACCTTTTTATCAGTGGAGACAAGTCCCGGCCGGGCAGATTGTATATGCAGCAGCCCGGAGGCAAATTTGACATTTCGGGTCCGTCATTGGGTGCCGAAGACAGTTCGACCACTTCGGCGGCTGCTTTTTTCGATGCTAACGGCGACGGCTGGCCGGACCTCTATATCGCGAAGGGCGGCTATTCCCTGTGGGAACCGAATACACCCGTATTGCAGGACCAACTGTGGCTCAACGACGGTAAAGGGGGCCTGTACAGGGCAGATGGCGCATTGCCGGATGTCAGCGCCTCCGCCAAATCCTGCGTCCGGCCCTGTGACTTCGACGGTGACGGTGATGTAGACCTCTTTGTCGGAGGCCGGGTGGTCCCGGGTCAGTATCCGGTGACGCCAAGGAGTTATCTGCTTGTCAATGACGGGAAAGGGCATTTTTCTGCCGTCACGACCCCATTCGATCATGCAGGGATGGTGACTGACGCGCAATGGATAGACCTCGACGGTGACGGCCGCAAGGACCTGGTGATCTGCGGTGAGTTCATGCCGGTCATGGTCTTCATCAATACGCCGGGCGGATTTGTAGACAGGACGGCGGATTATTTCGGCAAGCCGGAACCGGGTTTCTGGAATACCCTGACACTGGCTGATGTGGACGGTGACGGAAAGGAAGACCTGATAGCCGGCAACCTGGGACTGAACAGTTGCCTGAAGGTTTCGGACAAGGAGCCCGCCGAGCTGTATTATGCCGACTTCGATCATAACGGGTCGATCGATCCCTTCCTGAATTTCTATGTCCAGGGCGTCAGCTATCCTTTTGTCAGCCGCGATGAGCTGAACGACCAGATCTATCCCATGCGGAAGAAATTCAATTCTTATAAACAATATTCGACGGCGACCATGAAGGATATCTTTTCGCCTGAAGAATTGAGCAACGCCGGCAAGCTAACAGCAACGGAGAACCGAACTGCCTGCTGGCTGAATAAAGGCGGCCATTTCGTTCGGACGGAACTGCCCATGGAGGCGCAGTTTGCGCCGGTATCCCGGATACTGGCGGGGGATTTCGACCGGGACGGGAAGATAGATCTGCTGCTGCTCGGCAATCATTCCGACAACCGGCTGAAGATGGGGGCCATAGATGCCAGCTATGGATGTCTGCTGAAAGGGGACGGTAAGGGCGGATTCAGCTATGTCACCCAGCCTGCCGCAGGTCTTTCGGTCAAAGGGGATGTAAAGTCAGCGACGGAAGTCGCCATTGACGGCGTCCGGTATTTAGTCATCGGCGTGGCCGAAGACAGTCTGCAATTTTATAAAGAACGATGAAGAGTACCTTTCAAATAATTATCCTGCTGGTCATTTTTTTCGGAACGGTATCCCTGCCGGCGGGTTTAGCACAAAAAGAGACCAAGGAGACCGAGGCTCTGCTGACGGGCAATATGCGGCCGTCGATATTTGCGATCACCATGGTGATGGTGCATGATGTCGTCAATCCTCCTGCTGCGAGCCGTTACTATGCCTATATCATGCTGGGCGCTTATGACCTGGTGTCGCAGCACGATCCGGCCATCGTTCCTCCTGCCGCTTTTATCCGGCATTACCCGGCGACCCCGATCGTTAGCGGCGGCGTGGACGGCCATTCTTCAGAAGGTTTAGGAGGCGCCGATACGGCCTATGATTACCGGATTGCGGCGGCTTATTCTATCCTGGAAACGGGCAGGCAAATGCTGCCCTCCGGCTTTATGCTGGAAGACGAGGAGAAAAAATTTGTGCAGCGCCTGCAGGACCAGCATATTCCACAGCCGTTGATCGACCGGAGCCTGGCTGTGGCCAGGGCAGCCACCGCCAAGGTGATCGGCTGGTCCAGGAGTGACGGCTATAGCCGGCTGAGCGCTTTGCTGCGCTATTCGCCATTGAAGAACGATTCGTCATGGTATCCTACCCCGCCTGCCTATATCGAGGCGGTAGAGCCTCATTGGCGGACCATTCGCCCCATGGTAATCGATTCCAGCGACCAGTTCATGCCGCCGCGCCTGACGCCCTTCAGCATGGATAAGAACAGTGAGTTCTATCGTCTGGTGATGGAGGTATATACGATCAGCAAGGATACCGGCGCCCAATCGCTCTACGAGCGAACGATAGCAGGATTCTGGGATTGCAACCCTTTTGCGGTTGCCACGTCGGGGCACATGGCCATCGGGCTGAAAAAAATCAGCCCGGGAGGTCACTGGATGGATATCGCCGGCAATGCCGCGCTTGTAGCCCATGTCAATTTCGATCATACGATAGAGGTAGAGACCCTGGTGGCGGCCACGCTCATGGATGCTTTTATCGCCTGCTGGGAAGCGAAATACAAAACTAACCGGATCAGACCGGAGACCTATATTGACCGCTATATTGACCCACGCTGGCAGCCCTATCTCCAGACGCCGCCTTTTCCGGAATATTCCAGCGGCCACAGTGTCATCTCGACGGCTTCTGCGGAGGTGCTGACCTACCTGCTGGGCGAGAGGCTCGACTATACCGATAATGCGGAAGAGCTATTCGATATCGAACCCCGCACCTTCCATTCTTTCCGCGCGGCTGCGGCCGAGGCGGCTATTTCCCGGCTGTACGGGGGCATTCATTACCGGGATGGCGTCACGTCCGGGCAGGCGCAGGGCAAAGCTCTTGGCGAGTATATCGTCGAACAGATGCGGAAGGCGGGGATCAGGCCGGTGCGGTGAGAGGTATTTGGGGATTACCGCATTCTGCCCTATTTTTACACCTAAATTTTCGATACATGAACTTGCATGAATATCAGGCCAAAGAACTACTGAAGAAATATCAGGTACCCGTACAGGAAGGCATCCCGGTGGATAATGCGGGGGCTGCGGAAGAAGCTTATAAGAATCTTAAAGTACAATATGGTAACAATTTTGCGGTGGTAAAGGCCCAGATACATGCAGGCGGCCGGGGTAAAGGAAAGATCGAGGGAACGGAACAGCGGGGTGTGGCGGTCGGAAAGAGCGCAGAAGAAGTAAAACAAATTGCCAGCACTCTGCTGGGCGGTACACTGGTGACGATCCAGACCGGCCCTCATGGCAAAAAGGTCAATAAGGTATTGATTGCGCAGGATGTCTATTATCCTGGCGCCAATCCTGTCAAGGAGTTTTATCTGTCGGTCCTGCTGGACAGGGCGAAGGGGCAGAATGTGATCATGTACAGCACCGAAGGGGGGATGGATATCGAAGAGGTCGCTCATAACACGCCGGACAGGATTTTCAAAGAATGGGTGCATCCCGGCGGCGGCCTGCAGCCTTTTCAGGCCAGGAAGATTGCCTTCAACCTGGGACTGAGCGGTGAAGCATTCAAAAGTTGTGTCAGGTTCGTCACCAATATATACAATGCCTATTTGGGATTGGATTGCTCTATGGTGGAGATTAACCCTCTGTTCAAGACAAGTGATGACAAGATCATTGCGGTGGATTGCAAGATGAACCTGGACGACAATGCCCTGATGCGTCATCCTGACCTGGAAGCGATGCGCGATATCAGCGAAGAAGATCCTACCGAAGTGGAAGCCGGCAAGTATAACCTCAATTTTGTCAAATTGGACGGCAATGTGGGTTGCATGGTGAATGGCGCCGGACTGGCCATGGCTACGATGGATATGATCAAGCTGAGCGGTGGGGAACCCGCCAACTTCCTGGATGTCGGTGGTACGGCGAATGCGCAGACGGTAGAGGCAGGGTTTCGCATCATCCTGAAGGACCCGAAGGTGAAAGCTATCCTGATCAATATATTTGGCGGCATCGTCCGATGCGATCGTGTGGCGCAGGGTGTGATCGATGCATACAAGTCCATTGGCGATATCAAAGTGCCGATCATCGTCAGGCTGCAAGGCACCAATGCCGAAGAGGCGGGGCAACTGATCAAACAAAGCGGTTTGAAGGTGCAGTCCGCGATCCTGCTGAGTGAAGCGGCGGCTTTGGTCAATAAAGCGGTATCCTGATATGGGATTGACCATCTTGCAACAGATAGAGGAGACCGTCCGGGCCATTCGTTCTGTCTGTCTATCCACCCCACGGGTGGGCATCGTGCTCGGCAGCGGCCTGGGCAATCTTTCCAGGGAGATCGCGGTAGAGCAGGAGATTGCCTATGAATCGATCCCTCACTTTCCGGTTTCTACGGTGGAGGGGCATAGCGGCAAGTTGATCTTCGGTTCGCTGGGAGGGCATCCGGTAGTCGTTCTGTCCGGCAGGTTCCATTATTATGAAGGGTATCCTCCCGATCAGGTTGTCTTTCCCATCCGGGTGCTGAAATTTCTGGGCGTGGAGACCCTGTTGTTGTCCAATGCTGCGGGTGGGATGAATGCGGCGTTTCGGGTGGGGGACCTGATGATCATCAAGGACCATATCAGCCTGTTTACGGTGAACCCGCTGGTGGGAAAAAATGAGACCGGGCTGGGGCCGCGGTTTCCGGATATGAGCGAGCCTTATAGCAAGCAACTGATCGGACTGGCGACGGGCATTGCCACCCGCCTGCAGATACCGGTACACCAGGGAGTGTATGCCGGTGTTACGGGGCCCAGTTTTGAGACGCGTGCCGAATATAAATTATTACATATTGCCGGTGGGGATGCGGTAGGGATGAGCACGGTACAGGAGGTGATTGCCGCCCGGCATATAGGATTAAGGATATTTGCCATCAGCGTGATCACGGACCTGGGGATCAGGGAAGAAGACAACCTGATCACGCACGAAGAGGTATTGCAGGCGGCAGCAGCTGCAGAACCCAAGCTGACAGCGCTTTTCAAGGGATTGGTCGCAGAGCTGTGACCGACGAGAGACGCGGATCCAGGGGTAACATTAACTTTATTATAACCGCCGATGGCCACTTAATGAGTAACTTGTCCGGAATTATTTCAGCAGTGAAAGGACGCCGTATCATAACAGCCGGGGTAGTGATCATCGCACTCTTAATGGGGGCTGGTCTGCGGGCACAGAATCCTTTGCAAAAGTTCGGCGGTGGCGGTGGTGGCGGCGGCAAAGGATCCGACACGCTGGCTCACCGGAAAGTGGATACTATTACCATCCATTATCGTTACCTGGACACGAGTAGCCTGTACAAGCTGGATTCAGATATCCTGGACTATGGAACGAAGATCCCCCGTCCCGACACCTGGATCAACCTGGGCAACCTGGGTACGCCGGCCCGTAGCCTGATCTTTACGCCTCATCTGCAATCGGGGTTCGATCCGGGGTTCCATGCTTACGATGCGTACCTGTACACCGTCAATGATACAAAGTTTTATAATACCACCAAGCCATATACCGAACTGGGGTATCTGCTGGGTAGCAGATCCGAACAGACCATCAGTATCTTTCACACACAGAATGTAAGACCCAATTTTAATTTTGTTATTCAATACCGGCTGATCAATGCGCCGGGAAAGTTCCAGAACCAGAATACCAATCATGACAACTATCGGGTTGCCACCTGGTACCAATCGCATGACAAACGGTATCAGAATTTTTTCATTTTTGTGGGCAATAAGCTGGAGGCTTCGGACAACGGAGGGCTGGTGAGCAAATCAGACCTTGACACTTCTTATTACAGCAATCAGCTGACCTTGCCGGTGAACCTGGGGCAAAACCTCACGAGTTCTTATGGTAACCCTTTCGTCACTAATGTGACCACGGGTACCAAGTATTCGACCAGTACGCTATTGTTCCGGAACCAGTACGATCTGGGGCAAAAAGATTCCATTGTGACGGATACCTCTGTCATCCCACTGTTCTATCCGCGCGTCAGGCTGGAGAATACCCTTGCGTATACCACCTACAAGTATGAGTTCCTTGATGAAACCGTGCCGGGTACCTATACCCTTGACAGCACCTGGTATACGAAGAACTATAACCTGAATTATGTGGGCCGGCCGCAGATCGGTACCGAATTAGTAGCTGACACCTTTTTCCGGAGGGACTCCTGGCATGTGGTGTCGGATGATTTTTCCATCTACCAGTTCCCCGATGCGCATAACCCGCAGCAATTCGCTAAAATCGGCGTGACGCTCGAGCTGATGAAAGGGGCGTTCGATTCGGCTAGCCTCTATTCCGGCAGCCTGATCTATCCTAAAGGCAGCGCCAGCGACTATAATGTATTCGGACATGCGGAGTACCGCAACAAGACCCGCAACCAGAAATGGGATATCGAAGCTTATGGCAGACTTTATCTTGAGGGGTTGGACGTTGGGAATTATAATGCCTATATTTCGCTGAAAAGGTATATCAGCCGGGCGGTAGGTTATTTCCAGGGAGGTTTCGAGAATGTCCTTCGTACGCCTTCCTATATCTTCAACAGCAGCAGTGCCTTCAACTATGACCCGACGGCGCACACCGCAAATAAGGAAAATACCACGCATATTTTTGCATCGCTGGACCAGCCCGAGCATTTGATGAGCCTGACGGGGTCGTATTACCTGATGAGCAATTACTCCTATGTGTCGAACTTCTATAAACTGGGTCAGGCAGGGGCTTTGTTCAATATGCTGGAGATCAGTCTTAAGAAGCAGTTCACGATATACCGGCACTGGAAATGGCGGACCAATACTACCTTCCAGCAGGTGGCGGGGTCGGCGCCGGTGCATGTGCCTTTACTGGTGTCGTTTAACCAGATAGGGTATGACGGGAATTTTGGGTTCAAAAACCTCTTTCTGAGCTTTGGGACAGAAATCCGCTTTATAAGTACCTATAAAGCGGATGGGTATTCGCCACTGACCGGGCAGTTCTTTACACAGGGTGATTCGACTATTGCTCAACGTCTGCCTGACATCAACCTATATCTGCACTTGCGTATCCGTAGCTTCACGGGGTATATTCGTATTGAGAACCTCAATGCGATTGCTTTCAAGCCTAATGGCTTTGGTTTTTACGGCAATAATTTTGTTGCGCCGAGCTATCCGGAGCCGGGGATGGTCATCCGGTTTGGCGTTATCTGGGGATTTATTAATTAGGGGGGCAACGCGAAGGATGGTGGAGCGCAGGTCCTTAACAATCCGGCTCGTCGCAAGGTGCATCTTCCATTTCGACCTCCAGGGTGGCGTGTTGGATATTCTGGTGAAGCAATTGGTGTTTGATCTTATGTTTTAGCGCCTCAATCGTCTCCATGCTGGTGGAGCGGTCGACGACCAGGTGGGCGGTGAGTGCGTTCTCCGTCGTACTGATCGCCCAGATATGGATATGATGGCAGTCCTTTACATCTTTCATGCGGCAGATCGTTTCTCTCACTTTTTTGATTTCAATGCCTGCGGGGACGCCGTCCAGGGAGAGGCGCAGGCTATCCCGCAGCAACTGCCAGGTGCTGAAGAGGATGATGACGGCTACGGCAAGGCTGAGGACGGGGTCGATCCAGTAAAGTCCTGTATAGAAGATCACGACGCCGCCGATAACGAGGCCTGCCGAGACAATGGCGTCCGACAACAGGTGGAGGAAAGCGCCGCGGACATTCAGGTCGCTGTCCTTGTTGCGGAAGAACAGGAGTGCCGTCACAGCGTTGATGCCTATGCCGATGGCGGCTACGATGGAGATCTTCATGCCGGCGACCGGCTCGGGCGCCATCAGGCGGTGAATAGCCTCATAACTAATAGCCCCCAGTGATAGCAGCAGGATAGCGGCATTGAGCAGGGCCACCAGGATAGTCGTCTTCTTATAACCATAGGTATAGTGGTCGTTGGCCTTGACGCGGAGCAGTCGGATCGCTACCAACGCCATCGCCAGGCTGGCTACATCTGCCAGGTTATGCCCTGCGTCGGACAACAGCGACAGAGAATGAATGGTGAGGCCGACGATGACTTCGATGATGACAAAGGCGAAGTTCAGCACGATACCGATGACAAAGGCCCGGTTAACGCTGGTCAGGTTGACGGGATGGTGATGGTGACCAAAGCCGTGGGCGTGGTCATGGCCACTGTGATCGTGGCTGTGGCCGCCATGATCGTGGTCGTCGTGGTTATGGCCGTCGTGGACGTGGTCCTCGTGGCTATGGCTATCGTGGGCGTGGTTGCTATGATCGTGTGCCTGTTCCATAAGTAAATTTTTACCTGTAATCGTCCCTGGCCGGAGCAAAGGTGTCGATAACCCTGCAATCTGTGATAGCAATAGCCGAGTGGGGCACATTCGACGGAATCACATGATAGTCCCCGGCGTTGAGGAGGTATTTTTCGCCCCCTATGATCATTTCCAGCTGTCCTTCCATGATATAAGTGATCTGTTCATGTATATGATCATGCATCTGTGTAATGCTGCCCTTTTTGATCTCCCAGAATACAAGGGAGCTTTTATCTCCGTGGACCATTTTTCCCAGGAAGCCCGGGCGCATTTCCTGAACAGGTGTGTTGCTGAGGTTCTGCATGGATGATTTTGAGCCGAAGGTACAGAAAAATGTGGATAAGTGGATAAGCCGTGCTGGCAGGAGCGGTGCAAAAGCCGTACACTTGTTGAACTTAAAACCGCTCCCGCACAAATCAATATCAAATGAAAACAGTTATGACCCTAATCATGGCCGTAGTGGCGTATGCATCTGTCCACGCGCAGGCGGGACCGCAGCCGCCTGCAGCCACTGCCAACCCCGCCGCCAACCCTGTGGCGTCCAAATTGAAACCGCTCAGCCACGATGATTCGCTGGTGCTGGCCGAGGCCGGCGGTCTGACGCAGGCCGATACCCTGGCCATCCTCGACAGCCTGAGCCGGGCTGACTCTCTCTTACATGCCCGGATTAAGGTAGTGGCTTTTCCATCCGCTATCGATTCTGTCCTGCGTGATTTCCCTTACAGCCTCCGTCATATTACCGGTGAGATGGTGCTGGCACAAGGCGAGTTCGAAAACTATGCCTCACTCGTAGTGGTGCCTGGCGCGCAGAGCTGTGTCGTCACCCGCTATCATTCCGCCGACGATACGACTGCCAGCTGGCAGGCAAAAATGTTCACCAGCGACGATTTCGATGAGGCTAACCGGGAGTACCAGCAGTTGTATCGTCAATTGAAGACCTGCTATGTCAAATTTGTCGATGGCAGCATCTTTTACCTGGATGGGCAGTGGGAGCCGGCGAAAAGCGGGGCCTCTTTCACGACCAGCACGCTGCGGTTGATGACCGGGGACTGGCGGTACAAGGATGTGAAGGTGGAATTGGAGCTGGTATACCTGCTGGCAGACTGGGCTGTCAATATCAATATTGTCAGCAAACTGCGTGATGACGAGGTCGGCGGCCGGCAGCAGGATCAATAGGGCGCCTTTACAGCACCGCCGTCTACCTGGATGGTAGCGCCTGTGATATAACCGGCGAGGGGAGAAGCCAGGAAGGCTACGAGTGCAGCCAGTTCATCCGGCCGGCCGATCCGGCCCAGGGGAATCTCTTTGGCGCGTTCCGCCAGCAATTCTTCTATGGTAGCGCCGGGTCGTGGATGGAGGGTGTCTTTGACCCTATCCGTCAGGATCAAACCGGGCGCAACATTATTGACGGTGATATTGTCAGATCCTAACTCATTGGACAGCATTTTGGCCATGCCGACCACGCCCATGCGCAGACTGGTGGACAGGACGGAGTTGGCCAGGAATGTTTTTACAGAGAGGCTGACGATATTAATAATGCGGCCGCTGCCGGTCTTGCGCATATGGGGGATCACCAGGCGGCTAAACCGCACAGTGCTGAGAAGGTTCAGTTCGAAGGCCGACTGCCAGGCAGCTTCGTCGAAGGATTCGAATGTACCGAAGGGAGGGCCGCCGGCATTGTTGACCAGGATATCGATCTTGCCGAAGGCGGCCACAGTGGCGTTGACGATGGCTGCCGCCTCTTCCGGTTGCCGTACGTCCACCGGTACGGCCAGCACGCGGCCTTTTGCTGCCGCATCTATCTCTTCTGCTGCAGCCTTCAGTGTTGCGACGTTGCGGGCGCCGATGACGACATCAGCCCCTTCTTGCGCCAGCGCTGCGGCGCAGGCTTTTCCCAGGCCTTTGCTGGCGGCAAGCACCAAGGCTGTCTTGCCTTTTAATTGCAAATCCATAGTATAAATTAAGGAGTACTAAAGATAGGTGGTAAATTGGGTCATGGTAAAAATCTTTCAGCTGCTGACTGTTTTTATCCTGCTGATGCTGGTCGTCACCTGGTTCTTCCGGAGCCGGGACTTTGCCTTCCGGGAATATATCTTTTCGCACCGGGCAAGGTATCCGCTGTCGCCGGACATCAGCCGGCGTTTGTTGTTTGCGGTGGTAGAGGGAGCTTTCGGATTGCTGCAAGTTTTCGATGAGGAGACAGGGCTGATCTTTCGTTGCGGACCGGATGGGGCAGGGGTGCTGGAGATTGTGAATGGGCAGACCGGCGAGATCATGCAGTCGCTGGCTGCGCCGACCGGCATCACGTTGCTGGCGCTTGATCCGGAGGATAAGAAGCTGTATATGGAATCTGAAGGGTCGGTATACGTATTTGCGCCATTGGGGGCGCGTGTTTAACGTTCGAAGAACCCTACGCTGCCACCTACCCATTCCTTGTCTTTATTGAAGTTGACACCGATCATTTTTCCCTTACTAAGGCGGGCGAGGTTGATAGCGAGGGTCGGTCTGGGGGCCTCGTCTTTCCACAAGTATAACATGCGGATCTCTGCTTTGGCGGGAATGTCAGGGGTTGGAATAACGTCTGCGTATTTCACTTTGCGTTGTAGTATCCAGTTCTCAGGATCTGGCACTTCTAAGTCGGATAATTGCGGATCGATGACGACGCCCTGCCCCGCGAAAGAGAACAATGGTTTCAGCACATAATTTTCCAGGTCTGCGGGTGGCTGTTTCAGTTCGCTGAGGAAGAAGGCGGGTGGTGCATAAGGATGGCGGATGAAGGGCAGGGTAAATTTGCTGACCCGGTAAAACCAGTGAGGATGGGCTATCCATTTGACGTCAAGGTCCTGACGGATATCGACATGCTGGCCCAATCGTTCTGCAGAGTGGTGCAATTCATCGAAGATGACCCTGTTATAGATCCGTTGAATCGGTGTCTTCTTCCCTGTGGCTTCGTTAATATAATATAATTTCCTTCCTTCCTGTATCAGTTCTGACAAGCAGACAGGCTGGATGCCCAGGTAGTCCTGGGTGCAATAGAAGTCGATGCGGGTTTTTTGTTCATGGGGGCGGATTTCCAGCAGGATCACTTCTTCGGTCGGGCAGTCGCCGACGATCACCTCGCGCAGCAGAGAAAGATAGCTGTCCTGGTCATAGCCGCTGAGGAACTGGCTATAGTTGGCGGGGATGTCAAAATGCCGCCGGAGTGTCGCCGGATAATAGGCCTGGAACCCATACAAGGTGGCGAAGCCCTGCATTTCGATGAGCTGGGGTTCATAGCCGCCCTGGCCATCTTCGCATACGGCGAAGTCGAAAGCGAGGAAGTGGGGGTGATCATTTTCGTTAGGCATCCGGTCGCCGACCGGGATGGAGCGTTCTGTCCACGTTTTAAAGTCGGGTTCGAGGATGAGATCGACAAGGTGTTCGCAAATGTCGGTGAGTCTCGACAAAAAATATTTCGGGACAAAGACCGGTGTTTCGGCTATCCGGAATTCGATAGCTCCGGGATGTTTGCTGTTAAGGTCGGCCAGGAAGTCATCGTAGCGTTGCCGGGTGAAGGTTTCGTTGAAGGCTTTACGCAGTGATGGTACCATGCGGAGTGTTTTCTTTAAGGGAAGGTACGGTGTTTCGGGGAATGTATACCGGCATGGCTGCTTTTTGGGCTACTAATTTATTTAGCAAAATACAAGAGCATCGATACCTTTACCATGACAATTTAGTTCTTTATTCTGGGGTATTGTTTACCGTGAGTGAATGTAAAAAAAACGGGCATTTTGGCCACCGGTTGGCCTGATGCACGTTTTTACGGGCTGTAAAACCCCGTTTTTTTTTTATGGATAACAATAAAAGCCGGTCCAGCAAGAACGTGGAGTGTACAGATGGGCGTCAGGCCGGTTCCTCACTGGTGATGCCGGAGTGCTGCAACGCGTAGGTCAGAAAATTCGGGATGATGTGAGAATAGGTCCAGCGGATCTTGTCGGGATCTTCGAGCTGGTCGACCATACTCTTCCACTTTTCTTCTCCATGTTCGGCAATCACTGTCTTTTTCCGATCCTCGCGACGCAGGTACATACTCATGCCGGTAGGGTCGGCTTCGGGATGAAACTGAGTGCCGATCATGGCATCATTGAAGCGAACGGCCATGATAGCCCTTTCGAGCGGGACGTGCGGTCTTTCCTTTTCGATGGCGAGGACGCAGCCACCCATATCGGCGATGCGCTGGCGGTCTGGCCGGATGACCTGGTAGCTGCGGCTGTCCACTGCATAAAATGGGTCCTGCAAGCCTGAGAAGACTGGTTCTTCGGTGGCCCCTTCCAGTAGGTGGACGGGAAATACGCCAAAGGCTGTGGACCGGCGGCTGGTGACTTCGGCGATGCCATAATGCCGGCAGATGAGTTGGAAGGAGTGGCAAATGAAGAGCACATGACGACGGGCAGGGCACGCAGGGTCGTCGTTGTAACGTTCCACTTCCTTCAACCACCCGAAGTAGGCCATTTCCCATTCACTGCCCGCGCTATCCAGGGGGCTACCTGGTCCGCCGCTGGAGATATAGATATCGTAAGAAAGATCAGGGACATTTTTGGTCAGCCGCACTTCGAATTCATCGACTTCAAGGGTCAGGTCATGGGCGAGACTAAACTCCCGAAGGAGTTCGCGGATACAACGCATTCCCTGGTTGGCCTGCCCTTCATAGAGGTCGAGGATGGCCACCCGGATGATCTTAGGAGTGTACATACTGCAAAATTAAGACATTTCGGGGAGAAGCGCCGCTCATTGGCTGTTACAGCGAGTGGTCAAACCGGTGCAGCGGTCAGGAGTTCCATTCGATGATCTGATAGAAGTCGTCTTTGAAGCTATCCCCGATGGGAATAATCTTTTTGCCTATATAGATCTCGTTGCGGGCGATAGAATCGATATGAGCGATAGAGACGATGAAAGAGCGGTGAACGCGGATGAATTCCTCTGCGGGCAGCTTGATGGAAAACGATTTGAGGTTATTGAGGGTCAGGATCGGTTCTGCTTTTCCCCGGATATAGATCTGGGTATAGTCTTTCATGCCTTCGCAGAAGAGGATGTCCTCAAATTTTACTTTGATGATCTTGTATTCGGATTTGATAAAGACGAAACGGTTATTGCGATGGTGGATATAGATGGTAGTAGAAAGGTAGTCGCGGATCTTGTTCATCGTGGAGAGAAAGCGTTCGAAGGAGAGGGGCCTGCTGAGGTAGCTGAAAACGTCCATTTCCGTCACTTTCTCTTCCTGCTCCTGTTTATCGGCGATGCAGATGACGATGGGGTAATAACCGGCCTCTTTGAGGCGCAGCATGATTTTGTTGTCCAGCAGCCGGATATCCCAGAAAATGATATTGGCGCGATAATGCGTCACCAGTTGGTAGACTTCCGCCGCCGAATCGCATTTGGCGGAAAAGGAGAGGTTGGGTGTTTTGGCGATATAATCCTTCAGCAGTGCGCTCTGCTTGTTATTGTCTTCTACAACGATGCAGTTCAGCATCCCGATCATGGGAAGGCCTTTCATCGGGTGATGCCAGTCAAGCCCTGAAGGAGAAGCGTGAGCCATGTTGTAAATTAATCAAATTTCTTACCTTTTGTATACCAGATCTGGCCGAAGTTGAGTATAAAAGTAATATCGGCGTAATTCTCCCGGATCAGGTTGTTAGCTGTTGTCCCTTTGATCCCGTACTGGAAAATGATATCATAAGCCAGTGGTGACTTGAGGGAATTGGCGCCGATACCTGCGGTGACGCCCATGTCTTTGATCTGCTGGCCATTGATCTGCAGGTAAGTATTCCCATAATAAAGACCGGCCTGCAGGTAGCTAAGTTCGATCCTGGTATTGTAGAAAGTCTTTTTCTTGGATACTTCGAAACCGATGGATCCTCTTTCGGAACTGACAATGCTATAGCTCTGGCCCGGATATTCGAGGTTATTGGTAGTTGACACGCCGTTCCAGTCCTGGTAGCGATAGTCTGCCAGGAAAGTGTACTTATCCTTGTAGGTGATGGCCAAACCGGCGCCATAGGCATTAGGAAGGTTAAGGTAACCTTCATTGTTCTGAATATTCTGAAGCGGATAGGTGGAATCACTGCTGGTGGTGACTAGTTTGGTGCTGGCGGCGAGCAGGCTGGCTTTCATGGAATAGGTGGCGCCGAGCGTATATTTCAATTTTTTCCCGAGATTACCATATAGCTGCATTCCGTAGGTGAAATACAGGTTATTCAGGTTGAGGTTGTTGGTAGAGGAGACAAATTCAGCGCCGTTGGCGGTGGACTGGATGATATTGTTCTGGTTCAGCTGGCCGAAGATATAGCCTGCTTCGACACCGAGGGACAGGTGATGGAAGAACTCATAGGAGTTGGCCCAGTAGGCCTTGTTAACGCTGCCGTGTCCCTGGTAATAGTTGTTGGCTATCTGGATGGTGGTACCCACAAGATTGTAGGGAACGGCGAATTCATAGTTCTGGGTGCTGAAAGGGACCAGACCGGCGCTGGTGCCCCAGTGCTTGCCCAGTTTGATACCCAGGACCAGTTTGCGGAAGGTGATATCACCGGATTCGGTGCTGGCGACGTTGACCGGCGTACCGGCATAAGAGATGTATTGACCGCGGATGCCGAGTTCCATGGTAAAATACTGGTCGGTCAGCGCGCTGAAAGAAGCGGGGTTATTTTGGATCAGGTAGCGGTTCGAACGATAGGCGATACCTGTATTAGCCATCCCCGATGTACGGTTATAATAACCATCCTCCAGGTCGCCGATACCCATTTGGGAATAAGGGAGATTATTATTCTGGGCCATCATTTTCATACTGCTGATGGTGAGCAGACTGATGAGGATCAGCCGGACGGAACCTCGCGGGTGAATGGCCTGTGTGACAAGTTTGTTGATGCTCGGTTTCATCCGGATAGTATAAGTTAGTTATTGATGGGGGTAAAGAGATATATAATAGACACTAAGGATGATCCGCTGATTGGCCGGATAGCTTTGATCGGCAATGACCAGTCGTTTGAATGTGGCGTCGCCGGCAGGGGAGGGGATGCTAAGGATCAATCCATTTGAATCGGCCCCCGGGGCGGTGTTGACAATCTGGCTGGCTACGAAGTTCGTGACATCATAGGTATATGAAGTCTGCAAGGGTAAAAAATAATTGAGGGCAAGATTGCCGGTCTGGGCTGTCGCGGTACCAACGGCAGGCAACGGTGAGATGATGAGGTTGTGCAGATCGGTAGTATAGACCCCCACTTGTGGCGGCAGGGTATAAGTAGTGGTGAAACTGCCTGCCAGCGGGATGACTGTCAGCTCAGCCCGCAGCAGGCCGATATAGTCTGGTCGCTGGGCGATGGCGTTCAGGTAAGGAAAGGTAAGTTTGACGTTCAATCCCCCGATCGTCTGCACATAGGATGCGTGCCCTGTCTGCGTAGATGAGGTTAGGGGGGGAGGTTGTGAGACGGAAGTCGGTGTGTTGAGGTTGGCGATAGCGCTGCCTGCCCAGTTGGCGGTCAGGCTATTGAACTGATAGCTTTTATTGTTCAGGGTAAAATCGATGTATTTAGTCGTGCTGACCCCGCCCGCGTTGTTTTCCTGGTAATAGATCCGCATGATCGAACTATCCCTGAAGCCGTAGATGTTACCCTGACTGCCGGGCGCCTCGGAGATGGCAAGACCCGGGAAGTATTGCTGGAAGGTCTTGACGGTTGTCATCGTATCGGACTTGTTATAGACCATGTTATAGAGCGTCTGACCAAGATTGTAGTCCATCGGAATCCGGACCGTATCGATGTTCTCGGTAGTGGTGGGCCGTGTCGGGGTGATCAGTACTGATCCCTGACCGATGGCGGGCCCCAGGGGTAAGGAGCGGTTGCTGTACCAGGCGGGCTCGAAGGCGGCCAGTTGGAAGAGCGTATCGATCTCCTGGACCTGGTAGGTCTGGGTTATTGTGGTATCCCCGTAGAAGGGGTTATTGGTCTTGAAAATCATCACCATCCCGATCGAATCATAAGTATCTACCAGGTAATTGAGCGTCGGGAGGGTAGCCGGGGGCTGCAACTGGATATAGCCGGTGGAACTCATCTGGCCCAGGAAAGCGTCGTGGTAGCTGCCCACCATGAGGTACCCTGTGGCGGCGGTTGCGGTAGAGTCAGTATAGACGGTAGACATGTTGATCGTCGAAGAGTCTACTACGATGATATTGGTTTGGCCGTTATCGGGCACGTAGGTACTCCCGAAATTGAGGGAGGGCTGCTTTTGGCAGCCTGCCAAGAAAAATAACGCCGTTATGGAAAGAAAGAGAAAAAGCAGTTCTTTTCGCAAGTGATTGTGTATGATAGTCATGCTGGTTTCTTATTCAGTCAAATGCGCCAGGCATTTACGGGCGCTGCTCTGGGCTAATTTTTGCAATATTAGGGGGTCGAACTGTTACTATTTTGTTAGTATGTATTAAAAGGCATAAAAAAACGACTAATCTGCGCTTTTTATATACTAATCTAAATTCTGTCCAGACGGCCACCCGCCCTTTCAGGGGCGGGTAAAATACCATGTTAATGCTTCTTTTTCAGGGAAATAGCCTTATCCTGAGAGGGGTATTCCGGGGTCGATAAATAAAAAATGGCATAGATTCGAGTTTTGTATATAAAATTAGCCATTTTATCGATTAAAAGTGGCAGAAGATACATTTTAACGAATTTACTATGTGGACTTCAAATACTTTAGCGGAAAATTTGTATAAAATATGAAGCAGATCAACATTACTATGTTCTCACTAATGTTACTGGCTATCCTGTTTTCCTGTTCCAGAAGTAACCTAAACTACACGCAGAACGGTAACTGGGTAGGTCGTGCGACCTTTTCCGGTATCGCTATGGGGGAAGGCGCCTGCTTTGTCATTAATAATGTTGCCTATGTAGGGACCGGCATTAACCCGCTGACTCCCAATCAGAAGTTAAACACTATGTTTAGTTATACTGCTGCAAATATACCTACTACACCTTATGGGTATGACAGCGCCTATGGTTCATGGGCACAGGTACAGGCCTTTCCTGGCCAGGCTCGCAGCAATGCGGTAGCATTTAATATTGGTGGGACCGTTGGTTACATCGGAGCGGGCCTGGCTAATGATGGATATACCGCCCTGGCCGATTTTTATTCCTATACTCCTTCTGGTGGTTGGAATCAAATCGATTCGATCCATGACGACAGCGCGACCTATCCCCGTTTTGATGCGGTCGCTTTCAGTTTCGACACTACGGCCTATGTGTTGACCGGGACGAACAACTATTATTATTTCACCGATTGCTGGCGGTACAGCCCCAGCACCAACAGCTGGATCGAGCAGCAATACTTCCCGGGTTCTCAACGTTCGGGCGCTTCCAGCTTCATATACAAGAACCAGGGTTATATCGTTACCGGTTATACACCGGGTTCCAAATGGGCGGCCGGAACTTCATGCTATGATTTCTGGGTCTTTACGCCGATGAGCGATACCTCCACTATATCCTGGCACAGATTACGCGACATTTACAATACCAGCCCATCCACGTATGATGACGGCTACACCAATATCATCCGCAGGAATGCAGCCACCTTTACGATCCTGGGGCAGCCTGATGGTGACAAGGGCTATATCACGCTTGGTTCAAACAATGGTACGGACGTCACTTTTACCTGGGAATATGATTTTGCCAGCGATCTGTGGACGGAAAAGACGCCTTATGAAGGAACGGCCAGGACTGGTGCTGCAGGCTTCAGCATTGTAGGCAATGTCCCTACTATCGCAGGTGCTGCGTCCTCGAGGGGTTTTATAGCTACGGGCCTGAACCAGGGTTCTACTGCCGGGTTCTCGGATTGTGAAGAATTTTTCCCGAACCAGACTTACAACCAGTACGACTAATATCATATGGCAGCTTTTTTTCGGAAGTGGGGCCTGGCCCTCTTAATGGTAGTAGTGATCATCGTTTGTGTATGGATTGGTCTTGAGCGCCGTCGTCAATGGAAAAAGGATCATGTGTTGGTTGAACTGAAGGCTATCCAGACAAAGCGCGGCTGGGGATACGACATCCTGACCAACGGACATCCGTACATTCACCAGGATGTTATTCCAGATATAAAAGGGCAGTATGGTTTCAGCACCAAAGAAGATGCGCTGGCTGTAGGACAAGTCGTCTACGACCGGCTGGTGAAAAACCAAATCCCGATGATCAATACTGCAGAAATGAAAAAGATGGGCATTCATTTACCTGATTCTGATTCTTCTAACCCAAAGAAATGAGCATGAAACGGATCAATTTTACTTTGTTCTCGATACTGGTATTGGCTATCGTGTTTTCCTGCACGAAAGCAAACCTAAATTATACGCAGAATGGAAACTGGGTGCATCGCAGCACCTTCGGCGGGACGGGTGGCACTGCCATTGGCGTTGGCTATCCGGCGAGTTTTGTTCTTAATAACGTCGCCTATGTCGGCACGGGGGTGAACCCCGCGTCTCCTTCCAACAAGTTGACGCAGTTCTGGTCTTATACGCCCGGAGTCATCACTGGCACCAATTACCTCGGCGCTGCTGCTGCAGGCACCTGGACCCAGGTGGCGTCCTTTATCGGTCCGGCCCGCAGTAATGGCATCGGTTTTAATACCGGGGGTCTGGGGTATGTCGGGACTGGTCTTGCGGATGACGGCAGGACTGTATATTCCGATTTTTATTCTTACAATGCAACCTCCAACTCGTGGGCTGTGGCCGATAGCCTCTTCAATGACACGGCCAGCTTTCCCCGCTATGACGCGGCATCTTTCAGTTTTGACACGGTGGCATACGTGATGACGGGCACAGATGGGTTCCATTATTTCAATGATTTCTGGAAGTTCAGCGCGGCGACCGGTCAGTGGACGCAACTGCCCAACATGCCGGGCAATCAGCGTTCGGGCGCCCTTACGTGGATATATAATGGCCAGGCATATATCCTGACTGGCTACACGCCTTCTACTAACCATTGGGCCAGCGGGAACCTCGCTTATGATTTCTGGCGTTTTGACCCCAATGCGTTGGATCCCACCGTTCAATGGTCGAGATTGCGGGATATTTACAATACGAGTGCAGGTACTTTCGATGACGGGTATACCAATATTATCCGGAAGAATGGCGCCTCTTTCGTCATACTGAAGACACAATATGGCGACAAAGGCTACGTTACGCTGGGCGCCAACACCAGTACAGCGATCGACTTTACCTGGGAATACGATTTCGGATCGGATATCTGGAGTGAAAAGAGCCCTTTCAATGGAAATGCGCGAACAGGGGCTGTCGGTTTCACGTTGAATAACAGAGGCTTTGTGACTTGTGGGCTGAATGTGGGGTCGCAGCAGTCCTACACCGATTGTGAAGAGTTCTTCCCGAACCAGGTGTATAATGCAAATGATTGATACGACTTTATGTAAAGAATAAAAGAAAAGAGGCCGTCTTCGCTTAAAAGTAGACGGCCTCTTTTTTCATTATGTCCGGCAAACTATGTTTGCCGGGGCCGCCCTGACTTGTCCGGGTTTTTTTATGTTTTGAATGTTGGCCTCAGATGCCGTACAGGAATTGTCCCTGGATATAGTCCACTACATCGACGAGGTTGCCTGAGTCTTCATAGACTTTGAGCTGGCGGTCGGCGCCGGTGCCGGTCTCCAGGATCTTCGCGGCAAAGCGGGCCGCTTCGCGGCTACCGAGGGGATCGAGGACATCGTCCACGAAGTCCAGCAGTTCGTAGATCAGCACCCTGGTATTCACTTCCTCCTCTTTTCCGAAGTCGATCAAATGTCCGTCGATGCCATAGCGGCTGGCCCGCCATTTATTCTCGTTGATCAGGGCTCGGGAATACTGGATATAGTTCATATTCTTTGAACGCAGTTTGTAGATCTTAACGCAGATGGCCTGGAAGAGGGCTGCGATGCAGATCGTTTCATCGACGGTCATCGGCACGTCGCAGATCCGGAACTCCACGGTGTTGAAGAAGGGGTGGACGCGCAGGTCCCACCAGATCTTTTTCGCGTTGTCGATGCAATTGGTCTTCACCAGCAGTTTGACGAAGCTGTCATAGGCCTCTATGCTTTCGAAATATTCAGGGATGCCGGTACGCGGGAATTTGTCGAAGACTTTCGTCCGGTAGGATTTATAGCCGGTTTGTCTGCCTTCCCAGAAAGGGGAATTGGTGCTGAGCGCATAGATATGGGGCAGGAAATAGCGGGTGGAATTGGCGATGTGATTGGCCATTTCGCGCGTCTCCATGCCCACATGGACATGCAGGCCGAAGATCAGGTTGCTGCGGGCGGCCTCCTGCAATTCATTGACGATCTCGCTGTACCGGATATGGTCGGTGATCAACTGACTCTCCCAGTGGCTGAAGGGGTGAGTGCCGGCGGCGCCTACGCGAAGTCCGAGGCTGGTGGCGATCTGCGAGATGGTCGTTCGCAGTGTTGAGACATCTTTTCGGGCCTCGTGGATATCGCGGCAGATATCCGTGCCCACTTCCACTACGGCCTGGTGCATTTCGGCCTTCACTTTGTCGCGGAGCACTTTCTGTCCTTCGGTGACGATCTTTTGTTCATGGCTTTTCAATTCCCGGCTATTGGGATCGATCACCATGTATTCTTCTTCAATGCCCAGCGTGAAGGTGTTGTAATTGATATCGGCCATGTGTTCTTCGGGTTTATGGAGTAAAGATTTCGTTGATGTGGAATTTTAATCCGGGGACGCATTGGGCTGCCAGTTGGTCGTTGCCGGCGAAGATCTCCGGAACGGAGAATTTTCCATCCGGTTGCAGCAGGAAGACCAGCACTGCTTTTTTGGCGGGGTCGGCAATCCAGTATTCCTTTAGGCCGGCTTCTTCATAGACTTCATATTTCATGCGCAGCTCGTCTTTTCGGTTACCGGGGGAAAGCGTCTCGATGGCCAGATCGGGCGCGCCGCAGGCGCCACGGTCGTCCAACTTTGAGGGGTCGCAGAAAATGCAGACATCCGGCTGTACGACGGTGGTGATCTCATCGTCTTTTTTCCGATTTTTGACGGGCAGGCGAACGTCGAAGGCAGCAATAAAGACCCGGCAGGTCTTTCCTTTCAGATAATTAAAGAATTGATTGTAGAGGTGGCCGCCGACGACCTGATGGTTCATGTTCGGCGCGCCCATTTTAAAGATCTTGCCGCGAAAAAGCTCGAGCCGCTCTTTGAATTTCCATGCCATATAGTCGGCGTAGGTATAGGTGAGTGAGTGGTCCGGCTCTTCCACTTGCACGTAGTCGCGTTGTTCTTCATCAAAGATCGTGTACATAGAAGGAGGTTTTATACAAAATTAGATAATGCTTAAACCTGCCAAAATTTATTTATCTACCGACATGCTATGCCGGAGGTATTCACCCCAGGTCAGGTTATCGGCCCCTTCGCGGTGGGCGAGCGCTCTTTCGATCGCGTAGTCGGCGGCGGTCTCGACTACCCAGTTGAAATTTTCTTCGCCGACGCTGGTCTTTTCTGCGTCAGGAGCGGGATTGCAGAAGTCGATGGCATAGGGTATGCTGTCCCGGACGGCCAGTTCGACTGTATTGAAGTCATAGCCGAGTACGGCGTTGATGCGGACAACGATCTCTTCCATTTGCTGCAGTCGTTCGGCACTCGGGCTGAAATCCGCCTGATAGCGGAGGTGGTGCGGGTTGCGCGGCTCATAGGACATGATCCTGACATATTTGCCGCCGATGCAATAGCAGCGATAGTATTCCGTGAAGACGATCTCTTCCTGCAGCAGCATGACCAGCTGGCCGGTCTCTGCATGTTTGCGATAGAAGTCCCCGGCGTCGTACAATTTATAGACGTTTTTCCAGCCGCCGCCGGCGAACGGCTTCATATAAGCGGGGAAGCCCACATAGTTAAAGATTGTCGGCCAGTCGAGAGGAAAGGCGAGGTTGGAGAAGGATTGATCGCTGGTATCGGGTGGGAGTTCGCGCGAGGGGAGGAGCACTGTCTTCGGAACGGGGATACCATTCTTCACGGCAAGGCAGTTGTTGAAGAATTTCTCGTCGGCGCTCCACCAGAAGGGGTTATTGATGACGGCTGTGCCGCTAAGCGCTGCATTTTTCAGGTAGGCGCGATAGAAGGGCACATCCTGCGATATCCTGTCGATGATCACGGCGTAGTCGTCTGCCTCGCCCTGCACCACTTTGTCGATACGGACAGGTTCTGCGGTGATGCCGGCGCTGTTCTTCCGGTTGACTGCTTCGATGAAGGCCATGGGAAAGCTTCTTTCCTTGCCGAAGAGGATGCCTATTTTTTTATGAGTGCTCATACTTCTTAGTGTTAGTTTTATGGTGGCGTTGCGGCATGTGTTGCCGGTACGCCAGGGCTTATGGTAACAGGGACAGGTAGTGGGGGAACATTTCCTTCCACACCGGCCAGTCATGGTCACGATCGCTGCGGATATCCAGCCAGTGGTGGATACCTTTGGCCGACAACATGCGGCTCATCGCTTCGTTTTGTCCGCGGCAGATATCCCGGTCTGCCGTTCCCAGTACGATCGACATTCTCCACAGCGCGGGATCATTGTCGCCGGGGATAAAATCAACGGGGTTGTTGAAATAGACGTTATCGTCATAATATCCGTCGGTAAAGGACCGGATATCGAAGACCCCGCTCATCGAAAAGCAATGACTGGTAAAAGCCGGATGACGGAAGGCAAAGTTGGCTGCGTGGTATCCGCCGAAGCTGCAACCTGCGACGGCGATCCGGTTGTGGCCGGTCTCCCGTACGGCGCCGGGAAGGATCTCTTCCATCAGGAGCCGGTCATACAGTGTATGGTGGTATGCCCGTTGGGCGGGGGGGATCGACTTGTTGTACCAGCTGTCATTGTCCAGGCTGTCGGGGCAATAGATCTTTACCTTTCCGTTCTCCAGGAACCAGCGGGCCGTCTCGATCAGTCCCTGGTCTTTATTCTGGTAATACGATCCTTTTGAGGTAGGGAACAGGATCACCGGATAGCCTGCATGACCGAATACGAGCATTTCGAAATCCCGGCCGATCGCCGGCGAATGCCATTTATGATATTGCTCGTTCAGATCCATTGGATTAAATTACCGAAAAGGCCCTATTCCGCAAAATCCTTATTTTTGGCGCTATGTCGATTGAAAAGACCACAAACATTTTACAGGAAACAATGATATTGGAATCGATCCATCTGCAGCGCAGTGTGCAGGTAGATTTATATGGGGGAGGGGCGGATGCTGTGGGGGCGGAGACGAGCCTGCTGCTGCTGAATGACGGGCAGGACCTTGGCCGGCTTGGGCTGGCTGGTATCCTGGATGATCTGTATAGCCGGGGAAGCCTGGCCCCGTTATTATGCGCCGGTATCCACGCCGGGGCAGGCAGGAAGATGGAATATGGGACAGCATGCCGGCCGGATTATCAGGGTTGGGGAAAGATGGCGGATGGGTATAGCAGGTTTGTCATGGAGGAGCTGGTGCCGGCCCTCCGCCGGAAATATACAGACCGGGGCTTTAAGGAAAAGGCCTTTGCGGGGTTCTCGCTGGGGGCATTGAGTGCAATGGATATCGTGTGGCGCCATCCGCAGGAATTTGTTCGGGCCGGGCTCTTCTCGGGTAGTTTCTGGTGGCGGACAAAAGATAAGAGCGATCCTGCCTATGATGAAGACCGTGACAGGATCATGCATGAGGAAGTGCGTAAGGGAGGATATTATCCCTGGCTGAAATTTTTCTTTGAATGTGGAACGGAGGATGAGCAGGAGGACCGCAATCACAATGGTATCATCGATTCCATCGATGATACGCGTGACCTGATAGGTGAGCTGGTGCGTAAGGGATATGATGCCGGGCGGGATATCCGGTACCTTGAAATTGAAGGAGGCCGGCATGAGGTAGCCACGTGGGCGCAGGCGATGCCGGAGTTCCTGCTGTGGGCATGGGGCCGCCCGGCCGAAGGCCAGATATAAGCCCCGTTAGACTGCGCAAGTACCCGAGTGAAACGAAGGGTACGAGCGAGGAAAGGCGAGGGACGAAGCCTTGCCGAAGCTCTGTCAGCGGAGCGGAGAGTAAAATGGAACAATAAAAAACAAAAAAACCCGGCTAGGCCGGGTTTTTTTATGCCGCGCGCATTGCGCGGGACTTTTATTTTAGTTGAACAGATAACGGATACCGAACTGAGCCTGCCAGCGGGACAGGATGCTCGTATTATCGGTGAAGCTGTTAACCAGGGGAACCTGGTTGGTCGCATCGATATATGGGAAGGAGAATGACGGCGTTTTACCATCTACTGCCATACCCTCGAAGGTCAGCGGAGTAGAGGTCGTCTGCTGTTTCTGGATACCCCAGTTCTTGTTCACGAAGTTACCGACGTTGATGAGGTCCATCGACAAACGGATCGTGTGTTTGCCTGCTTTCTTCGTCTGGTAGAAGAAGTCCTGGGTTACGTTCAGGTCCATGTGTTTCCACACGGGGAGAATGACGGCGTTAGCCTTTACGTACTGACCACGGCGTACGTTGAGATAGTGGTCCTGGCTGATAAAGTCGTTCAGCTGGTTCCAGATCTGCGATGCCGTGCGCGGGTCTGAGGAGGTGCCGGTGCCTAATCCGCCGCTGCCTACCTTGACGAGGTTGATATCGCCCTGGTTGCGGGGAATATAGATCAGGTTGGTGCTGCTGTTGCCGTCGCCGTTCAGGTCGCTGCCGCCGTAGGTATAGCTTCCTACGCCAGGCGGTACGGCTTCGAAGAACATGCCTACGCTGGTTGCGAAGTTCTTCCCGTAAGCCACTCTGTAATCGGCGAAGGCGACCACGCGGTACGGTTGGTAATAGTCGGCATAGGACAGGTTGGGGGCATTCGGGTCAGCGTTGCCTACGTCGCGGCCGCTCCATAATGAGGAAGCCGTGCTGCCGCCGGTGGCTACGTTCTTAGCCTGGCTGTAGGTGTAAGCTACGCTGACATGCAGGTTCTGCCAGGTTTTCTGAACACGGGCCGTGAGGGTATAGGCATAACCTTTACTGGTATTGGCCAGGAGGATGGCGGTACTGAGGTTGGGATTGGCCTGGGTGGCGCCGCCTGCGCCGTAATAGTACTTGTTGCTGTTGGCGGTTGTCGTGAGATAGCGGAGCCGGTGGTCGCCGCCGTTGCTGATGGCGAAGGCATTGCTTTCGTTGAGGTTCAGGTTGGAGAAATAGACCGCGTCGATGTCCTTGGAATAAGAAGCTTCGCCGGTGAAGACCCAGCCATCACCCACTTTTTGGTCGATGCCAACGCTGGATTTAATGACCGTGGGATATTTGAAATTAGGGCTGGTCACAGCTGCACCATAGCTGGTCGCACTCTGTACCTTGGAGGGAGGTGTGGTATTTACACCGGTCGGGGGATTGGTCACGGCATTGGTAGTGATGGGTACATTGGTGAAGTTGCCGCTGGCGATCAGCACGCCGTTGTTACCCGGTTGGTTGGCCAGCCATACGAAGGGAGGAGGACCGTCGAACCAGCCGGCGCCGCCTCTGACCTGTGTCTGGTGGTTGCCGAATACGTCCCAGTTGAAACCTACGCGGGGAGCCAGCAGCGCGGCGTTGCCCGGGGCTTTGCCGATGTTGTAGCTTTTACCGTTGGCAAAAGTCAGGGCGTCGAAGTAAGGGTTGTTGAGATAGATCTGTTTGTAGATGGTCTCGTCGAAACGCAGACCATAGACGAGCGTGAAGTTCGGCACTACCCGCCATTTATCCTGAGCGAAGACGCCGATCTCTGTAGAGCCTGCGGAATATTGCGGGAAGGGGCCGCCGGGGATATTCGACCATTCCTGAAAGTAGCGGTCTACGACGGTGCCACCATTGGCGGCATTATAGAAAGCCTGCAGCGAAGGGAACTGATAGCCGCCGTCATAGTTCGGGGCGAAGGCATCGGTATATTTGCGGCTATAGTCCTGGGTGCCGAAAGTGATTTCGTGC
>Ga0302312_10000480_pt1 | contig 29989 bp, 28 predicted proteins | sample III_Palsa_N2_1_FD_200529 | JGI IMG/M metagenome (GOLD analysis project Ga0302312, IMG submission 200529) | Peat permafrost microbial communities from Stordalen Mire near Abisko, Sweden - III_Palsa_N2_1 | ecosystem: Environmental > Terrestrial > Soil > Palsa > Peat permafrost | place: Sweden... | reverse complement strand
CGCAAGTGGTCATGACCTTGCCTCTGTTAGAAGGATTAGATGGCGTGCAAAAAATGTCAAAATCCTTAGGAAATTATATTGGGATCAACGAGCCTGCCAAAGAAATTTTTGGAAAACTGATGTCCATTTCCGATGATTTAATGTGGCGCTATTATGATCTCTTAAGTTTTCGAACAATAGCAGACATTAACGAACTAAAAAAATCTGCCATTGCTGGGAGAAATCCCAAAGACATTAAAATTGAATTAGCCAAAGAAATAACTGCGCGCTTTCATGATGTAGCCGCCGCAGAAGAGGCACATGCGGCTTTTGTCGCGCAGTTTCAAAAACACTTAGTGCCAGACGAGATGCCAGAGATAGTCTTAACCACTGAATCGCAAGGTTTGGCAATTGCACAGGTCCTGAAGAGTGCCGCTTTAACAGCGAGTACCTCAGAGGCTTTGAGACAAATAGAGCAAGGGGCAGTGAAAATAGAGGGCGTACGAGTAGAGGATAAGGCACTGATATTAGGGGCTAATCAGACATATGTTGTTCAGGTTGGGAAGAGAAAATTTGCCCGTGTTAAGATTGAACGCTTTTTATCAAATATCGTCTAAACTAGTTAGGTAAGGGATTAAGGCGTCCCATAAGGATGTAGGTACAAAAGTAATATTGATTGCGTGAGGAGATAGGATCATGAAGACAAGAGATAAAGGTTTTTCATTAATCGAATTGATGATAGTCATCGCTATCATCGGTATTTTGGCAGCGGTTGCGGTGCCAAGCTACCAAAGTTATGTTCAAAAGTCACATTTTGCTGAAATTTTCTCAGCAGCTAGCGCCGCTGAAACTGCGGTAGCGGAATATGTGATGTCTAATGGTGGGCCAAACACAGCAAACTGTACGAATGTTACGTTTAGCTACCCGGCGACAGCCACCGTCGCATCTGCTGTTATTGCGGCAGATACTAGCTGTGTTATTACAGTAACGGGTACTACAACAGCTTTTGGTGGAACTGCACCCTCGGTAACCTTTACCCCTGGAACTGACTCTTCAAATACAGGGTCAATTCAATGGGGTTGCGCTGCCACGGGTACAACAAACATTCCAAGTACTTGCCAAACGCCTAGCAGTGATTTTACACCGTTTACCGGTGGTAATACTAACGGTTAAAGGGCCTAAGGACTTGTAGTCGTCACATCAAGGAAGCATTTACCCACAGACATTCCAGTCTGTGGGTTTTCTTTATTCTCCGAATCGACGTATGCTTCTCATCGCTATTCTTCTGAATTCTTCTGCATCACGGGCCATATCCGTGTTAGCAAACAATCTCCGATTGTCCACCACAACGGCAACAGGCTCTACTGCAGGAGCCATACGGTGCTGCGGGTCCACTTCAAATGCAGGCAGTTCTTCTAAAAGGGGCATTTGGCGGTCGGCTGTGGCAGAATCCACCAGATCCACTGGCAGAACGCGTTCGTCATAGGTGCTGTGAAAGTTGGATGAAAATCCAAGGTTTTCTTTGGCGCTCGCGTAGCTCTCATAGGTAATCGACATTTTGACTGCGGTCTCAGGCGTTTCATTTCTTTGAAATCGTAACCGTGCGTTGGCATATGCTTCTCGGGATGTATGAAGGATCGAGCGCTGTTCGCCTGTTAATCCATCTTCTCTGAGTGTTGTTGCGGTAAAACGAAGCAGAAATTGTCGTTGGTTTCGTAATAAATAATCCTCGGTTGCTAACAATCGATGAGCATACTCCAGTGTTTCATAAGCATAAAATGCGGATAAAGATTCGAATTGAAATCCGGATTCCCTTTTAAAATTGCTTTGATTCTGATGTGCGTCGACCAATCGAGTGGCTGTTTCAAGAGTTGGATTGGCGGTAAAATCAGCTTGCGCAGCTGCATAAGTAACTTGTAAGGCCCGAGATTCTAGGCGTTGTGCCGCTGTCAGTACCAGCGCTCTTCCCAAAGTTGTTTCAACAAACTCTCTGCTTCTTCTGTGGTTTCTTGCATAGAAGCCTTCTATTTCTAGTAATTTTCTGGCTTGTTTAATGATTGGATCGGTCATCATCTGCTCCATTGCGTTTATTTTAATATGAGGGACTGAAAAAACATGCTAATGGAAAGTGAAAAAAAGTGCAAAACGTTGATATTCACAGTGTTTTTGAATATACACGGTTTTTATTTTGGTTTATTTTTGTTCCGCTTTTAAGCTTCAGACAGAACCCTCTGAAATTAGTAAGAAATTTAACTATATTCTGGTAAAATTTAGTTTAAAACAAGCATTGACAAGGATAGACGTAGAAGCTAGGATTGCTGTTCTTAAAAAGTTCTTTAAAAAGATAAAAGCCAAGCAATTTGTGTGGGCACTGGTTAAACAGTGCGAGTGCTAGGGTCAAAGAGATAAGACGTAAAGTCTTGAAGAAATTCATTGAAGAGTTTGATCCTGGCTCAGATTGAACGCTGGCGGCATGCTTAACACATGCAAGTCGAACGGTAGCAGGCCCTTCGGGGTGCTGACGAGTGGCGGACGGGTGAGTAAAGCGTAGGAATCTAGCTCAATGATTGGGATAGCCTAGGGAAACTTAGGGTAATACCGGATAAGCTCGAGAGAGGAAAGCAGGGGACTGGTGAAAGGCCTTGCGCGTTGAGATGAGCCTACGTCGGATTAGCTTGTTGGTGGGGTAAAGGCCTACCAAGGCGATGATCCGTAGCTGGTCTGAGAGGACGACCAGCCACACTGGGACTGAGACACGGCCCAGACTCCTACGGGAGGCAGCAGTGGGGAATATTGGACAATGGGCGCAAGCCTGATCCAGCAATGCCGCGTGTGTGAAGAAGGCCTGCGGGTCGTAAAGCACTTTCGGTGGGGAGAAAGAGGCTGAGGATAATACCCTTAGCGGATGATGTTACCCACAGAAGAAGCACCGGCTAACTCTGTGCCAGCAGCCGCGGTAATACAGAGGGTGCAAGCGTTAATCGGAATTACTGGGCGTAAAGGGTGCGTAGGTGGTTATTTAAGTGAGGTGTGAAATTCCTGGGCTCAACCTGGGGACTGCGCCTTATACTGGGTGACTAGAGTCTTGTAGAGGGAAGTGGAATTTCCGGTGTAGCGGTGAAATGCGTAGATATCGGAAGGAACATCAGTGGCGAAGGCGACTTCCTGGACAAAGACTGACACTGAGGCACGAAAGCATGGGGAGCAAACAGGATTAGATACCCTGGTAGTCCATGCCGTAAACGATGAAGACTGGCTGTTGGGAGCCTAAGGGCTTTTAGTAGCGAAGCTAACGCGCTAAGTCTTCCGCCTGGGGAGTACGGCCGCAAGGCTAAAACTCAAAGGAATTGACGGGGGCCCGCACAAGCGGTGGAGCATGTGGTTTAATTCGACGCAACGCGAAGAACCTTACCTACCCTTGACATCCTCGGAACCTGCTAGAGATAGCGGGGTGCCTTCGGGAACCGAGAGACAGGTGCTGCATGGCTGTCGTCAGCTCGTGTCGTGAGATGTTGGGTTAAGTCCCGTAACGAGCGCAACCCCTATCCTTAGTTGCCAACAGGTAAAGCTGGGAACTCTAAGGAGACTGCCGGTGACAAGCCGGAGGAAGGTGGGGATGACGTCAAGTCCTCATGGCCCTTACGGGTAGGGCTACACACGTGCTACAATGGACGGTACAACGGGAAGCGAAACCGCGAGGTGGAGCGAATCTTATTAAAGCCGTTCGTAGTCCGGATTGGAGTCTGCAACTCGACTCCATGAAGTTGGAATCGCTAGTAATCGTGGATCAGAACGCCGCGGTGAATACGTTCCCGGGCCTTGTACACACCGCCCGTCACACCATGGGAGTGGGTTGCACCAGAAGTAGGTAGGTTAACCGCAAGGAGGCCGCTTACCACGGTGTGGTTCATGACTGGGGTGAAGTCGTAACAAGGTAGCCGTAGGGGAACCTGCGGCTGGATCACCTCCTTACAAAAAGAGCCCTAGGCTCGCATTGTCAGTGTTCACACAAATTGCTTAATAACGGATACATGGGTCTGTAGCTCAGGTGGTTAGAGCGCACCCCTGATAAGGGTGAGGTCGGTGGTTCGAGTCCACCCAGACCCACCAGAAACGAATAGGGGGTCATAGCTCAGCTGGGAGAGCGCCTGCCTTGCACGCAGGAGGTCGTCGGTTCAATCCCGACTGGCTCCACCCGAGTTTCAGACGACGTAAGGCTTTTAGAGTTCTTTAAAAATTGAGAGGGTACAAAGCATAAATAGGCGAAAGAAACCATTTGAGATTATATGGTCAAGTAGAGAAGCGCAAACGGTGGATGCCTTGGCGGTAAGAGGCGATGAAGGACGTAGTAGTCTGCGAAAAGCTTCGGGGAGCTGACAACGAGCGATGAACCGGAGATGTCCGAATGGGGAAACCCTTCCTTTTTAAAGGAAATCGCTATCTGAATACATAGGATAGCGAAGCGAACCCAGGGAACTGAAACATCTAAGTACCTGGAGGAAAAGAAATCAATTGAGATTCCGTGAGTAGTGGCGAGCGAAATCGGAAGAGCCCAGTGCTGGTAATATAGAAGTGGATTAGTGGAATAGTTTGGAAAGGCTAACAAGAGAGGGTGATAGTCCCGTACACGAAAAGCACTTTTATTGAGGCACGAAGAGTAGGCCGGGACACGAGAAATCCTGGTTGAAGATAGGGGGACCATCCTCTAAGGCTAAATACTCCTTACCGACCGATAGCGAACGAGTACCGTGAGGGAAAGGTGAAAAGAACCCCGGAGAGGGGAGTGAAATAGAACCTGAAACCGTTTGCGTACAAGCAGTGGGAGCTTCTGAAAATGAAGTGACCGCGTACCTTTTGTATAATGGGTCAGCGAGTTATAGGGAGCAGCAAGCTTAACCGAATAGGGGAGGCGAAGGGAAACCGAGTCTGAATAGGGCGATAAGTTGCTTTCTGTAGACCCGAAGCCGGGCGATCTATCCATGCCCAGGATGAAGGTGGGGTAACACCCAGTGGAGGTCCGAACCCACTAATGTTGAAAAATTAGGGGATGAGGTGTGGATAGGAGTGAAAGGCTAATCAAGCCCGGAGATAGCTGGTTCTCCTCGAAAGCTATTTAGGTAGTACCTCACATGGTCACTCTTGGGGGTAGAGCACTGTTTCGAATAGGGGGTCGTAAAGGCTTACCAACCCGATGCAAACTCCGAATACCAAGAAGTGTAGTGTGGGAGGCACACGGCGGGTGCTAACGTCCGTCGTGGAGAGGGAAACAACCCAGACCAGCAGCTAAGGTCCCTAAGTCATGGTTAAGTGGTAAACGAAGTGGGAAGGCACAGACAGCCAGGAGGTTGGCTTAGAAGCAGCCATCCTTTAAAGAAAGCGTAATAGCTCACTGGTCGAGTCGGCCTGCGCGGAAGATCTAGCGGGGCTCAAACCATGCACCGAAGCTCTGGTCCTAGAGAGTTAATCTTTAGGAGGTAGAGGAGCGTTCTGTAAGCCGTTGAAGGTGAATTGAGAAGTTTGCTGGAGGTATCAGAAGTGCGAATGCTGACATGAGTAACGATAATGCAGGTGAAAACCCTGCACGCCGAAAGTCCAAGGTTTCCTGCTCTACGTTAATCGGAGCAGGGTGAGTCGGCCCCTAAGGCGAGGCTGAAAAGCGTAGTCGATGGGAAACAGGTTAATATTCCTGTACTTGGTTTTGTTGCGATGGGGTGACGGAGAAGGCTAGGCTAGCCATCGAACGGTGGTGATGGTTTAAGCTGGTAGGCGGTGTTTTTAGGCAAATCCGGAGACACAATACGCCGAGAAGTGAATACGAGGGCTCTGAAAGGAGTTCGAAGTAGTCGATGCCACGCTTCCAGGAAAAGCCTCTAAGCATAAACAAAATTGAACCGTACCGTAAACCGACACAGGTGGACAGGTAGAGAATACTAAGGCGTTGAGACAACTTAGGTGAAGGAACTCGGCAAAATGGCACCGTAACTTCGGGAGAAGGTGCGCCTTTGGAGGTGAAGCCCACGCGGCGTAAGCTTCCGAAGGTCGAAGATACCAGGTGGCTGCGACTGTTTAATAAAAACACAGCACTCTGCGAACTCGAAAGAGGAAGTATAGGGTGTGACGCCTGCCCGGTGCCGGAAGGTTAATTGAAGGGGTTAGTCGCAAGACGAAGCTCTCGATCGAAGCCCCGGTAAACGGCGGCCGTAACTATAACGGTCCTAAGGTAGCGAAATTCCTTGTCGGGTAAGTTCCGACCTGCACGAATGGCGTAACGATAGCCACACTGTCTCCACCTAAGGCTCAGTGAAGTTGAAATCGCTGTGAAGATGCAGTGTACCCGCGGCAAGACGGAAAGACCCCGTGCACCTTTACTACAACTTTGCATTGGACTTTGAGTGTGTCTGTGTAGGATAGGTGGGAGGCTATGAAGCATGGTTGCTAGACTGTGTGGAGCCAACCTTGAAATACCACCCTGAGATACTTGAGGTTCTAACCAGAACTGGTGAAACCCGGTTTGGGAAAGTGTATGGTGGGTAGTTTGACTGGGGCGGTCTCCTCCCAAAGAGTAACGGAGGAGCGCAATGGTACCCTCAGCATGGTCGGAAATCATGCGTAGAGTGCAAAAGCAGAAGGGTGCTTGACTGCGAGACGGACAGGTCGAGCAGGTACGAAAGTAGGTTTTAGTGATCCGGTGGTTCTGTATGGAAGGGCCATCGCTCAACGGATAAAAGGTACGCCGGGGATAACAGGCTGATACCGCCCAAGAGTTCACATCGACGGCGGTGTTTGGCACCTCGATGTCGGCTCATCACATCCTGGGGCTGAAGCAGGTCCCAAGGGTATGGCTGTTCGCCATTTAAAGTGGTACGTGAGCTGGGTTTAGAACGTCGTGAGACAGTTCGGTCCCTATCTGCCGTGGGCGAAAGATATTTGAGAGGAGCTGCTCCTAGTACGAGAGGACCGGAGTGGACGCACCTCTGGTGTACCGGTTGTCACGCCAGTGGCACAGCCGGGTAGCTAAGTGCGGAAAGGATAACCGCTGAAAGCATCTAAGCGGGAAGCCTTCCTCAAGATGAGATATCTCAGACGAAAGTCTCTGTAGGTCCGTTGAAGACGACGACGTTGATAGGCAGGGTGTGTAAGGGTTGAGAGGCCTTGAGCTAACCTGTACTAATAGACCGTGCGGCTTGACCATATAATACTCAAGTGGTTTTATTTGTATCCCTCAATTTAAGTTTTATGCTTGGTGAACATAGCGAGCGCGACCCACCCGATCCCATCTCGAACTCGGTCGTGAAAGCGTTCAGCGCCGATGATAGTGTGGGGTCTTCCCATGTGAAAGTAGGACATCGCCAGGCGCCATTTTAGTTAGGCGTTCCCCACAAGGGAACGCCTTTTTTTTGCCCGTTTTATATTGGTTTATAATGACTAAAAGGAGATTTTTTAATGGAGATAGAATTAGCGATTACAACGGCATTAGATAAAAATAGAGCTTTTATTAAAAATCGTTTGGCAGAAGGATCTCAATATACCTGGGATAATTTTATTTGGCCTCTTGAGCGCATGGAAGCTGAGTTAAGCAATCTTTTTGCAACAGTCTCACATCTTGATAGCGTGGCTAATACCCCAGAAATTCATGCGATTTACCAAAAAGTATTACCACTGATTACCCTCTATCACACTGAAATGAGCCACGATAAAAAGTTATATCAGGCTTATAAGAGCGTTAAAGAAAGTTCAGATTATGTAAAATATAATGAGGCACAGAAGAAAGCTATCGATAACCCCCTTAGAGATTTTAAATTGTCTGGGATTGAATTACCGGATGATCAAAAAGAAATCTTAAAAAAATTAAATGTCGAATTATCAGAACTTGAAAGTCAATTTGAACAACATGTTCTAGAATCTACTAATGCTTGGGGTTTAGAAATAACCGATATTAACGAGTTGAAGGGTTTGTCTGTCGAGGCTCTGGCCTCTGCCGCAGAAAAAGCAAAGACTAAGCAAAAAACAGGGTGGTTGTTAACGCTTGATTACCCGAGCTATCACGCAGTGATGACAAGCCTTGAGAGCAGTGCTATCCGGCGCACAGTTTATGAAGCCTATAGTACGCGTGCCTCAAACTTATTTCCAGCTGGATGCCAATGGGACAATAGTCCCTTAATTGATAAGATCATGCAGCATCGACAACAAATTGCCGCAATACTTAAATTTAGCAGTTATGCGGCATTAGCCTTAGAAACCAGGATGTTAAAAACGCCCGCTGTTGTGATTGATTTTCTATCACAATTATTAGAAAAAGCGGTTGTGGTTGCTAAAAAAGAAATGATTGAATTACAAGTTTTTTCGAAAGAGCAGTATCAGCTTGAAACAGTGAATGTTTGGGATGTGGCTTTTTTAAGTGAAAAAATGTGTCAGGAGCAGTATTCTATTTCCGAAGATTTATTGCGACAATATTTTCCAGAACCTGTGGTTTTATCTGGATTATTTACCATTGCGCATCAGCTCTATGGCATTAAAATAACAGAAGTGAAAGCAACAGATCTGTGGGATCCAAGCGTTCGTTTATTTGAAATAGTCGATAGCGAGCAGCAATTAAGAGGGAGATTTTATTTAGATCTCTATGCGCGTTCTAATAAACGGGGTGGGGCTTGGGTCGCGAATGCCAAGTTTAAAATGGAAGAAAAAAACGATATTCAATCGCCAGAAATCTATTTGAGTATGAATATCGCAAAGCCTACCCAAGGGAAAGAAGCTTTATTAAGCCATGAAGAAGTGTTGACTCTGTTCCATGAATTTGGGCATACTTTGCATGGGTTATTAACGAAAATTGGCTATCCAAGCCTTGCAGGTTTAGAAGGGGTTGCTTGGGATGGGATCGAATTACCCAGTCAATTGATGGAAAATTGGTGCTGGGAAGAAGAGGCCTTAAAGCTCATTACCTGTCATGTTGAAACCAAAGAAACTTTACCAGCAGACATTTTTTCAAATTTAATGGCGAGCAAAAATTTTCAAGCAGGTTTATTTTTGGTGCGTCAGCTAGAATTTGCACTATTTGATTTTAATATCCATTTGAATGGCAGTGAAAATAAAGAAAATTTTGTGCAAGAGACGCTGGATGGTATTCGAGCGAAAACTGCTTTACTGCCTGTGCCTGCTTTTAATCGTTTTCAGCACAGTTTTACGCATATTTTTTCTGGTGGGTATTCGGCAGGATATTATAGTTATTTATGGTCGGAAGTGTTGTCAGCAGATAGTTATGAATTTTTTAAACATAATGGTCAAGTGTTCGACACAGGAGTCGCTAAAAATTTCTTGGAGAATATCTTAGAAAAAGGTGGTTCTCGGGATTTTATGGATTTATTTATAGCCTTTAGAGGAAAAGAGCCAGATGTGAATGCGTTATTAAGGCAATACCATCTGGCCTGAGAAGCGGCTAATCCTCTCTCGCTTGCGGGAGAGGGCTTATCACCCCAGCAAATCTTCGACTGGGATCCTAACCATCCCACTTTTATCTGCACGGTGTAGCCTTTTTTGTGGAGAGCCAAAAGCATGTCCATAAATAATTTCAAATGAGGCAGGTAATTGTTTTTCATCATCTCGATACACTTCGTAAGCTGAAGCTAGTTTTTTACGAAAGTGTTTAGGGCTTAAGCCTTGAAGCGTTTCAGACAATACGGTATGACTGCCCGTTAATTTTAAATCGCGATGTAAATTTGTGAGGCTAGAATAAGTGAGGGTCAACATTTCCATATTCATGACTGGGTTTTGAAAATTCGTGGCGCTTAAGAGATCGCCAATATCATGCATGTCTAAAAAATGATTCACATGTGGTGCATTATCGATAGTAGTACAAGCGGCTTTTAGTTCTTTTAAAGTGTCAGGACCGACGGTCGAAAAAAGAAATAAGCCCCCGGGTTTTAGCACTCTGTTGATTTGTTCTAGTACATTTTGCGGCTCTAAAAACCAGTGAAAAACGAAATTTGAAATGATAAGATCAAAGCTATTCGCTTGAAAAGGTATTTTTTCTGCATCACCACAAACAAAAAAATCTTGTGAGGAAGTATTTTTTGTTTGGGAAAAAGACAGCATTTCTTCTGCAATATCTAAGTTAATTATGTTTGCAGCAGGGTAATGTGCCTTTAGTATTTTGCTGAGATAGCTTGTACCGCTGCCAAGATCTAAGATGGTTTGAGGGGCAATAGACATAAGATTTAAGCGTTCGATTAAAGATAAGCCCACTGCTTGTTGTAATGCAGCGGATTGATCATAGGCTTTAGCGCAGCGACTAAAATTCTTAGCAACAATTAATTTATAATTTAAATGATCCATTGGGTTATTATGTCATGTTAAAAATGTTGGAACAATGGATTTTTCCCTTTATTTGTAGCTTGTGTGGACAGTTTTCTGAAACAGATAAAGATCTCTGCAAGCTTTGTTATGATAGTCTGTCGTGGATAAATGATCGATGCTATCGTTGTGGGGAAGATTTGGATGCTCACGCGGGCTCTACACTGTGTGAGCGTTGCACGACCGAGCCTTTAAGTTTCGATAGGCTGTGCGCTCTTTTTTCTTATGAACCACCACTCACGCAATTAATTTCTCGCTTTAAATTTGAAGGCAGTTTAAGCGAAGGGAGAGTTTTAGGGGAGCTCTTGAAAGAAAAAGTAGATTTTTGGTATCGACATCAAACTTTACCAGACGCTTTTATTCCCATGCCGTTACATAAAAAACGCTTAAGAAAAAGAGGGTTTAATCAAGCTTTAGAGCTGTCACTTGCGGCGCATCATTATTATAAAATACCCATTATTTTAGATGCTTGTATTAGAATACGCGAAACACCTCCGCAGGCAGAACGAGGCGAAGTGGAGCGAAAACAAAATATGAAAAATGCTTTTCGTGTTATTAAACCTATTCCTTTTGAGCATGTTGCGATTATAGACGATGTGGTCACAACGGGCAGCACAGTCAATGCTTTAAGCTCAGCGTTAAAAGAATCTGGTGTTGAAATAGTCGATGTTTGGTGTATCTGCCGCGCTTGATGAGCTTGTCTTTATAGAAATTTAAGCAAATTTTTGCGCTAAATAATAATAGACGCGTCCTGCTTTTTTATCTCTTAACAGATGCCAAGTCGCTGGAAGATCGGTGGCTTGTAAGGGCGCATGAGATTCAAAATAAATCAAAGAAAATACTTTTAGCCAATCATTGGCTTCTAATAACGAAAAGACGGGTCGTAATAAGTGAGCTTGATAGGGTGGATCTAAAAAAACAATATCAACAGGAAAGCCTGGGGTTTCCAGCCACCGTAAAGCATCTGTCGTCAGAACCGTCATATTATGGGCATCTAGCTTTTGGAGCTGTTCTGTTAACGCTTTAGCAGCGATAGGGTTCTGTTCGATGGCGATAACTTCTAAGGCATCGCGAGATAATGCTTCTAAACTCAATGCGCCACTGCCGGCAAAAAGATCTAAACAGCGTGCGCCATCGATGTAAGGGGCTAACCAATTAAAAAGGGTTTCACGGATGCGATCGGGTGTGGGTCTAAGCCCAACCACGCTGGGAAAAGTGATCTTGCGGCTACGCCACTTGCCGCCAATGATCCTAATTTGGTTGACATTTCGACTCAAGGAGTCGTCGATCCAACCGTGATCAGAACCATTTTTTTCGGATCAATGCGTTTGCTAAAAGCGGTTTTGATATCCGACACGGTGACTGATTTAATATGATGATCGTAGGTATCAATAAAATCTATCGGCAGACGATAAAACGCTAGATCCGAAACAAAATCAGTGATCTTATCGTTGCTGCTAATGTCTAAAGGTAAGGCGCGTGTTAAACCATCTTTTGCTTCTGCGACTTCATGTTCGGTAGGACCTTCTGTGACAAATCGTGCGAGTGTTTCTTGCGTCACTGTTAGGGCTTCCTGAGATCGTTCACTTTTGGTTTGTAATCGGATCAGAAAAGGTGCAGGTTGTTGGAAGGTGGAGACAGAACTCCTAACAGAATAGACCAAGCCACGGTTTCTACGCACTTCTTGGTAAAGTCTGGAATTTAAAGGATTTCCGCCTAAAATATAATTGCCAATCGTTAAAGAGAAATAATCAGGATCATTGCTGGTAGCACATGGTTGCCCCAGCATAATGTGCGTTTGCGCTGCTTGAAAAGGAATATGCTCTTCGAAGGGTTTGGTGAGGCTCAGAACGGCTGGTAATGCAGGGGCGGGATTACCTTTGGGGAGCTGTTGCATGAGAGTATTGGCTAACGCTTCTGCCTTTTCTTTGCTGATGTCACCCACAATGGTGATATTGGCATTAGCACCGACAAAATATTGCTGGTGAAAAGCCATTAAGGCACTTTGATTGATAGCAGAAACACCTGCTTCAGTTCCCATGACAGGATGTGCATAGGGATGATCTTGATAAAGTGCTTTAAAAAAAGCAAAACTGGCGATGAGATGAGGTTGCTGTAGGCTCTTTTTTAATCCAACTAATGCTTGATTACGGACATTTTCAATCGCAGCCTCTGGAAAGCTGGGATGAGATAATAGGCGAGCTAATAAAGCGACACTGGGGTCTAACTGTTTAGGATCGCTTAAAGATCGCAAAGAGATAATGGTCCTATCTCTTTCGGCATTTGCGCTATAAACAGCGCCGATATCTTCAAATTGCGCTGCAATCGCATTCGCTTCTAAATCTTCTGCCCCTTGATCTAGTAAGGCCATGCAAAAGCTCGCTAAGCCTGGATACGCATCATCGCGAGCAGATCCTGCGTTAAAATTGATTTCAACATCAACCATCGGGACGCCCGTTGTTGGGACAAAATAGACGCGGGCGCCATTAACGCTCGTCCACTGCTCTATTTTAAGCGGAGATTTTTTCACCAAACCACTATGCGTTTGTTTCATCATAGGGGCAGGAGTCGATTCATTTTTATTTGAGCTTAAATACAGGGTGACCGGTACTAACAAAATAAAAATGCCTAAAGCGATTGTTCGATTTTTCATGATATTTTAAGTTCCAGATTTTAGAGGGATGAGTTCAACCCGAGTATATCGTTGAGGGGTTAAATATTTTTTCGCCACTTTTTGCACATCTTCGGCGCTGACTTTTTGGATGTAGTCAGGATAAGTTTCGGCCAGCTGCCAACCAAGGCCTAAGCTTTCCATCATGCCTAACATAATGGCTTGATCACTCATCGCATCGTGCGTAAAAATGTGTTGTGCGATTGCGTTAGTTTTCACGCGATCCAATTCTTCAGGACTTAAGAGTTCATTTTGTAAGTGAGCAATTTCTTGTAAGAAGGCTTCTTCGAGTTCTGCGATAGTATGAGTTCCTGTTGGAATACCGGAGAAAAACAGTAGTGTTTCATGTCGTTCAAAAGGACTATAAGAAGATATGATATTGGTTGCTATCTCTTTTCCTCGGATTAGGTTCTTTGAAAATCGAGTACTGTTGCCGCCATCTAATGCCATTAAAAGAGTGAGTAAAGCATAGGGTTCGTTGGGATCAGTTGCTGTTAACAGAGAGGGGACATTATAAGACATCCACAAGCGGGGGACAGAGGCGAGTATTTCCACTTGTACTTGGCGCATTCCAAGCGAGGCCACTTCCGGACGAGGCTTAAGATTTTTCAGCGTAATTGCTTTAAGGGAACCAAAATGCTCTTTCACTAAAGTTGCCATTTTATCGGGATTAACATCTCCTACAATCACGACCGTTGCATTATTGGGTCCATACCATTTTTGATACCAACTTCTAATATCGGCGGCAGTCATGGCTTCTAGATCGTGCATCCAACCAATATTGGGTTGATGATAAGGACTACTTAAAAAGGCTGCTGCATTCATTCTTTCGTAGGTGAGGTGATCTGGGTTGTCATCGTAACTTAAGCGACGTTCTTCTCGGACTACTTTAATTTCCTGTTCAAAAGCTGCATCTGTTAACGCTAAATTAACCATGCGATCGGCTTCTAATTCTAAACAAAGTGGGATTTGATCAATGCTCAATTCTTGATGATAAGCGGTAAAATCGGGTGCGGTAAAAGCGTTTTGATCGCCTCCATTAATTGCAATTAATCGAGTTAATTCGCCATCTGGATATTTGGTCGTGCCTCTAAACATCATGTGTTCTAGGGCATGAGAGATCCCGGAGATCCCATTGGGCTCGTAGCTGCCGCCAACTTTATACCAGACTTGTACGGAGGCGATAGGTGATCGATGATCTTCTTTCACGATTAGTTTAAGTCCATTTTCCAGCTTGTATTCATGCGTGAGTGTTTGATGGGTCGCAAAAACAGGGAAGCTTAAAAGGCCAATCATGAAAAAAGCAAAACGTTTGAGGGCATTGGCAGTATGATAATTTGTGCGATATGCTGAGGCTCTTAAAAAAGACTGACGGGTAGTTAACATGCTAGATTTCCTAAAGCGAAAAAAAACAACTACTGTTGATAATACACCAACAACGAGCAAAAGTGTATTCAGCCATTTAAAACAAGGTCTTTCGAAAACACGTCAATTTTTTGCTCAAGGGATCGGCCATTTATTTTTGGGGAAGACTGTCGTTGATGCAGCGCTTATCGAAGCATTGGAAGAATTTTTAATTTCTGCGGATGTTGGCGTCGAAACAACCGAAAAAATTATCCATGATTTAAGCAAGCGATTAAAACAAAACGAATGCGCTGATCCGGTTAAATTGCTCTTAGCATTGAAAGAAGATTTAAATCAGCTCTTGATAAATTGCCAGCAGCCTTTGATCTTAGAAACAGAAATGAGCCCGGCGGTTATTCTGTTGGTTGGGGTGAATGGTGCCGGAAAAACCACGACCATTGGGAAACTTGCCAAAAAACTACAAGCGCAGGGTAAAAAAGTGATGTTAGCAGCGGGAGATACCTTTAGGGCTGCCGCAATCGAACAGTTAAAAATTTGGGGCGAACGAAATAATGTGCCAGTCGTGATGCAGCAAATGGGCTCTGATAGTGCCTCTGTTATTTTCGATGCGTTACAAATGGCACAATCTAAAGGCTTTGATGTGTTGATAGCCGATACAGCCGGTCGATTACATACGCAAGATTCATTGATGGAAGAGTTGAAAAAAGTTGTGCGTGTCATTCGAAAACTAGATAAAACAGCGCCACATGAAATCTTGTTAGTGTTAGATGCTTCCATTGGGCAAAATGCCTTGATACAGGCGAAAAAATTTCATGAAGCATTAGGGGTCACAGGGATTACGTTAACCAAGCTAGATGGAACAGCAAAAGGCGGTATTATTTTTAATATTGCTAACACTTTAAATATTCCGATTCGTTTTGTGGGGGTTGGTGAAGGGATTGACGATCTCGACTCGTTTGATTCTGCTTTATTCGTGGAGGCCTTGTTTGCGACAGAATCCCAGTAAAGAGAAGACGCATCCATTGGTGGTTGAGTTTGTTCGAGGAGAATTAGGCTATCGCCGTGTGAAAGGGGGTGGCAAAAATCAGTTGATTGCCCGCGCTGTTGGGCTCAAAAAATATAAATTACCGTTAGTTGTTTTTGATGCAACGGCAGGTTTAGGGAAAGATAGTTTTATTTTGGCTGCATTAGGGTGTACGGTGACCTTGGTCGAACGTTCTCCCGTGATAGGCGCATTATTACAAGATGGATTAAATAGGGCTTTGCAAGACAAAATTGTTGCACCCATTGCTGGTCGAATGAATCTGATCATAGAAGATGCACAAAAAGTATTGGCAAGGCTGTCAAATGATGCCTATCCAGATGTTATTTATATTGATCCTATGTTTCCGCTGGAGGAAAAAAGCGCTCTCAATAAAATAGAGATGCGAATGATCCGCGATCTCGTGGGAGACGATCTAGACTCCCCATTACTTTTTTCACAGGCCTTAATTTGCGCTAAAAAACGGGTGGTTGTCAAACGCCCCCGTCACGCCAAAACAATTAATGCACTTACTCCGAGTTTTGTGGTGGCAGGAAAAGCTAATCGCTATGATGTTTATTTGAAGTAAATAGCGGCTATTGCCCGTTGCATGATTTTCGCATATCATCAAAAGATTGAAAAACTTTTTTCCTGAAAGGAGATAAATGATGGTTCATTTTACTGAAGAATAGTTTCATTTAGTGATTAATTGGCTAGTCGATCAAATGGCACGTCAGCAAGCCCCCCACAGTTGGTCTGTTGTTAAGGAAGATAACGTCAAAGCGGGATTACAGGCAGAAAATCTCATTTTAACTCAGTATCATGGGATTATAAATGAACGTCAGAATCACCCCCCAATCACCGGTGAGATGGAGGCAAAACTGCGAGAAAATTTATTGGTACAGTTAAAAATAGCGGCTACGCAACAAGAGCTACAAATTGTATATTTTTCGGTTGATCCTGTATATTTTGGGAGCATGTATGCTTGCATACAGTTAAGAACGGATCATGGGCCAAAGGATATTTTGGCTGAGGTTTCGAACGTAGAAGGGATTGTTAAGGTTTGCTTGCCCATGAAAACACAGATTTTCATTAGGCCAGATGGAAAAACAGTGGATGTGTACCAAAATAGTCAACCGGATGTCAATCTTAATGGTAAACCGGATGTACAGCTTAAGGTTGCTGCGCCAATAGCGAAGCTTGCTTAAGCATCAGCGTAGATTTTATGGTGTCAATTATTTTCCCCAAGTTATTGAGGGAGTGTACCTGTTAGGACGGATATGACCACGCAGTATTAAAATCATGACAGAATTCTTAAGTCTAACTATTATTGTTGCTTTATCGATTATCAGTCCAGGGCCTGATTTTGCCATTGTCGTTCGAAATAGCTTAGCGTATGGGCGTATTGCTGGGTGTTATGCAGCGCTTGGGATTTCAATGGCAAATCTCTGCCATGTCATGATTAATTTATTAGGGATTGGGATTATCTTCACCCAATCTGAAATGACCTTTCGAATCATGAAGATTTTAGGCGCGTTTTATCTGGTCTATTTAGGTTATCAAGGCTTAAGAGCCAAAAAAAATATCGAAGGTGCTATTCATCAGGCAGCAGCGAAGCCAACGCTAAAAGAACAGCATGGATTTTATAGCGGATTTTTCACTAGCATTTTAAACCCTAAAGCTTTTTTGTTTCTGCTGAGTTTCTTTTCGGTGATGTTGTCACCAACAACACCTTTTGTGCATCAAATTTTTTATGGGGTGTGGATTGGATTTTTAGCACTTGTTTGGTTTAGCCTGGTTGCCTGGTTTTTTACCAACGAACGTATGGGGCGAAAAATAGCTATCTGGAAACATTGGTTAGAACGCATCACCGGTGGTATTCTAATAACCATCGGGGCAAAATTATTGAGCAGTGAAATTTGATGAAAATCTATTTAGTCGGTGGGGCCGTTCGGGATAAGCTTTTAGGTCTACCAGTCAAAGAAAAAGATTGGGTTGTCGTCGGGGAAACACCAGAAGCCATGTTGGCAAAAGGTTTTCTCAAAGTCGGCAAAGATTTTCCCGTTTTTTTACATCCAGAGACACACGAAGAATATGCGCTGGCTCGGACAGAACGCAAAGTCGGTCGAGGATATTATGGGTTTGAATGTTACTCAAGCCCGGATGTCACCTTAGAACAAGATTTATCACGACGAGATATAACGATTAATGCTATGGCAGAATCGGCCGATGGGGAATTAATTGATCCTTTTCAGGGACAAGTAGATTTAATGAACCGATGCTTGCGTCATGTATCAAGTGCCTTTAGCGAAGATCCCGTGCGTATTTTACGGGTTGCGCGCTTTAAAGCAAAACTCAGTCCATTTGATTTTGAGATCCATGAAGACACAAAAGCACTCATGCAAGCAATGGTGGATGCTGGTGAAGTCGATGCCCTCGTGCCAGAAAGAGTGTGGCAAGAAATGCAAAAAGCATTACAACTTGATAACCCAACCCCTTTCTTTGAAACCTTAAGAGAATGCGGTGCCTTAGCACGTTTATGGTCCGATCTCCATGTATTGTGGGGTGTGCCCCAACCGAAAGAGCACCATCCAGAAATTGATACCGGTATTCATACGATGATGGTGTTAAGGGTTGCGGCAAAACTATCGGATGATCCTGTTTTGCGATTTGCAGCGCTTTGCCATGATCTGGGTAAAGGAAAAACGCCTATTATAGAGTTGCCCAGCCACAGAGGTCACGAAGAACGAGGCGTTCCCTGCATTGAAGCTTTTGCTGAACATTTTCATATTCCAAATGAGTATAAAGATTTAGCAATTTTGGCGAGTCGATACCATTTGCATTGCCATCGGGCGTTTGAGTTACGATCGGATACGATCGTGCATTTATTAGAGAGTCTGGATGCATTTAGAAGACCCGAAAGATTTGAAAAATTTTTATTGGTTTGCGAGGCTGATGCTAAAGGTCGCACAGGGCGAGAAACGATTGAATACCCGCAAGCAGAAAGATTACGGGAAGCTTGTCGAGTTGCTAAAAACATTAATATTCAAGTCTTAATTAATGAAGGTTTAGAGAAAGATAAATTAGGGAGACGTATTTCTGAAACACGTGTTCAGGCAATCGAAAAAGCACTACCGCGTTAATCTATCTTGTCTATCGCTTAAACTAAAACCCATACAAGCCTCATCTATTTTTTTCCCTAACATCATGACTTTAAAAATTTCACCCATTTCGGCAGGCGAAGTCAATAGATTAATTGCATGATTTTGTTTAGCCTTTTCTTTTTCAGATAAAATATGTTGTTTTTGTAGTAGCTCAATCAAACCACAGCCTAATAAAAAAGAGGCTTGCTGTGTATACCCTAGTATTTCTAATCCTGTTGCAATAGCAGCCTGATAAACAGCAGAGAAATCTACATGGGCTGTTATATCTTGTAAACCAGGATAATAGAAAGGATCAGTATGCGCTTGGTGTTGATAATGGCACATCAAAGTACCCTGCGTTCTTTGGGGGTGATAATATTCAGGTTTAGAAAAACCGTAATCGATGAGCAAAATAGCTCCTTGCTTTAAACACGCAGAAAGGCTTTTGATCCAAGGTTGAATATTCAGATTAATTTCTGATGTATAAGTTTCAGGCCATTCTTGAGAGACAAAAAGATCTAAAAGAGCTTTAATTTTTGTGCTTAAAAGATGATCTTTCAATAGCCCGTTTTTTTCGGTGACATCTAATGTATATATTTGATTATTTGTGATATGAAAGCGATGCACAGACATGGCATCTAATACCTCATTTGCTAGTATAACGCCTGAAAATTCCACGGGTAAATTTTTTAACCATTGCACTTTGGGCAATAAATCAGGACAAATAGTCGCGATGGTTTGTTCCTGCCGTTTTTTTAATTCAGCGCTTAACTCTAAAATATAATAGTGACGAGGCAGCACATTTTCTGTTGCCAGATAATTTAAAATATCTGCTGCCATGCGACCGGTTCCTGCCCCAAATTCTAAAATATCAGCCTGATCTGCAATGAGGGGGAAAATTTGTTCGCATTGTCTAGCGATGCACTGAGAGAACAACGGAGAAATTTCAGGGGCAGTGGTAAAATCGCCACCGACATTAAATTTTTGAGTGCCTGAAATATAATAACCAAAGTTTGGGTGATAAAGCGCGAGATCCATATAATCGGCAAAGGAGAGAGAGCCGTTATTTTTTTGAATGTGTGCTATCAGATAGCGTAGGAACTGATGGCTATGTGCTAAGGCATCGGGGGGCGGTGTTGGTAGAGACGTTATCATTTTTAAATAATGAGGGAAGGCTTAAGAGGGCGTCAAGTTTATTTTTCCTGCTTGACTTTATAGTCATTTAGTTTTTCAATGGCGAGATGTTATTTATTATCATTTTTTGTATTTTCTCCTATTGTATTGGCTCTATTTCCAGCGCTATTCTAGTGTCTGCCTGTCTGCGTTTACCTGATCCCCGCACAGAAGGATCAAAAAATCCGGGGACTACAAATGTTTTACGTTTAGGGGGAAAGAAAGCCGCTGTCTTAACGCTACTAGGCGATGTGCTAAAAGGCTTTATTCCTGTTTGGGTGGCGAGCCAAATGGCATTAACTGCACCTGAAATAGGGGCGGTGATGTTAGCAGTGGTATTAGGCCATCTATATCCGATTTTCTTTAAGTTCCAGGGTGGTAAAGGCGTTGCAACGGCATTGGGTGCTGTCTTTGGATTATCTTGGCCAATAGGACTTTTATTTTTAGCAACCTGGGGAATCGTCGTTGCGCTGTTTAGAATTTCCTCAGCAGGCGCATTAGTCTCTGCTTTTTTAGCGCCTTTTTATATGTATGCTATTTGCGATATAACACTAGCGATAGCGATGGCAGGGGTAAGCCTGCTTATTTTTTGGCGACATCGGGCCAATATCTACCGGTTAATGCATGGGACTGAACCTAAAATAGGTCGGCGCTAGCCTAATATTTTTTTAAAAATTCTGCCATTAGTACCGAATCATCTCGTATGTTAGCAATTTCTTGCCAGATGAGCATTTGTTCTTCGGACTTTATTTGACTGCGTTTAGAAAAAACTAAATAGTATGACTTATTGCTGAGTGATTTTTTCTGGATCATTAATTTGTGACTAAATTCTGGCTGTTTTAGGAAATAACTTGCCACGGCTTCAACATCGATCACTGATCCATTATGATCTTTCAAGAGATGTTTAAAATTAGATAAGCTACTTTCATTTGTTTTAATCGGCAATCCTGCTCTTTTAAAATCTTGAATGATAGCATAATGCGTGGTCATTCGGATGGGGTGTGGAATATCATCTAAATGACCATTGAATAATTGCGTATTAGGTTGTCCTTGTTCATTAAAAAGAGAAGTGACCACGACATAATTGACCTGCATGACCCGCCAGGGAGACTCTTGATCGACAGCGGCACCTTCCGGATAATTGAGAAAAACGGCGCGTTCATCTTGATATGAAGCAGTTGCAATCGCATCGACTGTACCCGCTTTAGCTTGTTCAAAACAAGATTGCCACGCGTTTGGGCGATAGATAGGTTGAAATCCAAGTTTTTGAAGGCTAGTGCTAATAATGTCGATATGTAATCCCGCTGCATTTTGTTTATGATTAACATAAGTAAAGGGATACCAAAAATTAGTATCGGTGCAGATCACGATCGGCTTCGCTGCCAACAAAGGAGCAGTCAAAAATAAGGAGAATAATGCAATCATTCCATTTTTTAGTATCTTCATTTAATCGTGTTCCATCCCTGACTTTCTTCAGTGTCTCACGATTTTTTTAAGGTGTCCATGCCCCAACGGGGGCGAACGATTATTTCCAAGTCATCATGAAAACCCATTTTAAGTCGTTGATATCCTGCATATGCGATCATCGCTCCATTGTCAGTACAAAACTCTAAGCGAGGGTAATAAATTGCCGTATTCGTGTGTTCACTTAATTCAGATAATTTCTGCCTTAATCGTTGATTAGCACCAACACCTCCTGCGACGACTAAAGAATGAATTCCTGTGGCTTTAATAGCCCTCTGACACTTAATCAATAAAGTATCAACCACTGCCTCTTGAAACTCTCTGGCAATATCTGCTTTATCTTGGTGCGTTTGTTGAGTGGCTTTTAGGGTATTCATCGTGAATGTTTTAAGGCCGCTAAAGCTAAAATTAAGGCCTGGTTTTTCGGTTAAGGGTCTTGGAAAGGTAAAGCGATTGGGATGGCCTTCTTTAGCCAATTGTTCGAGCAATGGCCCGCCAGGGTAAGAAAGACCTAATAATTTTGCTATTTTGTCAAAGGCCTCTCCCGCTGCGTCATCCAATGATTCTCCCAAGATCTGGTACTCCCCGAGCGTTTGGACTTCTACCAGCAAGGTATGTCCCCCAGACACCAACAAGGCGAGGAAAGGAAAAGGAGGAGTGGCGTCTTCTAATAAGGGGGCAAGTAAATGTCCTTCCATGTGGTGTACCCCAATGGTTGGGATCTGCCAAGCATAACCTAGGGTTCTGGCAAAGGCCGCGCCGACCAGCAAAGCGCCTGCAAGTCCAGGGCCTGCCGTATAAGCAATCCCGCTAATCGAAGAAGTTAGAATATTAGCTTTTTCTATGACGTGTTGTAGTAGTAATAGCAATTTACGGGCATGATCCCGAGAGGCAAGTTCAGGAACAACGCCGCCAAAAGGCGCGTGTGTTTCGAATTGGTGAAAGGTAGCATGGGCTAAAAGGCCTAGACGATCGTCAAAGATCGCAGCGCCGGTATCATCGCAAGAAGTTTCAATCCCAATAATTCTCATTTAGGCGCTTTCCAATCCACACAGAGTAGTTTAGAATATTATGCTTGATTGTAGCTAAAATCAACTTTAATTAACTAACTTTCTATTTAGGGGTGTAGTGTTCGATGCCAAGCGTTCGCATTAGAGATGGGGAGTCGGTCGACTCCGCTATTCGCCGTTTTAAAAGAGCCGTTGAAAAGGCTGGAATTCCCAAAGAACTTCGTCGACGTGAATTTTATCAGAAAGGTTCTGCCGTTCGTAAACGAAAAGCCGCTGCTGCTAGAAAACGTCATTTGAAGAAACTCGTGCGTGAGCAAGTGGGGGGCAGTCAAGTCGTGCAACGAGAAGGTCGAAACTAAAAAGATCTTTTCTACAGTGAGTGGAGTAAAGATCAATGATAGCAGTTACCCTGAAGGATAAGATCCAGACTAGCATGGTCGAGACTATGCGTAGCCAAAATAAGGCTAAGTTGGGCGTGATCCGCTTGATCCAAGCCGCTATTAAACAAATAGAAGTAGATGAACGGATCATTTTAAATGATGAGCAAATATTAAATTTGTTAGATAAAATGATCCGTCAACGAAAAGATTCCATTCAATATTTCGAACAAGCCAAACGTGATGATTTAGTTCAGAAAGAATCTGATGAAATTGTTATTATTCAAACATTTTTACCGACACCTTTAGGCGCAGAAGAAATTGAAGCGCTGGTACGAGAAGCTATCCAAACGGTGGGTGCTGCCTCTATTCGCGATATGGGTAAAGTGATGGCTATTTTAAAGCCAAAATTGCAGGGACGTGCAGATATTGGAGAAGTTGGCGCCTTGATTAAAGCGCAGCTAGGCTCATAAGGATCTTGCTCTATGTCAGGGCAGATCCCACCGTCCTTCATTGCCGATCTTCTGGCTAAAACAGATATTGTCGATGTCATTGGAACCCGCATTAGTTTACGTCGTGCGGGAACAAATTTTGTGGCTTGTTGCCCCTTTCATCAAGAAAAAACCCCTTCATTTACCGTGAGTGCCGTGAAACAGTTTTATCATTGTTTTGGTTGTGCAGAGAGTGGAGATGCGATTCACTTTTTAACCGAATATGAAGGCTTGAGCTTTGTTGAAGCGATTGAAGTATTAGCCAGTCGCGCAGGCTTAACCGTGCCAACAGATGAAAAAGATAAAGTAGATAAAGCAAAATATACGGCTATTTACCAGGCGATTACAGAGGCATCTGCTTTTTACCAAGGACAATTACGTCGTCATCCTGCTGCGCCAAAAGTACATGATTATTTAAAAAATCGCGGCGTCACTGGAGAAATTGCCAAAGCGTTTTCTTTAGGATTTGCACCACCAGGCTGGGATGCGCTAACCCATCATTTTTCGGATAAACCTGCTGTTTTAGAAGCGCTATTAGGAGCAGGATTAATTATTAAAAAAGAGGGTGGTGGATATTACGATCGTTTTCGGGATCGTATTTTATTTCCGATCCATGATCGGCGGGGGAGAGTCGTTGGTTTTGGTGGACGGGTCATGGATCCAAAACAAGAACCAAAATATTTAAACTCACCAGAAACCGCTATTTTTAACAAAAGAAATGAATTATATGGTCTGTTTGAAGCGAGAAAGGGCAATCGTTCTCTGAGTAGTCTTTTAGTCGTAGAAGGCTATATGGATGTCGTTAGTCTTGCACAATTTGGTATTCAAGATTGTGCTGCAACTTTAGGAACGGCGTTAACAGAACAACAAATCGATCTATTATTTCGCCAGGCCAGTGAGTTAATTTTTTGTTTTGATGGAGATAAAGCTGGTAGAGAGGCTGCTAAGCGATCACTACCGCTTATTTTGCCACACATGAAAGAAGGTCGGCGTGTGCGATTTATCGTTTTGCCGGCTAAAGAAGATCCCGACTCTTATGTACGGCAAGTGGGACGTAAAGGGTTTTTAGAAGCTATCGAAAAGGCCGTGCCCTTATCCGACTTTCTTTTCAATACGTTGTCTGCCAATTTAGATTTGCATCATTTAGACAGCCGGGCGCAATTGGTAACATTAGCTAAACCCTTACTTAAACTATTACCGCCAGGTGTTTTCCAACAAATGCTGTATACGCGCTTAGCAGAAATTGCGGGCATTTCGGAAGAGACGCTAGAAGGAAAAACGGGAAACAAAAATAAAAAAACGTGGTCTAATGTAAAGGTGTTGAAACCGCAGCGATTGCCGCCAACGCCGGCTTATCAGGCGACTGCTATGTTATTAGAAGAACGTCGTTTGATATTATGTGTTGGGGAAATAGATGAATTGCAAAATGTCGATATGCCAGGCGCTAGTTTGTTATGTGCTATCATTGAAATTCTCTCTAGTGATGCCAATATTAAATCTGAAGCAATAGGCGATAAGTTGAGCGCCGATGACTCAAGTCAGTTTTCTTATGAAGATCTGAAAGCAATCGCAGCCTCTGTCCCAATCGCGGGAATAGAACCGGAATTTTTAGGGGCACTGCAAAGGGTGCGAGAGCGGGCACGAGAGCAAGCGATGGAATTACTGCTGCAAAAGGCCAAGGTAGATGCGCTTTCTTCGGCAGAAAAAGTACAGTTGAAGGATTTATTAGGCCAAAAGGATAAGAATCGGGTGGATTAGCAAGGCAAACCTCAGTAGAATGTAGGTTTTGCCCGGTATCTTTAAAGCAGTCTTTGGACAGCGGGGCGTAGAGAACATTTTATGAGTTATGTTGATCGTGAAAGACAAGCGGCCCAAATAAAGAAGTTGGTGGATTTAGGCCAAGAGAAGGGTTATTTAACCTACGAAGATGTCAGCGAGCATTTGGCTGAAGATACCCCCGATCCGGAACAAGTCATCGAAGAAGTCGTCCAGACCTTAGATGAACTGGGTATTACCGTGTACGAAATGTCTTCGGGCGCTGATGGCTTACTGCCTTCGGGTGAAGAAGCTGAGACAGTGGTAACCGAGGAAGTCGTTGAAGAAGCGGCACAAGCATTTGCGAGTGTTGATACTGATTTTGGCCGCACCACTGATCCCGTGCGCATGTACATGCGTGAGATGGGGACAGTTGAACTCTTAACGCGTCAAGGCGAAATCGCGATTGCGAAACGTATCGAAGAAGGCACTCGAGAAGTGTTAATCACTTTAGCGCAATATCCACCTTTATTGGATGGCATTTTAGCGGAATTTGTGAGAGTCGAATCTGCAGAAATAAAAGTCAATGATATTATCAATGGTTTTACTGATCCAACACAGCCAACTCCCAGCATCGAAGAAGTCGCGGCAGTATATGAAGAATTACCAGTGGCTGTTTCTGAAGAAGTGGATGATGAAGAAGTCGCAGAAGAAGGAACAGGGTTTGATGCCGAACCTGATTTCTTAGAAACCAAACGCCGTTTCGAAGAATTATTTACGTTCAAACAAAAAGCAGAGACAGCGATTACTACGTTGGGACGTCACCATACTGAAACAGAAAGCCTCTTAAATCGATTAGGCGAGTGTTTGGTTTGCTTTAAATTAGTGCCACGCGTTTTTGATGAGTTAACAGCCGGTATGCGAAGCATGCTAGAAGGAGTACGAAAAGCTGAACGCGCCATCATGGATATTTGCGTTGGAAAAGGGCGTATGCCACGGCAAGCTTTCATTGGATCTTTTTTAAATCATGAAACTGATTTGACTTGGCTTAAACGACAAATAGCAGCCAATGAAACCTATTCGGCTATTTTAAATGATTATCAAGACAATATTTCCGGATTGCAAAATACGCTAATTGTGCTTGAAAAAACGACTGGTTTAACGATTGCCGAGATTAAAGAATTAAACAGACGTATGTCGATTAGTGAAGCACGTGTTCGAAGAGCGAAGAAAGAAATGGTCGAAGCAAATCTTCGTCTCGTGATCTCCATTGCTAAAAAATATACTAATCGCGGATTACAGTTTTTAGATTTAATTCAGGAAGGCAATATTGGCTTGATGAAAGCAGTCGATAAATTTGAATATCGCCGTGGGTATAAATTTTCGACATATGCAACGTGGTGGATTCGTCAAGCAATTACGCGTTCTATTGCCGATCAAGCGCGTACTATTCGTATCCCAGTGCATATGATTGAAACCATTAATAAATTGAACCGCATCCAGCGTCAAATGCTGCAAGAAATGGGTCGTGAACCGACTCCAGAAGAATTGGGCAAGCGTATGCTCATGCCAGAAGAAAAGATCAGAAAAGTCTTAAAAATTGCAAAAGAACCTATTTCGATGGAGACACCCATTGGTGATGACGAAGACTCACACTTAGGGGATTTCATTGAAGATGCAAACGTGCAGTCTCCTATCGATGCTGCGACAATGGAAGGCTTAAAAGAAGCCACGCGACGCATTTTATCTGGCCTAACTCCTAGAGAAGCCAAAGTATTGAGAATGCGTTTTGGTATCGATATGAATACCGATCATACGTTAGAAGAAGTGGGTAAACAATTTGATGTGACGCGCGAGCGAATTCGTCAAATCGAAGCAAAAGCCTTGCGTAAATTACGACAACCCAGTCGTGCAGAACAATTAAAAAGCTTCTTAGAAGAAGAAAGAGGCGAAGGAAGCAGCAAGTCGTAGAGGGCCTATAGCTCAGTTGGTTAGAGCAGGGGACTCATAATCCCTTGGTCGGAGGTTCGAGTCCTCCTGGGCCCACCAGTAAACCTAGTAAAATCATAAGATTACATAGACTTAACTCTGATTTTCCCAACCCCGAAAAAACCCGTGCGGGAGATTTGCGGGAGCTAGCTATTTTAATCATACAGTAGGTCATAAAATTGCCTGCTGTTGATCACTTAGCCCTTCATGTTTGCTATTAAGATTTGCGCCGCGTAACAGCGTCAATACCACCCCACTACGACGCGCTTCACAAACCTTGTTAGCGGCTTCATAGAGACTCTGCAATTCAGCAGATGAGTAATGTGTCGTGATCCGCCCTGAACGATGCCCTAAGAGATCTTGTCGATCTTCAAAGCTAACGCCTATCGAACGTAATCGACGTCCAAAAGTATGTTTTAAGTCGTGCACACGGACATGAAGCTCAGCTTTTTTTCTAGCCGAACGCCAACCAGAAGATAACATTCTGGCTAAAGGCCGACCTCTAAAGTTAAAAACATGCGTCGGATGTTTCCCACGCTCGCTTTCCACAATAGATCGAGCTGTCACATTACAAACCACTAAACGATCCTCTCCATTTTTAACTAACGTCCCTGGTATGATAAAAACCATGATATTTGGTAACTCTGGAATTTTAATTTCCCAATCCCAGCGCAACTGAAAAATCTCACGATCCCGACAACCTGTATTAACAGCAAACAACGCCATTTTTTCCAAGTGTGACGGTAACTCCCTAAAGAGTTTATTTTGTTCATCCCAGTTTAGCGGGTAAGGTTTTCGCAGATCATGTTCTGGTAGCAACTTGATCTTAGGTGCATTCGCCAACCAAGTTAATCCATATTCATCCATCCATTCGGTAGACGCCAAGTTGCAAATTCTACGAACAATTTTTAACCCATGATTAATTGTTCGTGTTTTCACTTTTTCTCGACGCCTTGCCTCAATAAATGGCTGTAATGCACCTCTATGGATTGATTCTAATGGCATGTTGCCAATATGCTTCACTAACATTTTTAGTCGACCTGCATCCGATCGAATACTGCGTTTATGATTGGCAAAGTACTGAAAGTTGAGGGTTCAAAAGTCACGGTTCAAACAGAAAATAAAATCTTAACAATCGCAAATGACAAAGACCGCCAGTGGCATTATTTTCCGCCATTTGAGCAAAGACGTGGCTCTGAGTTACCTCTCTCCACTTCCCAACAAAGCTTCTTAGTGCAAATTACCCGTGGGGATTTTTTTATCTGATCGTCCCTTATTTGTCAGATTTTTTAAAGATCCTAGAAAAACACGAGGTTAGCCAACAGTCGGCTTTAAACTTTCTTGATGCGAGACGTAAAGTATTGAATCAATCAGTGAAAAGGTTGCTAGACAATATCAAAGGGATAGCTGAAAAAAATGCGTCTACCCCAGTGGCATGCCATCCACGCACAGAAAAAAGCTTTAAGAAACAGCCTAAAACTTTTGATAAAAAATCCTTTATTGATAAGGAAGCTTTAAATCATTATTTAAGACAAGATGTTTTAGGTCATGCCAGTCGATGGTTAGGGAGTCCTAAAAAATTAAATAATCGCGAGGCAAGATGGCCTGGTGCTGTAAGTGTCACGTTATACGGTGAAAAGGCAGGGAGGTGGATGCGTTGGAGTAGTGGAGAGGGAGGGAAAGATTTAATTTCACTTTATGTGAATGTGTATGGATTATCTTGGAAACAAGCTTTGGGGGAATTAGGTAAAGACTTTGGTTTCAGCAGTAGGGACAAGGGGGCTAATCGTACTCCGCCAATCGAAAAAGTCTTGTCTGTTCAAAACAGTGCATTCAAAGAAGAAAAATCTCGGCAAAAACGCATTCAAAAAGCATTAAACATTTATAAAAGCGCCATTTCGATTACTGGCACCTTGGCCGAAAAGTATTTACGTGACTTTAGAGGGATTGTAGGGGAACTGCCGAATGACTTTCGGTTTATTAAAGCAACCAAACATCTTGATACTCAAAAACTAGTACCAGCACTCGTTGCGCCTATTCGTGATAAAGATGGTGCAATAACGGGAATTACACGAATTTTTTTGAATCGTGACGGCAGTAAAATAACGGATACGTATATTAATGCGATGGGTAAGTTTGAGAAAGTAACTGATAAAGCAAGTTTAGGGGTATCAAAAGAAGGGGCAGTGGTGGTACAGCAAGGAGATTTAAACACAACCTTGTGGGTTGCTGAAGGCATTGAAACTGCTTTAAGTGTTGCACCTGCTGTTCCTAATCAAACGGTCTTGGCAAGCTTATCCGTTAACCAATTTAAAAATGTTCCTGTGGGCATTGAGGTTCAAAAAATAGTAATTTTAGCGGACAGAGATGAAAAGGGTTCAAATGCGCCTGAATCCGTGATAAAGGCCATTGATTACCATTTGTCACAGGGTAAAAGAGTCTTCATTGCGATTCCTCCTGATATGGGGCTTAAAAAATGTGATTTTAATGATTTGATTCAGCACAGAGGGATTGACAGTGTTAAAGCCAGTTTAGGTAATCGTCTTGAAATTAAACAGGACGAATTGGCGTTGATGAGAAAAGAGGGATTTTTAGAAACTGTTGATAGGTTGCAAAAATCGTCGGTAAAAAAGAGCGATTTTTCTGGTACCCTTTTGCAAAAAACCAAGACAGAAAAATGGTTTGAAAGATAACAAATATGATTATGAATCAGACATTGGGTTGCTACTGCTTGAGCCGCCTTTTGCTTTTCTTTCTGCCTCTTTTTTAGATATTTCTAAAACCATTTGGACTTGTTCTGCTTCCGCCCTTTCTTTTTCATCTTTTTTTCTTGATAAGTCTGCTTCCAATGCTTGTTGAGGTAGTTGGCTTTTAGCTAGTTTTTCACCAGTACCAGTGTCGAGTTGGCGTAAATCTGGTGGTTGTAACGCTTTTTTAAGAGATGATAGCTGTGATGCGAGAGGGGGGGTGTATGCTGGACTTTCCTCTCCCTTATTTCCTTTGTTTGTTTCTTGCCTATCATCTTGCGATAACGTTTGCCCTTCTGTATTCATTTTATGAAAATGTTTAGCTATTTTTTTACCTACTAATTCTTCATTTTGCATAATGTTTGACAGTTTAACTTCAGGAAAGTATGGATCATTTTCTTGCATGCTTGCTAAGATAGAGTTGAAAGTTATAATTGCGTCATCTGTTTCTAAAGGT
>Ga0302312_10000476_pt1 | contig 30271 bp, 28 predicted proteins | sample III_Palsa_N2_1_FD_200529 | JGI IMG/M metagenome (GOLD analysis project Ga0302312, IMG submission 200529) | Peat permafrost microbial communities from Stordalen Mire near Abisko, Sweden - III_Palsa_N2_1 | ecosystem: Environmental > Terrestrial > Soil > Palsa > Peat permafrost | place: Sweden... | reverse complement strand
CGGAGAACTACGGGTATATCGGTACTAAGTACCAGCGCATCCTGAATTATCACGCGGCGCACGACATCGGGCATGCCCTGCAGAACCTGGCGCTCGTGGGTTGCACGTCTTTTGGGACGTGGGGGGAAGGGGCCGCGGGCGGCCCCGCAGGGGACGGCGGCGGGGACAAGACGGCTGAGGGAAGTGCGGGGACCGCGGCGGGGATGATCATCGGGAGGAATTTCGATTTTTATGCGGGAGACAAATTTGCGGAAAAGAAGATCGTTTCGTTTATCAAGCCTGACGAGGGATATAAATTTATGTATGTCACCTGGGGAGGGTTCATGGGCGTGGCCAGCGGCATGAATGAAAAGGGACTAACGGTCACCATTAACGCCGCCAAGTCCACTATCCCCCGGGGCTCGGCGACGCCGGTTTCCCTGGTCGCCAGGGAGATCGTACAGTACGCGGGAAACATTGCGGAAGCGATCGCCATCGCGAAGAAGCGGAAAATGTTTGTATCGGAGTCCTTTCTGGTGGGATCTGCCGCTGACAACAGGGCGGTGATCATTGAAAAGACGCCCCGGTCAATGGCCGTCTATGATCCGCAGCGCTCCCCTATTCTTTGCGCTAATCACTTTCAGAGCGAAGGTCTATCGGGGAGTGCCCGTAACCGGGAGCAAATGGCGGAAAGCGCTTCGGTGTATCGGTTCAGGCGCCTGCAAGAATTGCTGAAGCAGGCGGGGCCTCATCATACGGTGCAGCAAACGGTAGATATCCTAAGAAACCGGCAAGGGCTTGCAGGGGCCGACATAGGCATGGGCAATGAGAAGGCCCTCAACCAACTGATTGCTCACCATTCGGTTGTGTTCGAACCGCAGAAATTAAGGGTATGGGTATCTACGGCTCCCTGGCAATTAGGCGCTTATGTGGCCTATGACCTGCCTCATGTTTTTTCGTTGGGGGGGATGAAGGAGGATCGGGAGATTTGCCAGGCGGGGCAGGCGGTGGGCGGCGGCGGGCATGCGGATGGCGCAGGGGGCGAAGGATGCATTGGCGCCGATCCCTTTTTATTGTCGGAATCATTCCGCAATTTTGAGGGGTACCGGGCTTTGAAGCACAAACTGGAGGATGGAGCGGATATCGATCCCTATCAACTGGTGGCCTACAATCCGGCATTTTACCATGCGTATGTGCTGGCAGGGGATTATTGCTTTAAAAAGGAACAATTAGGGGAAGCCGCTTCTTTTTACAGCAAGGCCCTCACCAAGGAAATTGCCACGAGGAAAGAGGAAGCGTATATCCGGAAACAAATCAAACGGTGTGCGGGATGATGAATCGACAAATCAAACGTTGCGAATAATGATCGGAGGACTGGGCACGGACCTGATTGAAGTGGAGCGCATTGCGGCCAAGATTTCAAAGGAGCAAGGCTTCAGGGAACTGGTGTTTTCGCCCGGGGAAATCGCCTATTGTTCGGCAAAGGCACACCCTTTTGAACACTATGCGGCCCGCTTTGCGGCGAAGGAGGCCTTTTTCAAGGCCCTGGGCACGGGATGGACGAACGGTACGGCCTTTCATGAAATTGAAATTTTACCGGATGCGCAGGGTAAGCCTGAACTCAGCCTGCTCGGAGAAACAGCGGATACGTTGGAGGCGTTGGGCATCAGCAGGATTTGGGTGTCCCTTTCACACATAAAATCAATGGCATCGGCCGTGGTCATAATAGAGAAAAAACAAAAACTATGAAATGTGCATTGGTTACCGGCGGGTCCAGGGGAATAGGCAGGGCTGTCTGCATCAAAATGGCCGATATGGGTTATCACGTACTGGTCAATTATAAGTCCAACGAGTCTGAGGCGGCCACTACGATTGACCTGGTCCGTGAAGCGGGATCGACGGGCGAAGGCCTGGCATTTGATGTCGGAGATAAGCGACAGGTGCTGGAAGTCCTGGGAGGCTGGATGGAGGCCCACCCGGATCATTTTATTGAGGTCCTCGTAAATAATGCGGGCATCAAGGACGACGGGTTGATGATGTGGATGAAGGATGAACAGTGGGAGAATGTTTTAAACACGAGCCTGGACGGTTTTTTTTATGTGACCCGGCAGGTGCTGACGGCGATGCTCCTGAAAAGGTATGGAAGGATCATCAACGTGGTGTCTCTTTCCGGATTAAAGGGGCTCCCCGGACAAACCAATTATTCGGCAGCAAAAGGGGGCGTGATCGCTGCTACGAAAGCGCTGGCGCAAGAAGTGGGGAAAAGAGGGATCACCGTGAATGCCGTCGCGCCGGGTTTTATTAGAACGGATATGACGGAGAATATTTCTGAAGCCGAAATGAAGGCCATGATCCCTGTAAACCGGTTCGGATCACCGGAAGAAGTCGCCTATGCGGTAGGATTTCTGGCTTCCATGGAAGCTGCGTATATTACGGGGAATGTGCTGTCGATTAATGGAGGACTCTACTAAAACAGGGAGAAAGAGTCAACGGGGTATACACTAATTTCGTTTTATGAACAGAGTCGCCATTACGGGCCTGGGTATTTATTCTTGTATCGGGAAGAATTGTGATGAAGTCAGGGATTCGCTCTATGAAGGCAGGTCCGGTATCATCCTCGACCCCGTCCGGAAAGAATTCGGTTACCGGTCCGGGCTGACCGGATTTGTGGAAAGGCCGAACCTGAAGGAAATGCTGGACAGAAGGGCCCGGATCATGCTCCCGGAGCAGGGGGAATATGCGTATATGGCTACGATAGAGGCGTTAAGGCAAGCGGGAATGGATGCGGACTATATTAGCCGGAATGAAGTGGGTATTTTATACGGCAATGACAGCTCGGCGAAACCGGTCATTGATGCCATTGACATCATGCGCCTGAAAAAGGATACGACCCTGGTGGGCTCCGGTTCTGTTTTTCAGACGATGAACTCCACGGTCACCATGAATCTGGCGACCATCTTCAAATTGAGAGGCGTAAATTTTACGATCAGTGCGGCCTGCGCCAGCGGTTCGCACGCCATTGGCCTGGGATATCACTTTATCAGGACGGGGCTCCAGGATTGTATCATTACCGGGGGCGCCCAGGAGATCAACCATCTCTCCATGGGTAATTTTGACGCCTTGTCAGCCTTTTCCATCAGGGAATCAACCCCTCATCAGGCCTCTCGCCCCTTTGACAGGGACCGGGACGGATTGATCCCCAGCGGGGGCGCCGCCACCGTTATCCTGGAGAACATGGAAACGGCCCGGAAAAGAGGGGCGGTGATCCTGGGTGAAGTGGTCGGGTATGGTTTTTCTTCCAATGGGGAGCATATTTCCAACCCTACCGTTGACGGGCCGGTCAGGTCTTTAAAAAGGGCCCTCTCGGAAGCGGGTATTTCGCCGGGGGATATAGACTATATCAATGCGCATGCGACTTCCACTCCGGCCGGGGATACCAGCGAAGCAAGGGCCATTTGCGAAGTGTTCGGACCCAATAAAACCCCGATCAGTTCTACAAAGTCCATGACGGGTCATGAGTGCTGGATGGCGGGCGCCAGTGAAATTGTGTACTCCATGCTGATGATGCAAAATGACTTCATTGCGCCCAATATTAATTTTGAAACACCAGATGAGGATTCTGCTAAATTGAATATTGTAAAAAGGGCACTTAAAGGAAATATAAATGTATTTTTGTCCAATTCCTTCGGGTTCGGCGGCACCAATTCATCACTAATTGTTAGAAAAGCGGAATGAGCAGTATTTATTACAATAAAGAAGAGATCATAGCCAAGATCAACGAGTTCCTGGTGGATGAATTTGAGGTGGATGCTGACAAAATCCAACCCGGGGCCAACCTGAAAGAAGTATTGGAACTGGACAGCCTGGATTATATCGACCTGGTGGTCGTCATTGAGAATTCGTTCTCCTTTAAAGTGAAACCGGAAGACTTTTTATCCATTTTCACGGTGCAGGATTTCTACGACTATATTATTTCCCGTGTAGACTCAAAAGCCCTTGCCTAGTGCCGTCCTGGGAGGGTAAATCCAAGGGAACCCGCTTAGGGTACCGCATTTTCGTACGCGTTTTACAAACGCTGGGCGTGCTCCCGGCTTATTTTCTGCTGCGTTTCGTGGCTTTTTATTATTTCCTTTTCTCTCCCCGTTCCAATGCTGTGATGTACGGATTCTTCCGGCGCCGCATCGGTTATGGGCCACTCAGGTCTATCGTGGGGATATACCGGAATTATTTCCTGTTCGGGCAGGCCCTGATTGACAGGGTTGTATTGATGGGCGGCATTCGCCACCGTTTTAGCTTTGACTTTGACGGGGAGGAAAACCTCCATAAGATGGTCGCCCTGGGACAGGGCGGACTATTGCTCAGCGGCCATATCGGAAATTGGGAAATTGCAGGCCATTTACTGAAGCGTTTGAATACGGTGATCCATATTGTCATGTATGATGCTGAACATCAGCAGATTAAAGATTACCTGACGGGAGTGACCGGGGAAAGGGGCGCACGGATCATCGTCATTAAAAACGACCTTTCCCATATCTACGAGATCTCTGAAGCGTTCAAAAACAAAGAGCTGGTCTGCATGCATGCAGACCGGTTTGTGGAGCATGCGCGCACCCTGAGCCTGGATTTCCTGGGGCAGGCCGCTAAATTCCCTGCAGGCCCGTTTATTTTAGCGGCTACCTTCAAGGTCCCGGTTTCTTATGTATTCGCGCTAAAAGAACGTCCCACCCATTATCATTTTTTCGCCAGTACACTAAAACAGTATGACCTGCCTGATAAAAAGAAGGATTTGGGAACTATTTTGGCTGATTTTGCGGAGGAAATGGCCGATAAGGTTAAAAAATATCCGCAGCAATGGTATAATTATTATAACTTCTGGCAATCTTGAAATGACGGCACCTAACGCTTCCATACTAGCCCTGATACCACAAAGCCAACCCTTTGTCATGGTGGATGAATTCGTCTACATGGACGATGAGAATAATCATACCCTCTTCCTGGTAAGGGAAGACAATATACTGGTGGAAAACGGCCATCTTTCCGCATCGGGCCTGGTGGAAAATATCGCTCAAACCGCCGCCGCCCGTATGGGCTACCTTTGCCGGCGTAAAGGGAATCCTCCCCCGGTGGGTTATATCGGCATGGTCCAGCACTTACAGATCATCGCTTTGCCCAAGGTCAATGATGAAATAAAAACAGTGATCACGGTGAATAACCAGGTGTTCAATGCCACCCTGATCACGGGAAAAATCCTGCTCCGTGAAACCCTTCTGGCTCAATGTGACATGAAAATTTTTATTTCTAATCATCAATAAACACTGTATGAAAAATTGCTATGTAAAATTCGCCTTGATCGTCTTTGCGCTCGTTTTTGCCGGCATCGGTTCTTTGGAGGCGCAAACCACTGCTAAGGACTTTTTCTCCAATCCTTCCTCTCCTGCCCTGTTCCTGGGACTTGATTTTTCCAGGGCCAAGCTGATAGATGCCGCTTCTTCCAACCCGCAAGATATCGTCGCACGCCAGTACGATGGCCTCAATGAACTGGTGGTCACGGAGGCAAAAAAATATGATTTTGCAGAGGCTTTTCACCGGAGTAGCCTGGACCATGACTTCGGAGCCGTCAATAAAAGGAATGAGAAAACAAACCCTGACCTGGTGGTGTCCACGAATACGGCAGATTATCACCGCTTTACGGCGGATTCGGTCAAGGCTTACGTAAGCGGTTTTGATTATGGGGGCAAGAAAGGCGTAGGCATTATTTTCTTTGTGGAAGGGATGAGCAAATCGGATAAGGGTATCGCCATCTGGGTCACTCTCGTGGATATGCAAACCGGGAACGTCCTGATGACGGATCGCGTGGAAGGAAAAGTGGGGATGGCCTTCGGATTCAGGAACTATTGGGCGTCGGGTATTAAAAGCGTGATTGAAGAAGTGAGAAAGCATAAATTCAATGAATGGAAAAACAAGTACTGAGTTACCAAACGGAGATATTGGTAAGGTTTAATGAGGCTGATCCGCTGGGTATCGTTTGGCACGGACATTATATCCGGTATTTCGAAGACGGAAGGGAAGCATTTGGAAACGAATACGGCATCGGCTACCTGGATTTCTATAGGCAGGGGATCGTGGTGCCCGTGGTAAAAATTGATTGCGATTATAAGAAATCCCTTCGGTACGGGGAAAGGGTCATCGTGGAGACGCGGTACATTCCTTGTGAAGCGGCGAAACTGAAATTTGAATATACGTTGTATAATTCGGAATCGAAACAATTGGTGGCGACAGGGTCTTCCGTCCAGGTGTTCCTGGACCTGAAGACGTCCGCCCTGCAGTTGACGAACCCGCTTTTTTTTGAAGACTGGAAAAATAAACATCTGCATGACATTTTTCACAAAGGATAAGTTATCGGCTTTAGACGCAAAAGCAGCTGCTCAATGGATCGCCTTCGGTCCGGTTGTTTTCCAGGTGGCAAGGGTACTCCGTAATTCGGGCATTTTAAAGGTGATCGAGGAAAGCGGTCCTTCCGGCATCACGATCCAGGAGATCGTGACAAAGGTACAACTCCCCCATTATGGGGTCAGGGTCCTGCTGGAATCCGGGCTGGGCATAGGATTGGTGATCGTCAATGAAAACAGGTACGGGATGACCAAAACGGGTTATTTCATCCTGCACGATCCCCTCACGATCACGAACATGGATTTCGTACACGATGTTTGTTATAAGGGCCTTTTTGCATTGGATAAAAGCATTGAGACCGGCAAACCGGAAGGCCTTAAGGAATTCGGTGAATGGGATACGATCTATGAAGGCTTGTCCCAATTGCCAGCCGGGGTGCAGAAAAGCTGGTTCAACTTTGACCATTTCTTTTCGGATACCGCCTTTCCGGCAGTGATCGGAGAAGTCTATAAAAACGGGATCAAAAAGGTACTGGACATCGGGGGAAACACAGGAAAATGGAGCATCGCCAGTACCAAATATGCAAACGATGTCCATATCACTATCATGGACCTGCCTGGGCAACTGGACGTGGCCAGGGATAAGATCAGTGCCCTGGGCCTGAATGACAGGGTGTCCTTCCTTCCCGTGAATATCCTCGATGAGTCTCAGACCTTTCCGAAAGGGTTTGATGCCATCTGGATGAGCCAGTTCCTGGATTGTTTTTCTGAAGCGGAGATCGTTTCGATACTCCGTCGCTGCTATGACGCCCTGGACGAGAACGGGTACGTGCTGATCCTGGAAGCCTTCTGGGATATCCAACGTTTTGAAACGGCGGCCTTTTGTTTGCAGCAGACCTCTATTTACTTTACGGCGCTGGCCAACGGGACCAGCCAGATGTACCACTCTGAAGTTTTCAAGGATTGTATCACGGCTGCCGGTTTCGAAATCACAGAACAGGTAGATAATATTGGCCTCAGTCATACTTTGCTGAAGTGTAAAAAGAAATGATCTCAGCGAGAGCCATGCTGAGATATAAAAAGAAATGACCATGGAACAAGTAGATGTACTGGTTATAGGGGCGGGCCCCGCAGGAACGGTGGCCGCTTCGATCGTCAATAAGGCCGGTTACAAGGTGAAAATTGTTGAAAAACAGCAGTTTCCACGGTTTGTGATCGGTGAAAGCCTGTTGCCCCGTTGTATGGAAGCGCTGGAGGAAGCCGGTTTCCTGGACGCCGTCAAGGAACATGGATTCCAGGAGAAGTTCGGGGCCAAGTTTGTAAAGGACGGAAAGATTTGCGACTATTCTTTCGGGGACCAGTTCACTAAGGGATGGACCTGGACCTGGCAGGTTCCTAGGGCGCACTTTGATAAGATACTGGCGGATACGGTGGAAAGTATGGGGGTGCCCATCAGTTACGGGACGGCGGTGACGGGGATACGGTTTGAGAAGGCCGGGCTGGGCCAGGCCGGTGCGACGGCGGCCGAAGGGGGTCAGCGGGCCGGCGGGCCGGTCGATGGGGGCGGCTACGCGACGCACTCTGTCACGACGGTGCAAGGGCCGGATATGGAGCCTTACCAAATCGAAGCAAAATTTATTATAGATGGCAGCGGGTACGGGCGGGTTATCCCCCGCTTATTCAACATGGAGAAGCCTTCTGATCTGCCTCCCAGAAAGGCCTTGTTTGTGCACACCCGGGATGTGAACAGGTCTATGGCTGATGAGCCGAACCGGATCACGATCGTGGTGCATGAACCGGGGGTATGGATATGGATCATCCCTTTTTCGGATGGGATCACTTCTTTGGGCTTTGTAGGCGATCCGTCCTTCTTTGCCGGTTACGGGGATGACCCGGAGCGGCAGTTGAGGGCCCTGATCGACACACAGCCTTATATCAGCGAGCGTTTTAAGGACGTTGGATTCCTCTTTGAGCCCAGGTCCCTGGAGTCCTGGTCTACGACGACCAACAGCTTCTACGGGGATGGCTTTGTGCTGACGGGGAATGTGACGGAATTCCTGGATCCGGTTTTTTCTTCCGGTGTTACGCTGGCGACCGTGTCCAGCCAGCTCGCGGCTGGCCTCGTTATCCGAACGTTGAAAGGAGAGGCCGTGGATTGGGAGAATGAGTATACCAAGGTTATGATGCAAGGCGTCAATACCTTCCGGTCTTATGTAACGACCTGGTATGAAGGGGTGCTGGATACCATTTTTTTTGCAGACGACCAGGATCCCCTCATCAAAAGCCAGATATGCTCGGTGCTGGCGGGATATGTATGGGATACGACGAACCCCTATGTGAAGAACCATCACAATGCGCTGCATAAACTGGCTTCGTTGATCTCTTACAGGGACAGTCTTAGAAAACCTATCATTGAATAATATTATGGATAAATTACTGGCCGATCTGAAAAGACAGATCATTGCGCAGCTAAACCTAAAGGACCTGAAGCCGGAAGATATCGGGGATGATCAGCCGCTGTTCGTGGAAGGCCTGGGATTGGATTCTATTGATGCCCTGGAATTGATTGTGCTCTTACAACAGGAATACCATATCAAACTGGCCAGTTCGGACGAAGGGCCGGCTGTGTTCCAGTCCGTACGGACGATGGCGAACTATATAACCGCTCACCAAGGAGAGAAAGTGTGATTGAGACTGACGTATTTGTGGCAGGGGCCGGGGTTGTTTCGGCTATCGGGAATAACCTTCCGGAATGTCTGGATGCGCTGGAAAACAGCCGGGCCGGTATCGGTCCTATGCATTGGTTGTCTTCCAGGCACCGGGATGCGTTGCCGGTGGGGGAAGTACACCTGTCTAACGCGGCACTGGCGGATATGACGGGCCTCGCGCCCGGCGCTCCGCGCACAGCCCTGTTGAGCGCCCTGGCTGCCAGGGAGGCGTTGGAAAGCGCGGGGATGGGGGAAATGGGCTCGTGGCGCACGGGCTTAATTTCAGCGAATTCGGTCGGCGGCATGGATAAGACGGAAGACTTCTATGCTCATTTTCTGTCGAACCCGGCTACGGGAGGCAGATTACGGGATGTGGTTCACCATGAATGCGGGCGCGTGACGGAACTGGTGGCGGACCTGTTGGGTGTCCGTCATTACGTAAGTACGATCAGCACGGCCTGCTCGTCTTCAGCTAATGCGATCTTTTTTGGGGCAAGGATGATACGGCATAACCTGCTGGACGTGGTCATCGCGGGTGGCACGGACGGACTCGCCAGGTTCACGCTGAATGGGTTCAACAGCCTGATGATATTGGACCCGGCATTGTGCAAGCCCTTTGACGAGCACCGCAAGGGCCTGAACCTGGGTGAAGGCGCGGGTTATGTGGTACTGGTGTCGGCCCGTGTGGCGGCGGCGCTAAAAGGGGAACCACTGGCGCGGTTAAGCGGATATTGCAATGCCAATGATGCGTATCACCAAACGGCGTCTTCGCCGGATGGTACAGGGTCATACCTGGCGATGAAAGGAGCGCTGGCGCGGGCAGGCCTCCGGCCGGGGGATATCAGCTATATTAACTTGCACGGCACGGGCACCCAGAATAATGACATCGCTGAAGGCACCGCCATCCAATTATTGTTTGACCCGCACTTCCCGCCCATGAGCTCCACGAAGTCTTTTACGGGGCACGCCCTTGGCGGGAGCGGCGGCATAGAGGCGGTCTTTTCGGTATTAGCGATCAAAGAAGGCCTCATCTATCCGAACCTCCGGCTGGAGACTCCTATAGAGGCTTTGCCGTTTTCAGTGGAAACTTTATTCAGAAAAAACGAAGATATCCGGCACGTGCTGTCCAATTCTTTCGGATTCGGAGGAAACTGCACTTCTCTCGTATTTTCTAAACTATAGGTATGGTCTATATCCGTTCGACGGGAAATATTTCTCCGCAACACAGTTTCGGCGGCCTATCGCTGCCGGATAAACTGCTTCTTTACCCGGGCGACCGGATGCGTTGTGTGGAACCGGATTACACCTCCTTTTTCGATGCCAAATCGCTTCGCAGGATGAGCCGCATCATCCGTATGGGGGTCGCTGCCGCCATGGAATGCCTGCATAAGGCGGGTGATCCGGCCCCGGATGCCATTATCACGGGAACGGCGTACGGATGCCTGGAAGATACAACTGTGTTCCTGAAGCGGATGGTGGAGAACCAGGAGGAACTGCTCACGCCCACCGCGTTTATTCAATCTACGCATAATACGGTCGGGGCGCAGATTGCGCTGCTGCTGAAGTGTCATGAATATAACAACACGTTTGTTCACCGGGGATTCTCGTTTGAGAGCGCGTTGCTGGATGGCATCATGTTGTTGCATGAAGGGGCCGCGGATGCGGGCGCAGCCGATGCTAGTGCGACGGATGCGGACGCGCTTCATGAGGGAGCGGCGGATGTGGTGGCGCGCAAGGGCGTGCGGCAGGTGCTGGTGGGTGCGGTGGACGAAATCACGGAGACCAGCCATGCTATTTTGAGGCGCTTTGGTTTATATAGGTCGGGGATCACAGGAGGAGAAGGCGCGGCGTTCTTCTTATTGAGTCTGGAGGCGTCGAATGGGGACCTGGGGAGGCTGGAAGGGCTTACCACTTTTTATAAGCCGCACAACCTTATTGAAACGGCGGAACATATTCAGGCGTTTCTCACGGCTCATTCGCTGACGGTGCATGATATTGACCTGGTCATTACGGGGAGGAACGGAAACCCGGTGGAGGACGATATCTACGATCAGTTGGAGTTCGGTATCTTTTCGGGGATTGATGCGGAGCCCTATAAACATTTGTGTGGAGAGTATCCGACGGCAACGGCGTTTGCCTTGTGGTATGCGTGCAGTTGGCTGAAGAAGGGATCTGACGCCGTCGTTGGTGCAGCAGTGGGCGGCATCGGAGATCCGACGCGGCGGGTGCTGATCTATAATCATTATCAGAATGTTCACCATTCCTTATTCCTGATCGCTTCATGTTGAATTTTCGGCATACGAATATCGTTTTTGGAGCGGCTTTGCTGGTACTCATGGGATGGACTATCGCACGAGGTATATCTTTTTACTGGTTTGTGGGTCTGGGAGTGGGATATTCACTGCTCCTGTTTTACGGCAGTTATTATGTGGGATCGGATTTTTACGTGAAGGTGATCTGCTCGGGAAATGAGGCCTCCCCCGTCGCGAATGCGACCCAACCTATCGCGCTAAGCTTTGACGACGGACCTGCGGAATTATATACGCCGGAGATCCTGCGGATCCTGGCTGAACAGGGTGTGGAGGCGGCGTTCTTTTGTATTGGGAAACGCGCGGCGGCTCACGAAGGGATGCTCCGGCAAATACAGGAGGCAGGCCATATCATCGGGAATCACAGTTATTCTCATCACGGGTGGTTCGATCTTTTTTCGGCTTCGAGGATGACGGCTGACCTGCTGCAAATGAATGCCTGCATGGAACGGGCGACGGGCCTGGTTCCCCGCCTGTTCAGGCCGCCTTACGGGGTGACGAATCCGAATTTGGCGCGGGCTATTGCCAGGGGCGGCTTCACGCCGGTCGGATGGAATATCAGGTCCCTGGATACGGTGATCAAAGACGAAAAGAAGCTGCTGCGCAGAACGATCGGGCGCCTGAAACCAGGAGCCATTGTCCTATTCCACGATACTTCGGCTGTGACGGTTTCGATCCTCCCCACTTTTATTAAAGAGGCCAGGGCACTCGGATACGAGTGTATCCGCTTGGATAAATTATGTAACTTGGCTCCTTATGCTTAGGATGTGTTTATTGGTTTGTGTAATGGCGGGCAGCATGGCTGTTCATGCACAATATGCGGGATATACTTTATTGTCGGACGTGACTGGTTTTAAAGGCGCTTTTGCGGCGGCTTCTGCGAAGATGACGAGCCTGAGTTGTGATTTTGTGCAGGAGAAGAACCTGAGCATGCTTTCTGAAAAGATTGTCTCCCGGGGCAAGTTCCGGTTCCGGAAGGATAATAAGGTTCGCATGGAATACACGCAGCCCTTTCAGTACCTGATGATCATGGCGGGTGACCGCATTTATATCAGGGATGATCAGAAGGAGCATTCGGTCTCTACCAAATCCAATAAGCTGTTTGGGCAGATCAATGAACTGGTGGTGGATTGTGTGAAGGGGTCTGCGTTGGAAAACCCACACTTTAGCGTCCGGGTTTTTGAGGGAGCGGGTAATTACCTGATTGAGCTCACGCCGACGGGCAAGGACTTAAAGGAGCTTTTCAAAACGATTAATATTTCCATCGATAAAAAGGACTTCTCGGCTTCGGGGATTGATATGCGGGAGCCGTCCGGTGATTATACTATCCTCACCTTTACTCACAAAGAATTGAACTCCCCTTTGCCGGATGCGCTATTTACTATGCATTAGTTGTCTCATGCTGGCCGGTTGCAGCCGACCTTACAAAGATCTGACCGTCTTCAGGGGGGATCCGGGGTGTGTGCAACAATTCAGGCCGCGCTTCACTTCCGCGCTTTACAAAACACAGGTGGATGTGGTGGGCAATCACCTGAGCGGCTTGCTGGTGATCAAGATGATGCCGGACAGCAGCACCCGGGTTGTATTTGCCAGTGAAATGGGCCTCACTTTTTTTGACTTTGCTTTTTTGCCGGACGGACAATTCAAGGTCTACCAGATCATAAAAAAGATGAATAAAAAAGCGGTCATCAAGACGCTCCGCAAAGACTTTGAGCTGATCCTGTTTCAACATACGGGCCTGGCGGGGGAGCGTACGCTGGAAGGCGGCGGGTTGCATTATTACGCCTTTCCCCAGGAAAAGGGGATTAATTATTATATTACGGACACGGGGTGTACTCACTTGATACGGGCGGAAAAGGCTTCTGCTACCAAAACGGTCGTGGAAGCCGTATTGCTGAATTATTCGAACGGGGTGCCGGACAGTATCGGGATTACACACAAAAATTTCCACTTCACCATTTCACTAAAACGGTTGGAAAAATGATGTTATTGGGTGATTTTTATACACTGGGGGCAGCGGGAGTTGAAAATGCCGGGGCGGGCGTGGCGACGGATGTGGCGGCCGGTGCCGGACCGGCGAAACAAACAATCAGGGTGGTACTGGATATCAATGTAGGCCACCGCATCTTTGAAGGGCATTTTCCGGGTCATCCGGTGGTGCCGGGGGTGTGTATGATGCAGATGATCAAGGAAATACTGGAAACGGTAACGGGAAAAGAGACCCGGCTGGTCAGGGCCGATCATGCCAAGTTCCTGTCTATGATCAATCCGCTGGAAACGGCCAGCGTCCAGGCTGAACTGATATACGCGGAGAATGATGAGGGGGAGATCGTTCTGGAGGCCCGGCTTTTTAAGGAGGGGACTATCTTTTTTAAATATAAGGCGACGTTCGCGGACGCGCTTGTCTCCGGGACGCAGAGCGCTCACTAGCGCCTAGCGCCCGGGCCGGGACACAAGAATAAAACTGTGCTGTTTTCCTTTGTAATTATTGTAAATGAGGACGTTCTTAGCGGGTCCGGCGGTCGCCTGGCCAGTGGGACGCTTCCGCATGTGAATAGGCACTTCTCCGGTCTCTATGATATGACAGGCCAGCCAACAGGCCATGGCCACTGCGGTGGGGTACTCCCCGCTCATGTGTTTAAAACGGGCGATGCCTGTATTGGCAGAAAGCACTGATTCTGCGGCGGTATAGTATTTTAGCAACCGGTTATCCCCGTTCTCCCCTGACAAGAACCAATCTACGGTTTCCCCTGCGGGAAGGCTAATGTCCAGGAAATGTATCAACTGTATTTTTATTTCGGCTTCATCGGTCGTATGGAGGGTCCGGATGGCGGGTACGGCGGTATTGGCTCCTGCGGGGTTTCCACTGACAAGGAACATGACTGCGCCTTCTCCGGCGATGCTGCCGGGCGTGTCAAGGGTATATAATTCATGGTTGGTCACGGGTCCTTCTTTGTAACCTCCGGCCAGGCGTTCTATGTTGTCGTTGTAGGTGGAGATCTCGTCTACGGCCCCCAGCAAAATGAGGCTGGCGCTGTTTTCTGATGCCTGCATGACGGCGTCCAGCAACGCATTTTCGAATGCCAGGCCCCGGTGTACGTGGGTGGTGTTATAGCAGCGGTTGGCAGTGAGCATACTGATCTGGGCGGCCATAGCGTTGGCGGTGCTTTGCACGAAATTGCCGGGGGTCAGCATCCCTTCTTCGTATTGGATGATCTGGTTTAAAAATTGTATGGAGTCCTCCATTCCCCCATTCCCGGTCCCGATGATGATGCCTTCCGGGGTAGCAGGGCGCTCCAGCAGCGGGAGGGCGCAGGTGACGCTCATCTTTACGGCCTTGCCCATTCGCCTGAGCACGCCCGCCGGTATGGCGGGAGGTGTCGGCTCGGTAATATGGAGTCTCCCGTCCAAGGAGGGCTGCAAGGCCTCTATATCGATGGAGCCGAAGGTGTGCTGGGATGATATGCAGGTTGACTGGTGTATATAGAGCATCGGGTCAGGCTTTTGAAAAGATCAAGGAGGTACAATTGCCGCCAAATCCGAATGAGTTGGACATGACGTGATTCAATGTCAGAGGGGTATACGATAATACGGGCACGAGCCCGGCCGCCTCGATGGGCTCCCTGAACTGAAGGGCCGGGTATACTTCCTGGTAAACCAGGTTCAGGAGGCTGTACACGGCCTCTATTGCGCCCGCGGCGCCCAGGGTATGCCCGGTATTGGATTTGGTGGAGGCAAAGGGCGGAACGGATGGGAACAGCCGCTGCATGGCATGGCTTTCTACGGCGTCATTGTTCTCTGTGGCGGTCCCGTGTGCATTGATAAACCCGATCTGATCCGGTGTAAGGTCTGCGCTGTACAGGGCTTTTTGCATGGCAAGGAAAGGGCCTTCTCCTTCGGGAGACAGGGAAGACGGATGAAAGGCGTCTCCGGCGTTTCCGTGCCCCCTGAGTTCTCCGTATACTTTGCCCTTGCCTGTGAAGGTGGACTCGCTTTCCAGGACGATAAACGCAGCCCCTTCTCCAAGGTTCAGGCCCTGCCGGTCTTTGTCGAAGGGCGCGCACTTTTCGGGGGACAGGATGTGGAGGGCGTTGAAGCCGTTAATGGTGAATTTGGCCAGGCTATCGACGCCGCCTGCGATGACCCTGGTGGCCAGTCCCTGTTTGATTAACCGGGCGCCGAATGCGATGGCGTTGGCGGACGAGGAACACGCGGTGTTAATGGTGTTGATGACGCCCCCTAATGCATAACGGGCTTGCAGGTACAGGGCGACGGACCCGCAATCATAGGAACGCAGGTAAGCGGATCCTCCGGTGGCATTCCGGGCATCTTTATAGAGCTCGTCTGTCAGGCACATGCCGCCTACGGTGGTGGCACTGATCAGCGCGGTGCCGGATTCGGATAAACGGCTGGGGGTCAATCCCGCATCTGTAACAGCCTGGTCAAAGGCGTCCAGGGCAAGGAGCATGGTGCGGGTGACGCCGGATTCGGTGGCTTTTAATTTCTCTTTTAATTGATCGGTGGTTGTTTTGATCTCCCCACAAGGCAGTACACCTGCGTACCGGGAGGGGAAAAGCCCTAAGGTGCCGATGCCGCAAACGCCTTCCGCCAGGGCTTTCCGATTTGCCTCCGGGCCTTCGCCCAGGGCGCTGACGACTCCCATTCCTGTGACCAATATCCTGCTCAAGCCTGTGGTGTTTTGGAGGCAAAAATAATGCTTCGGAAGGCGTCCCGGGGTTTAATGTAAAAAAAAGTGATCAGTACCAGCACGGTATTTAAAAGGCTGATGCGGGTGAAGTCCTTGAAGGGCCTGAAATGGGTCACTCTTTCTGCGGACGGGGGGTAATAGACCCTAATGGGCACCGATAGTACGGGGATGCCTTTCCAGGCGCTGCGGACGAGCACTTCGATTTCAAATTCGTATTTGCGGGTCAGGAAGTGTGTGCCTGCCAGCGCGTAGATGGGGTAAAGACGATAACCGGATTGTGTATCCGGGCAGCGGATGCCCGTTTCGAGGGTGAACCAGAAATTGGAGAACCGGTTCCCAAAGCTGCTTTTTCCCGGAACGCTGGATTGGTCCATGTTGCGGGCGCCGATGATGATGGCGCGTGGATGGGCAGGGATCTGCCGGACAAATTGGTCAAGGTCGCCGGCAAAGTGCTGGCCGTCGCTGTCCATGGTGATGGCATACCGGTAACCCAATTCGATGGCACGGGCAAATCCGCGCCTGAGCGCATAGCCTTTACCGGTATTGTGTGGGTAACTGATATTTTTGATATAGGGGAATGATGCTATGATCGCCGCGGTTCCATCTGTTGAGCCGTCATTGACCACCAGGATATCTCGCGTGTAGGCGGCTACGCTTTCGATCACCGCGGCCAGGGTGCCCGCATTATTATAGGTGGGTAAGATCACGCAGGTGTCCGCTCTGTCCATAGCGTCGTAAATTAATGTAATTTGCTATTATGCAAAAACCGGAAATACTCCCCTACTACGATGTCGTTGTCATTGGTGCCGGGGTGGGCGGTCTAACGGCTGCGGCCTTGCTCAGCAAGACGGGGTATTCGGTATGTGTGCTGGAAAAGGAGCCTCACGTCGGCGGTTACCTGGCCGGGTTCCGTCGTCAACACTTCCTCTTTGATACGGCCATTCACTGGTTGAATCAATGCAATCCGGATGGCCTCCTGGGGAAGGTGTTTGATATTTTAGGGACCGATCATCCGGTGGCGGTGCCTCAAACCCGTATCCGTCGCTACAAAGGAGACTCCTTTGATTATTTGCTGACCAATAACCCTGATCAATGGAGGGACGAACTGATCGCCGCCTATCCTCACGAAAAAAAGGGGCTGGTGGCGTTCTTCAAAGCCGCCAAAAGACTGGGGCATTCTTTTAAGAACTTCAATAACATCTTCCGCACGGAAGAAACCATGACACGTCTGGAAAGGATGAGAAATAAACTGAGGCTGCTGGAATTTGCACTCCCCTTTATTCCCCATATCCGTTTCAACGGCCCTGCCGGGTTAAAGAAGGGCCTGAACAAGTATTTTAAGGAGGAGGGCCTGCACAAAATATTCGCCGCGGAAACGGAGTTGCTGTCTTGCCTTGTTCCTATCGGATGGGCTTATTACGGGGACTTTCAAAGCCCCCCCAAGGGGGGGAGCCAGGTTATTCCGGATTGGCTGAAATATATCGTGGGCTACTACCGTAATGACTTGTTTTGCCAGTCAAGGGTTACGGAGATCTTGCTGGAAAAAGGCACCTGCAAGGGAGTGGCCTTTGAACACCAGGGTGTGGCCTACAAGGTGAATAGCCGGTATGTCATTGCCGCCTGTGACGTGGAGACGTTGTATGAAAAAATGCTCCCTGAGGGAGCGGTCCCTGCGGCCTTTAAAAAAAGGCTTCGAAAAGCAGAGCTGTATAGTTCCTCCGTCACGATTTCCATTGCCCTGGATTGTCCCAGTGAGGACCTGGGCTTCTCCGAAGAGCTCGTTCACCTGAGCGGCGGAGAATGCTCTCTGGAGGCGCATACCAATGGAGATCCCGGTACAACCGAGATCAGTATCCTCGCCCCTTCTTTCCGTGACAAATCACTGGCCCCTGCAGGGAATGGGACGCTTACCTTATACATGCCGGCCTCTATGGATTACAAAGACAACTGGTTCACGGGTAAGGATGAGCAGGGCAATTATGTCCGGGGGGACGCCTACAAAGCTTTAAAGAAAGAGATTGCGGAGATCCTGTTCTCCCGCGTGGAAAAGGCGCTGGGGATTGACTTGTGTTCCCATATCCTGTTCTATGAAGTCGCCACCCCTGTCACGCACTGGAGGTATACGGGCAATAAGAACGGCACGATGATGGGCGCCAAACCGGGGAGACAGAATATGCAGAATAAGGTGGCGCACTATCAGACGCCTGTGAAGAACTTGTTGCTGGGCGGGCACTGGGCGGAATTGGGGGGAGGTGTTCCCATTGCGGTCAAGGCGGGGTGTAATGCGGCGCTGATGATTTTAATGAAAGAGAATAAGCCGGCTTTCCAAGCCCTTACCCGCTATATGGATAATAAAATGTCGCTGAAGGAGTTGCAATCGCAGGCCTGCATGAAACCGTATGACAATTCCTGGGTGGCGCCGATGACGCCCGCCCAAAAAGGGGTGAAGAAGGTGTAAGGGCCCGTGCGAGAGGGTTGGTGCAATGAAGGGAGCAGTGCGAGGGGTGTAGTAGTACGAGGGGTATAACTTGAGCTAGTGAAAAAAGATATAGGCCACGGCGATGGCGCAGATGACGCCCAGCAGGTCGGCTGTAAGGCCCGCCCAGATGGCGTAGCGGACTTTTTTAATGCCTACCCCGCCAAAATACAGGGCGATAATATAAAAGGTGGTCTCGGCGGAGTTTTGCATGATGCAGGCCAGGTTCCCTTGAAAGGAGTCGGGTTTGTAGGTCTGCATGGTAGTGAGCATCAAGGCCCTGGAGCCTGAAGCGCTGAACGGCCTCATGATGGCTACCGGGAGCGCAGGAGTAAAGTCACTGTTGAGTCCCGTCTGCCGGACGAGCCAGGTGATGCCGCTGACGGTATAGTCGAGGGCCCCGCAGTCCCTGAATACCCTGACGGCCACCATCATTCCCACGAGATAGGGCAATATCCGGACGATCACGCCCCACCCTTCTTTGGCGCCTTCCACAAAAGCATCGAACAGGGCCACCTTTTTATACAACCCCGCTCCTATAAAGGTCATGATGATCGTCAGCAGGAGTACATTGCCGGCGACCCTGGAAAAGGCCTCTCTCTGGGGGCCGGATAAATGACTTACAAAGAACAATAATCCCGCTACCAGCGCTACCAACCCTAATAACCCCAGGATCAATACCCAGTCTACCCGGAGCCGCTGAACAAAGACCATAACCAGTATGCTGAGCAAAGTGGAAGCTACGGTGGTGACGATACAGGGTATGAATATGCTGGTGGGTTGCAGGGCGTGCATGCCGGACCGGTAAGCGATCATGGTCAGGGGGATCAGGGTCAACCCGGACGTATGCAGCACCAGGAACATGATCTGGGCGTTGGTGGCAGTATCTTTTTCCGGGTTTAAGGTCTGGAGGCTGTCCATGGCCTTTAGCGCGAAAGGGGTGGCTGCGTTATCGAGGCCCAGCAGGTTGGCGGAGAAATTCATGACCATATGCCCTGTCGCAGGGTGGTCTTTGGGCACGCCGGGAAATAATCTCCGGAAAAAGGGACCGAGCAGCCGGGACAAGAATTGGACGATGCCGGCCCGTTCGGCTATGTTTAGCAGGCCCAGGAAAAATATCATGGCGCCGGCCAGGGGAAAAGCAATGTCGGTGACAGAGGTCTTTGCTGCGTCAAAGATCCCGTCTCCCAGGACTTTGAATATTTCCGTATCACCGAGTACGATGAGTTTGAAACAGGCAATGAGGAATGCAATAGCGAAAAAAGCGAACCATACAATATTCAGGGCCATGGGCGTAGCAGTGTTTTCTGGACCTAAGGTACATTTTCCTTACTTTTGCGCCGCAATTAACAATCAATATGGCTTTACAAGCGGGTATCGTGGGCTTGCCCAACGTAGGTAAATCAACGCTGTTCAATGCGCTGAGTAATGCAAAGGCCCAGGCGGCTAATTTTCCTTTCTGTACGATTGAACCTAACGTGGGGGTTATCACGGTGCCGGATGAACGCCTGATCGAGCTGGAAAAGCTCGTCAAACCCAACCGGGTGGTGCCTACGACGGTGGAGATCGTGGACATTGCGGGCCTGGTGAAGGGCGCCAGTAAGGGAGAAGGACTGGGTAACCAGTTCCTGGGCAATATCCGGAGCACGGACGCCATCATCCACGTGCTGCGTTGCTTTGACGACGACAATGTGATCCACGTGGATGGCAGCGTCAATCCCGTGCGCGATAAGGAGATCATTGATATCGAACTTCAGTTAAAGGACCTGGACGGTGTGGACCGGAAGATCTCTAAAATAGAAAAGCAGGCCAAAGCGGGCGACAAAGAGGCTTCTAACGCCTATGCGCTCCTGACCGCCCTGAAGGCCCACCTGGAAGCGGGTAAGAACGCCAGGGCCTTTGAAGTCAGCCCGGAAGACAAGGAGAAATACCTGGCTGAGCTGTCTTTACTGACCATTAAACCGGTCATTTATGTGTGTAATGTGGACGAGAAGTCTGTGGTTAGGGGAAATAAGCATACGGCGGCTATCCGGGAAGCCATCAGTCATGAAAACGCGGAAATCCTCCTGGTGAGCGCGGAAATCGAGAGCGAAATCGCTGTCATGGAAAGCTTTGAAGACAGGCAGTTGTTCCTGGAAGACATGGGGCTCCATGAGAGCGGTGTGGCAAGACTCATTAAATCAACGTACCACCTGCTGCACTTAATCACCTACTTTACCGCAGGTGTACAGGAAGTCAGAGCCTGGACGATCACGAGGGGTATGCTGGCTCCGCAGGCAGCGGGCGTTATTCACACGGACTTTGAAAAGGGCTTTATCCGGGCAGAAGTCATCCACTACGCCGACTTTATCAAGTATGGCTCGGAAGCGGCTTGCCGGGATAACGGGAAGCTGGCGGTGCAGGGGAAGGATTACCTCGTGGACGATGGGGATATTATGCATTTCAGGTTCAACGTGTAGCCGCCAAGTGCGCTACTGCTCAAATTAACGCACTTGGCGGCTACCATATGCGTCGCCACCATAGTGCGTCGCAGCAAAGGGGGGCATCGCCCCCCTTTGCAATCCCCCGCGGCCACTGAGCAGGCGCGGCGCATACGGCCCCACGGCCAGCGCGCGTGTTGTTAAAATACATTATACCCGAAGCTCACATAATACAACCCGCCGATCTGGGGGTTGCCGAGTGCTGATTGATAGTATTTGTTTAAGACATTGGATGCCCCTATCTTAATAACGCTGCGGATCTTAGGCATTTTCATACTGATCTGGGCATCTACTGTGCCAAAGGCAGGAAGGGTGCCGCTGATAAAGGTGTTTTGGCACACGGCCTTCTCCTGCCAGCGATAGGTGACGTTGAATCCGTAATATTTGGCAATGGTATAATTGGCCAGGGTGAGGTTGAATTTCCATTCGGGTGTATTGAAAAATGTCACCAGTCCGCTTTGCACGTTGTTGATCTTGTTGAACATGACGTTGCCTCCTGCTATGAAGCCGCTGGGCAAAAGGTAGTTCAGGCTAAGGCCACTGCCGTAAGTATTGACCTTCGTGCTGCTGTTGACGGCCATCTCAAATATATTCTGGTTTGCCCCTGGATTTTGCACCAGCACCGCCGTGGTGATGAAATTGGTGTACTGCGCGTAAAAGGTAAAGAAGTCAATAAGCAATGATTTGGCGATAATGCTCTTATAGCCTATTTCATAAGAGTTGACGCTCTCTGGTTTGAAGGTTTTGAATTGATAAGGGGTCAATGGCCCCTGGCCAGCCAGGTATTTGTTGAGGGTGGCCGTATCGAATGTGTTGCCATTCAAACCAAAGAAGGTTTGGAACTGTGGTAATCCCCCGATCAGCCGGGCGGAGCCGGTGTTCAGGTTGATGTACTGGTTCTGGGTGGAAGGAAAGCGATAGGCGCTTTGATAGGACAACCGAATAAAATTGTCTTTAGCTACCTTGATCAATCCTGTCACGCGGGGAGTAAAGCGTCCCTGGAAATTCTCATTTTTATCATACCTGCCCGCGACGGTGATCTTCAGCACGTCATTCAGGAAACTTTTCTGGATTTGGGCAAAAGCGCCTTCTTCACTGATGGGAATATGACCCGCGGTATCTGCGAACAAAGTTCCCTGAGAGTTCAGTACGTAGCGCTTGTAGCTGGCGCCTACGGTGATATCGGCCCACTTGAACTGATCGGCAAAGTCATACATGCCTTCTGCCACGTACAGATTCGTCCGGTCTACAAACAGGGCGCCCTGGGGAATGGGAAGGCCTTTTAGGGTATTGAACGCCTGCTGAAAGCCGGGTGTTCCCGGAATGAGCCGGCCGGAATCGGCTTTGCTCCTGGCAAAGGCCTGTGCCTGTGCATACGGCAGTCCTCCTTCGAGCGCTCCTACATAGTTATGAATATAAGTAGGCGCCCATAGGGAGGCGGTGGGTGACCAGCTTTCATTGATCAACTGGGCCATGACGGTCACGTTATATGACTCACCGGAATTTTCCTGGGTGGTATATGCCCTGACGTAGAAATGGCGGCCCTTTACTTCGGCCTTGTACTGGCCTATCTTCACGTTCTTTAAGTCATACCGGTCGGAACCGGTATAGACAGTATTGGCTTCCCCAAAGTAGGCGGTCAGGCTGGCGACGGTGGTATTAGTGATCTTGTAGGATAAAACGCCGTCCAGTTTCAGGTTGTAGGTATGGTAATCGACCAGGTCCTTTTCATTGTAGCCAGTACGGGATACGATGGAGTCCGCCCCTGCAGGAATCAGGAAGCCGGCGCCGGCTGCCCGTATGGATGGGTTGACGTTGAAGCTGACTTCGTCCCCGTATACGTTGACGCCGTTATAGGAGGACAACGAGCGGTTGCCGGGAATGGTATTGCCTAATTGCTGGCTGTAATTGGTGGAATCGTTGGCGTGCCAGTCTTCGGCGGCGGTGTATTCGCCTGACAACTTAAAAGCAAACCGGTTGTTGAATGCGTGGGCCCAGCGGGCCTGCCAGTCGTAATAGGGTTTAGCGCCTACGGACGCGTCTCCCAGGTGGTTTACACCTTGCTTGATCTGGACGCTGAATCCCTGGTATTTAAAAGGGTCTTTACTGGTGATGAGGAGGGTTCCGTTCATACCGCCTGATCCATATAATGCGGACGATGCTCCGGGTAGGAGTTCTACGTTGTCTACGTCCAGTTCGGTCAGGCCTACGATATTTCCTACGGAAAAGTTTAAACCGGGGGCCTGGTTGTCCATGCCATCCGTCAGCTGATTCATCCTCGTGTTGCCGCTGCTATTGAATCCCCTGGTGCCCAGGGAGGCAAAGGTCAATGAGGAATTAACGACGTCCACTCCGTTCAGGTGTCCAAGGGCATCATAGAAGCTGATAGCCGGTGTTTCCAGGATATCGGTATGGCCCAGGCGCTCGATGGAGACCGGAGATTCCAGGATCTTGACCGGGACGCGGGTCGCCGAAAGCACTACGTCCTGGCCAAGGGTCGGGGCTATATCCAGGGATACCTGGATGGGTTCATCCTTGGAGACTTCTACCTCTTTCGTGGCAAAGCCGACGGAAGAAATCACCAGGGTGAGTGGAAAATGGCCTGTTACTTCGAGTCTGAAGTATCCTTTGTCATTGGTGAATGTCCCTGCGGAAGTGCCTTTGACCGACACCGTTACGGCGGGAACCAATTCTCCGGAAGCACCGCTCCGGATGGTCCCACTGACGGTGGATATCTGGGCCCAAAGCCCGTTTGGTGTAAAAAATCCTAATAGCAGAAGCCCGATGATACAAGCAAACTTTCTCATAAACAAGCGTTTGGATAAAAGACTTATCATGAAAAATACGCAATTGTTGTGGCTTTTTTTTATTTATTTGATTCAATCATGCAGGGGCATTATTAAATTTGCGGCATGGCTACTTTCCTTTTCCCCGATCAGACAAAATATTACAAAGGCAAGGTCAGAGATGTCTATACCATAGGACAAGACCTGCTGGTAATGATCGCCTCCAACAGGATCTCGGCCTTTGATGTGATCCTCCCCCGCCCTATTCCTTTTAAAGGACAGGTATTGAATCAGATTGCCGCTTATATGCTCGACGCTACTAAAGACATCTGTCCCAACTGGCTCCTGTCAGTACCGGCGCCCAATGTATCTGTCGGGAAGCGCTGCGAACCATTCCGGGTGGAAATGGTGGTGAGGGGTAATCTTACAGGCCATGCCTGGCGGACCTATGAGAGTGGCAAGCGGTCTTTGTGCGGGGTGACTTTACCGGAGTCCATGAAGGAGAATGATTTTTTTCCGGCTCCTATCATTACTCCCAGCACCAAGGCGGACGAAGGACATGATGAAGACATTTCGCGGGAGGAGATCATCGCTCAGGGTATCGTCGGCGCCGCAGATTATGCGGTCCTGGAAAAGTACGCCCTGGCATTGTTTGCCCGGGGGAAAGAGATTGCAGCAAAACGCGGATTGATCCTCGTGGATACTAAATATGAATTCGGTAAGATTGGTGAGACGGTTTACCTGATGGATGAAGTGCATACGCCGGACTCTTCCCGTTATTTTTACGCGGAGGGGTTTGACCAGCGCCAGCAGGCAGGGGAAAGACAAAAGCAGCTCAGTAAAGAGTTTGTCAGGGAATGGTTGATCGCCGGGGGGTTCATGGGGAAACAGGGACAGACGGTCCCTGAAATGACGGACGAATGGGTGGAGACGATCAGCAGCCGGTATATAGAGCTGTATGAAAAGGTTATTGGGGCCCCTTTTCAGAGGGAGGGTTGGAGCGACGAGGATATATTTGGTGCGACGGTGAAAGTGTTGAAGGACGCGTAGCGGGACGTTCGGGCGCGCCGGCGTTTTGTAGGGCGCATAGAAAAGCCATCCGATACTTAAATGGGATGGCTTTTTTATGTAGTTGATCGCCCGTGTTTTTAAAGGTAGGTGTGCTTCTAAAGTAATAGATGTTTCAAATAGGTTAGCAACGCTCTGATATACGATCCATGTTGAAAGGATCGTGCCAGTTTTTAAAAGCATTGGAACAAAAGTAATTGTGAAAGGAGCGTCGAATGTGATGTGTGGAAATGTGGATTTATTGTCCCAGTTTTGGCCTCAGTCTTTGTTTGGATTTGTTAAAGACATGGGGCTTGCCCACCTCTTTAGCTAGTTGGAATTTCTTTTGTTCTGCAACGGGCAGGGCGTGAACCTCCTGACAGGCTACACTGCAGCATCCGTCGTATTTTTGGGCGCAGTCGGGGCATTGGATGAATAAAAGATGACACCCATCGTTTTTGCAATTGGTATGGGCGTCGCAGGGCTGGCCGCATTGATGGCAATGGGCGATCACTTCATCGGAGATCCTTTCTCCCAGGCGGTCATCGAACACAAAGTTCTTGCCCTTGAATTTACTGGGGATGTCCCACTCTTTTGCCTTGTTGGCATATTCTATGATGCCTCCTTCCAAGTGAAATACGCTGTTGAACCCATTATGCAACATCCAGGCGCTGGCTTTTTCGCAACGGATGCCTCCTGTGCAGTACATGATGATATTCTTGTCTTTATGTTCCTGCAGCAGGTCCACAGCCATGGGTAATTGGTCCCTGAAGGTATCGGAAGGGATCTCTATGGCCCCTTCGAAATGGCCCACTTCATACTCATAATGATTGCGCATGTCCACGATGATCGTATCCGGGTCTTCACTCAGGCGGTTGAACTCGCGGGCATCTACGTATTTCCCTTTACTGTCCAGGGTAAAGGCGGGATCACTGATGCCGTCCGCTACAATCTTCTCCCTGACCTTGATCTTCAATACCCAGAATGATTTTCCGTCATCATCTACCGCTATGTTGAGCCGCATGCCGGTCAGGGCGGGTATGGAATATATATAGTTCCTGCATTCTTCAAAACGACTGGTAGGTACACTGGCCTGCCCATTCACGCCTTCCCGGGCAATATAGATCCTCCCGAAAACCTGGAGGGCTTCTAATCCCTGGTACAATTCATCCCTGAATGCTTTCGGATCGGGGATGTCAAAATACCGGTAAAAAGAAAAAGTTACGCGCGGCTCTGTTTCCGCGTGTAACTTTTGCTTGAGGAGCTCTTGTGAGACTTTGTTGTGTAATACCGCCATCTTCTGCCTTTTCCAGGGGGCAAAGGTAACGATAAATGGGGGTATATCGTCTATGACGCGGGCGGGCGGTTTGTCAATTAGGCCCGAATTTCAGGCCGATGCGGATGCCGTTCAGCGTGGATCCCTGCTGGGCAAATCCGCTTACATAATCGATACGGATGATCTTGAATATGTTTTCCAGCCCTCCGAAGACTTCGGTATAACGTGTTCCCCCCGAGAGGTATAAGGCATTGGCCCCGGCGACCAAGTACCAGTTCAGGCGGCGGAACAAGGGTATTTTATTGGTCAGCAGGCCGTTGAAATGGTGCTCGATGAAGCCTGCGGCATAAAAGGGAGCGGTATTGCTGTACTGGTAATAGGGCGCCAGTTGAAAATGGCCCAGGTAGCCGGTGGCGAAGATGGTTTGGTCTCCGTTAAACTGATTGTAATCCGGTAGGGCTACCTGCCGGTTGTTTAGGAACCCGCCCGCGCCCAGGTTGAATTTAAAAAGCCCTCCTATCTTCAGGTTCACGTCGTCTTCCACGGAGAATTTCCATTTGTCGTAATCTGCAGTGCTTCCGAAGAGCCCCGAAATGCCCTTGGTATAGCTAAACCGCAAGGTGGGATACTTGGAACCCAGCGGGACGACCTTTTCGGGGAATTCGATGTATTTCATCCCTGGATGGTAGGTAATGGAAAGCGTAGCAGATGTTGCCTGGTTCGAAGCCATATTTACGGTGGTCAGGGGCGTAGGGAAATTGGGGGTGAAACCACGGCCGTTTGCTTTTACAAAATAGGTGGTCGTGTCGGTATTGGACAAGGAGTTCCTATCCTGGAATTCCCCCCCCACGGAAAAAGTAAGCCCGCTCTCACCCAGTTGCTTCGTATAGTTGATCCGCCCGAAAGAAGCCTCGTATATCTTCATATAGTTGCGGACGCCGAAAAGGGTATAGGCGGAATTGAGGTCTGTAGAAATGGGGTTATCATTATCATATTGAAAGGTGGTCTTGCCCCCGGTTAGCTCCAGTGCAGACACTTCTTTACTGGAAAAGGTATACCGGACCCTCATGCTGGCATTGAAGTGGCGGTTCGAAAACCCATACCGTGCGTCCGGATTGAGTTCCAGGCTTTGCTGTTCTCCGAGCTGCTTTCGATAACTGAAGTTCTCATGCAAATACCAGCCTTCCACGGTATTGAAACCGATCCCCGAGATCAGGGGGGAAAAGGTGTAGGTTTCCTTCCGCTTTTGGCGCTGCACATTTACCCCTGTCAGGAGTAAGCCCAGGGGCGTGATGCGATTGGTCACCCTATCTACGGAATCCAGGTATTTCGGTTGTAGCTGAATCTTTTCAATGCTGTCTTTTTTGTGATAATCGGTGATCTCTCTCGCGGACAGGGGAACCGGCCTGATCGTATCCCAATAAGACGAAGGCTTCTTGTTTGAGCCCTTGTCATACTTCAATTGGGTGCTCCCGAAATAGCCTTTGGGAAACTGGGGATGACGGTCGAAATCCGAGTAGGTATTGGCGAAACTGCCTTCTGCATCGAAGCCCAGGAGCTTAAATGAAAAATATCCCACCTGGCTTCGGATGACCCAGGCCTGGCTATCGAGGGGGGAGTACAATTGTTCTATGTGAAAGGTATCCAGGATCTGCATCTGGGATGTCCTGGTCAGTCTGACGTCGGTGCTGTGTATCCGCCACTCCCCGTCTACGATGCTGATAAGCCCGGAAAAGCAGGGTTCATAGGTTCTTCGGGGCGTCACCCGGATCTGGTCGATCATTCGCCCATCCTCAAAGAAGGTACCCACCAGCTTGTACTTGTAGTAGTGCAGGGCATTTGCAGCAATGGGGGATATAAATCCCCTGGGATTCATATTGCCTATGATGATCACATTTGTATAAAACGAAATGATATAGGGAATGGTGATCCCGTAGCCATTGCTTTGTCCGCTGACTTTCGATGACAGGACTTCGACTTTTTGTTTGTCGGGGGGAGCCTCGGCATACCTGGCTACGGTCTCGGAAAGGTATAGGAAATTATTCTTCCCCATATAGCTGGAATCCAGGGTGATCTTCTGCCCCATAAACCGCTGGGGGGCTGCATTCAGTACGGCCTGTCCTTTGGAATACACTTCACAACTGAAGGTCTCAAGTTCCTTCAGGTGGACCGGCCTTTCGTGAATGGCATGGCGTATGATGGCATAAGCGGGGTCTTCGTCGGTGGAATGGATCACAATATCGCTCAGGTGGAGTTGTTGGGTTTCCAAACGAAAATCCAGCGTATCATTGCCCTTTATGGTAATGGCTTTTTCTGCTTTCGCGTATCCCACGTGTTCCCCAATGAGTATGTAAGAGCCGGGATCCAGGTGCATCGCGTAGTGCCCTTCCGCATTGGCGGTGACGCCCCTGGGCGTCCCTTTCAGAAGGATGGTGGAAAATGGAAGGGGCTTGCCGTCACTGTCACGTACGGTACCGGTAAGGAGTTGTGCATTCAGTGAACAGGTAACAAAAAAAGAAAAAAATACCAGGAAAAAACGCATAAGCAGGTGTCTATTCTTCGAATATAAGTATCGATTTGTTAAGATGGTCTCAATTCTGGAATGAGATCATTAACGGCCTGATGGACTGAGATCATCCCTGCGTTTCGGGTGACCTGAGAAAACTGGCGGACAAGGCGCCCATCCCACCTACGATGCCTCCCAGAAATCCTGTTACAAGCACGAGGAGGATGGGAGATTTGATCTTTAGAAACAGCAGGCTGACCCTGGACGACAGGATCTGGTTATTCTGGGCGTCCATATAAAATGCGAGACAGGACCAAAGCAGGAACAGGGCGGCAAACCCGCACAGGAAGGCCTTCCATGAAGTTTGAGGGATGGCGGCAACGACCCCGAAGCTGATCAGGGCGACGGACCAGAAAGGCAGGTATAGCTCGGCCGCGAGGCTGAGCAATGCGATCAATAAAAGAGAAGTAATCCACTTCATAGTATTCAGGGGTATTTGCTTATTCGGGATGATTTGCCGTTGTTTGAGATTTGGTAAAATTTATCTTCCATTGGATCCGGGGATCGTTTTGTTCCCCGGGACTCATGACCCAAAGGGTATCGTAATGCCCTTTGGCCCAGACGTCCACAAAATTGTCGTAATAAGGACTGCCGGGGTTCCCGCTTTGTCCTCCCGGATATATGGCATAGGCCTTGGTTGGCGTTGTCAACTCCACGATCATGCGCCAACTGGGACCGTGATCACTTTTTGCCGCATTGATACTGTAGGTTCCGCCTCCTATGGGTATGTGCGGATCGCTCAATTCATTAATATGCAGGAGGTGGGTGATCTTGGTGTCCTTAAAACTGGCCCAGGTAAGGTTTCCGAAGGTGTCGGCCTGCTGGATGGAAGGATATATCTTTTTCCAGGCGAGGGTGGCGATCTGTTTAAGGTTCTCTACCTGAGGTGTCCGGATATCATCCACGAACTTGTAGGAGGAATCTTTGAGCAATGCCTCCAGAAGGGTCTCGTCGTAGGGCTCCATCACAGGATATTTTGTCTGGCCCAGTTCGTCTCCGTAAATGGAAGTCTTCAGGCTGTGCCACCAGGAATTGAATATGCCGGGGGCCTTTTCGCCAGGATCGTTCCTCAAATCCCAATCCCTCACATAAGTATAGTAGCTCTTTTCGGCAGGCTCCATGTTGGTGGTATCGATATACTTTAAAAACAAGGGTCTGGCCATTTCTGCAAACAGGTCATAGTTGTCGGTCTGCAACTGCATCATGTCGGCGGCGGTAATGTTTTCCATCTGTTCCAATCGCCGGTTGATCTCCATTCCCCGGTAAGGAGGAAAATTCCCTGAAAGGTAATAGGGGTATCTTTTTACCTCCACGGGCACTTGGTTGGCACTGCTGACGAAACCCCTGACCGGGTCTACCATGTGCGGGTTTTCCTTTTGGGGGATGATCCCCTGCCAGTCATAGGTGGAGTCTATGCCGGGCATGACAAAATCGCCCTGCCGGAACCATTTGGCGGGAAATGCTCCCTGGTCCCAGATGGCTATGTCCCCGCTTTTGGAGGCGAATATGCAGTTTTGCCCGGGGGTGCTCAGGTTTTGAATGGCGGC
>Ga0302312_10000455_pt1 | contig 31482 bp, 21 predicted proteins | sample III_Palsa_N2_1_FD_200529 | JGI IMG/M metagenome (GOLD analysis project Ga0302312, IMG submission 200529) | Peat permafrost microbial communities from Stordalen Mire near Abisko, Sweden - III_Palsa_N2_1 | ecosystem: Environmental > Terrestrial > Soil > Palsa > Peat permafrost | place: Sweden... | reverse complement strand
AAGAGCTAAAAATCATTAATTGCCCGTTCATAGTCAAAGACCGGAGTGGTGAAGCATACCTTGTTACAGCTATTGGCACATACCGCAATCAATTATATTACCAAATTGATAGTCAATATCATTATTGTAGCCGATATACTATCCCCGATGAAAGTGCCAGCTAATTAATTGCAGCACATTATACCTATAAAGCATACTAAGGCACTCGAAGCATATAGGTTAGCCTTGGCTTATGCGATTCTTTTCTCGGGGAAGGGACAATGTCATTATTTAAGCTATAAATGTTTCGGCATTGCTCCAGAGGAGCAAGATGTTGGTAGAAAATAAATGTAAAATATAGTATAGGTATGCAACATAGCGGTTATATAACTACAGCACGATTCTTCATGTTCATTAATTATAGCCTCTACTAGGCTTTGGGCTTATTTAATGACATTGGGAAAGGGAAGGTAGGGGTTTTTAAGACTTTTTAGCATAAAACCCCTCCTTGCCACCACTCAACCCCTCGCACTCCTCCCAAGGGAGGAAATTTATAGGTTAATGAATCTTTTGAATATCTCTACCACCACTTCAACGGGAACGTGATCTTATCAACAGAGCTTGCTATCATATCTGGCTTAAAAGCATGATAACCTAACTGGTCTTTAGAAGCAATGCCTGATAACACCAAAATTGTTTTATAACCCATTTGTACGCCGCCTTGTATATCAGTTTCCATAGTATCGCCTATCACTGTGGTTTCAGCGGTTTCCAATCCCAGAAATTTTCGGGCCGACCGCATCATCACAGGGCTTGGCTTGCCGGTAACAAAGGCTTTTCTGCCGGTTGCTTCTTCAATCATTGCGGTGGTGGCGGCAATGCCTAAATTATTCCATCCCGGTTTTTTGGGCGACGGATCTCTGTTGGTGGTAATAAATTTAGCTCCTGCCAATATCATATCTACTGCGCGCTGTACCATTTCTAAGGTAAAGTTTCGCCCTTCGCCTAAAACAACAAACTCGGGATCAGAATCAACCAGGGTGATCCCGTTTTCATGCAAACTTGTTAATAAGCCACCTTCACCCAATACATAAGCCGTAGTACCATTAGGGCTTTGATCGCCTAAAAACTTTCCAGTAGCCATGGCGCTGGTATAAACATGCCTGGTTTCAACGGTTATACCTAATCTTTTTAACTTCCTCACAACTTCAAGGCTTGTCCGCTGACTATTATTAGTCATAAACGTAAAGGGAATATCACTTTTTACCAGGTTATTTATAAACTTATCAGCACCATATATTAATTCTTCTCCGCTGTATATCACGCCATCCATATCAATCAAAAGTCCGTGTTTCATAGTAGTTGTATATTGTTTGGGGTTTAATTTTGTAATTGAGGCAATTTAAGAGTTTATAATTATCTGCGGTTAAACTAAATATTAATAATGCTGATTTTATAGACGCGCTATAGTAACTTAATTGGTTAGTAATAAATGTAAAAACATTTTTAGCAATCGATTGCATATTTAAAGCTTTTTCTGATATTTACAAAATATCAGTATTACTTCTGAAATAATTCAGTTCACCGCCAATTGTAAATTTTAATGAAAACAAAGTCAATCGTTATTGCAGTTTTTTTATTTGGTGCGATTTTTTTCGATGTTAAACCTGCTCACGCACAAGTTCGGTTACCTCAGTTAATAAGTGATGGCATGGTTCTGCAAAGGGATACAAAGCTAAAGATATGGGGCTGGGCAACTTCGGGTGAAAAGGTAACTATCAAATTCAATAATAAAAAATATACCACAATTACAAACCCCAACGGTGATTGGCAGATTGAAATTGCCAAAATGAAAACAGGCGGCCCTTATACTATGGATATAAGTGCAAGCAATCACCTAATTATTAATGGCATATTGATTGGCGATGTATGGTTTTGCTCCGGGCAATCAAACATGGTTTTGCCAATGGATAGGGTAAAAGAGAAATATCCGAATGAGATTGCTAATGCAAACTATCCCCAAATAAGAAACTTTTTTATTCCAACGGTATCTGATGTCAGCAAAGTTCATGCTGATCTTCCTTCGGGCAAATGGTTGGAATGTAACCCGGAAAATGTATTGGGCTTTGGCGCTGCATCTTATTTCTTTGCAAAGCAGTTGTACAATAAATATCATATACCAATTGGTATTATCAATTCCAGCGTAGGTGGTACGCCTATACAGGCATGGATAAGTGAAGATGGAATTAAAACCACACCTAATTACGAGCAACGTTTAGCAACTATAAAAGATACCGCGTTTTTAAACAAGGTTAAGCATCAGGACGAATTAGCAAGAATTAAGCAAAGAGAAATTGTTAAGATAACCGACCTCGGTTTAACCGGCCCTAAAACATGGTACGATACGACATACAAGCCTAAAGACTGGCACCATTTCTGGCTGCCGGGCTATTGGGCCGATCAGGGTGTGAGTGGGTTAAACGGATCAGTATGGTTTAGAAAAGAGATTAACATACCGGCAGCAATGATTGGGAAGCCTGCAAAAATATATATGGGCCGTATAGTTGATGCCGACAATTTATATGTAAACGGAGTGCTTTGTGGTAATACTACTTATCAGTACCCCCCACGCAGGTATAAAATAGCTGAAAACATTTTAAAACCGGGGAAGAATATAATCACCATTCAGGTTATTAATACTGCTGGTAAAGGTGGTTTTGTGCCCGATAAAGCATACTATTTAGCGGTTGGCACCGATACAATTGATCTTCGCGGAGATTGGCAATATAAAGTTGGCCAGGTATTTACCCGGGATGGGAACAGCTATGCCAATTACAGTTTCTCCGCACAGAATGAACCGACCGGATTGTATAATACAATGGTCGCTCCGGCAATAAATTATTCTATAAAAGGTTTTGTTTGGTATCAGGGCGAAGCAAATACTGATAAACCAAAGGAATATAAGTTATTATTGAGTACGATGATAACTGATTGGCGCAGCAAGTGGGGGCAAGGGGATTTGCCTTTTATATATGCACAATTACCCAATTTTATGAAGTTGAAGTATTCACCTTCAGAAAGCCAATGGGCCGAACTTCGGGAGTGCCAACTTGAAACCTTGTCGGTACCAAATACAGCTATGGCAGTAACCATTGATGCCGGAGAATGGAATGACATTCATCCGCTTGATAAAAAGGATGTTGGAGATAGATTGGCTTTGGGAGCCGAAAAAATAGCTTATAACGATGCATTGGTAACAGCATCGGGGCCAATTTACAGATCATCAAAGGTTGATGGAAACCAAATAGTTTTGACTTTTACTGATATTGGCAGCGGCCTGATAGCCAAAGATGATACCACGCTTATGCAATTTGAAATAGCCGGGGCCAACCGAAAATTTTACTGGGCAAATGCTAAGATTGAAAACGATCAGGTTGTAGTTTGGAGCAGTAAAGTTTCAACACCGGTGTATGTCCGTTACGCTTGGCAGGATAATCCACAGGGTGCAAATCTTTATAATAAAGAGGGGCTTCCGGCATCACCATTTACAACTGAGCAATAAATTACTAAATAATTATAAAATGAAAATTAACATCATCTTATTTTCCTTATTTCTTTTATCAGCAAAAATGGTTAGCGCACAGGATTCAACTTCGTGGAATCATAAACAGTGTGCAGTAGTGCTAACTTATGATGATGCTATAGATGTGGATCTGGATAATGTGCTGCCGGTATTGGATTCTTTAAATCTTAAAGCTACTTTTTACCTGATCGGTTCTTCCCCAGTGGTTAATAAAAGGATAGATGAATGGCGTAGAGCTGCAAAAGAAGGGAATGAGCTGGGTAATCACTCACTCTATCACCCATGTGACGGTAGTTTGCCCGGCCGTAGTTTTGTCACGCCCGATAACGACTTGAGTAAGTATACCGTTTACCGTGCTGTTAGTGAAATTAGAGCCACTAATACGCTGCTTAAAGCAATTGATGGTAAGGATGTAAGAACATTTGCTTATCCCTGCGGAGATCTAAAAATAGGCGATGTTTATTTTTATAACCAGCTAAAAAATGAATTCGCCGGTGCCCGTGGAGTTAGTCCCGGTTTGCAAACCGCTCAACAGATTGATCTCACAAATATTGATTGCTACGGGATCAATGGTCAGTCAGCCGATTATATGATCGATCTGGTAAAAAAAGCTATGCAAACGCACACTTTGCTGGTATTCCTATTTCATGGCGTAGGAGGGGGGCATAGCATTAATGTTGACCTGAATGCGCACAGCAAATTGCTACATTATCTTAAAGAGAATGAAAGCAATATTTGGATCGCCCCAATGGTTCAGGTGGCTGAATATGTAAAGAAGGAACAGGCATCTGCTGCCAAAAAATAGGCTAACGATAGATTATTGCTCTTTAAATTGCTGGTGGCAGGCGTAGCTAAAGGAGTCAATACCTTTATTGGTAGAAGAACGGATAATAAGATTGGGCTTGATACTTATGGTTTTAGGTCTGACATCAGTCTGGTCTGTTTTCAATTCTTCAAAATATAGATTGGCTATTGTTTTCCCCATAAAGAAGCTGTACTGATCTATAGTTGTAATAGATGGGCTGGTGATCTCGGTAAATGCCTCGTTGGAATAACCACAAATTCCTAATTGATTGGGGACCTTAAATCCCATATCAGTTGCAACTTCCAACACGCCTAATGCCGAAAAATCAGATGTGGAAGCAAAAACAGCGTCGGGAGGGTTAGGTAAATCGAGTAGTTTGCGGGTAGCCCGTGCACCTAATTCTTTTGTCCACGCGTTTTTAACAATAAGTTCATTGATAACCGGTAAATTGTATTTTTTCATGGCAGCCAAATAACCCGCTTTTCGTTGTCTAAAGACATTGAGATTTTGGGGCCCTTCGAGCAAAGCTATCCTGGTATATCCCTGCTCAATTAAATGTGATACCGCTTCTAATGAAGCCTGCTCATTGTCATTGATTACTTTTAAAGTATTTAGTTCGTCTACAACACGGTCGAACTGAATAAGCTGAATACCATGATCGATTACATTTTTAAGATGTTTATGGTCATTATTATCAGCCGAAATAGAAATTATTATACAATCAACCTGTTGATTAATTAGTGTATTTATGCATTTGATCTCTTTCTCTTGTGATTCATTCGACTGGCAAATAATCAGATTGTAGTCTTTTTCGTTGGTAGCTTCTTCAATTCCCGCAATTACATTTGAGAAAAAGTTCTGATTCACACGCGGAACAACTATCCCAATTGTTTTTGAATGGCCCTTGCGCAGGTTTGATGCCAGTATGTTTCGTTTATAGTTAAGTTCGGCAGCGGTTTTTAAAATTAGCTGCCTTGTATCCTCTTTTACATAGTTGCTATTGTTCAAAGCTCTTGAAACGCAGGAAGCGGTAAGATCAAGCCTTTCAGCTATATCATATATCGTTGTTCGTTTCTTTTTCATGTTAGTTTTCTGTAAAAATAAAAAAAAACATTGCAATCGATTGCATAATAAAAAATTTAAATTACTTTCGTTTAATAAATCATTTTTCAAGTTGTAGTCGGAGATGGTCGATGATTTTATTTAGTTCTAATGAGCTCAAAAATTATCAATATTGTGGTTTCAGTGTGTGTAAGTTGCATTTTAATATGCCAGTACCAGTATCTGTGATCCTGATAAAATTATCCCGGTACACAAATAATTAACAACTAAGCACAAAATAACAACAAATAAAATGGCAAGTATAGTAACGGGCGAGAAGGAGTTTTTCAAACAAATTGGCGCTATAAAATTCGAGGGACAACAATCAGACAATCCAATGGCCTTTAGGTGGTATGATGCCGGTCAGGTAGTAGGCGGAAAAACGATGAAGGACCATTTGCGCTTTGCCTGCGCCTACTGGCATTCTTTCAATGGTAACGGGGCCGATCCCTTTGGCGAACCTACCCACCTGTTCCTCTGGAATGAAAAAGCCGATGCGGTGGAACGTGCCAAAGATAAAATGGATGCCGCCTTTGAGTTTATCACCAAAATGGGCATGGACTATTACTGTTTCCATGATGTGGATGTGGTAGATTATACCAATGACGTAAAAGATAACGAAAGGCGCTTACAGGCCTTAGTGGATTATGCCCAGCAAAAACAAGCCGCCAGCGGGGTAAAACTGTTATGGGGCACGGCCAACCTTTTCAGCAACCGCCGGTATATGAACGGGGCCTCTACCAATCCTGACTTCCAGGTGCTGAGCCATGCCGGGGCACAGGTAAAGGCAGCTATTGATGCCACCATTGCCCTGGGGGGCGAGAACTATGTTTTCTGGGGTGGCCGGGAAGGTTATATGAGCCTGCTGAATACCGATATGAAACGCGAACAGGAACATTTTGCCAAATTCCTGCATACGGCAAAAGATTATGCCCGCAAACAGGGCTTTAAAGGCAATTTCTTTATCGAACCTAAACCCTGTGAACCCACCAAGCACCAGTACGACTATGATGCCGCTACGGTGCTTGGCTTTTTACAGAAATACGACCTGCTGAACGATTTTAAACTAAACCTGGAGGTGAACCATGCGACCTTAGCCGGCCATACCTTCCAGCATGAGCTGCAGGTAGCGGTGGATTCGGGTTTGCTGGGCTCCATAGATGCTAACCGTGGCGATAACCAGAACGGCTGGGATACCGACCAGTTCCCGAATGACATTAACGAAGTAACTGAAGCGATGCTGATCATCCTGGAAGCAGGCGGCTTTGCCGGTGGTGGTATTAACTTTGATGCTAAAATACGCCGTAATTCTACCGATCCTGCTGATCTGTTCTATGCTCACATTGGTGGGATGGACCTGTTTGCCCGTGCATTGGTAACGGCGGACAACATCCTGCAAAAATCAGATTATAAAAAGATCAGGACAGCGCGTTATGCTTCTTTTGACAGCGGCAAGGGAAAAGATTTTGAGAACGGGAAACTAACGCTGGAAGACCTGCGGAACTACGCCATTGAAAGCGGCGAACCGGCTACCATCAGCGGGAAACAAGAATATCTTGAAAATTTGATTAATAGGTTTATATAGCTATTGTAACTATGGGTAGCTGATGTAAGCATCGGCCGCCCATAAATTTATCCTATTTATTCTTCAATAATCTTCCTGGTCGAATTTCTTATTATCAGTTTTGACCTTAAAATAACGCTGTGTGTGAGCTGTAGATTATCATTATTAGTTAAATACCCGATCAATAATTTAGCGGCAGCTTCGCCCATTTCATATCCTTTATACTCTACTGTAGTTAGATTCGGTAAAATTACCCGCGACATTGGATCATTATTAAATCCTGCGATTGCAATGTCCTGAGGAACACGGATACCCGCATCAGTTAAGAACTGCATACAACTTACCGCACACTGATCATTAGCTGAAAATATGGCATCCGGCTTTGTTTTCATTTGCATTATAGTAGCACCAGTCTCAAGGCCAGCCTCTGCACTTAAATCGTTGATGATTAATAATTCATTATCCCAGGGTAGGTTATTATCCTGTAATGCCCTTTTATAACCATCGAAACGGTCTTTATATACATTTCTTAACTGATTGCCGCCAATATGAAGTATTCTTTTACATCCTTGTTCAATTAAATGAGTTGTTAATTCATAAGCGGCTTTAAAGTTGTCAATAAATATACTTGGGAACTGTTCATGCTCCTGCACACGATCAAAAAATATTACAGGTATCCCTTTATTTATAAAAGCCTCAAAATGCTCAATGTTGTTAGTGTCATAAGCCAGGGAAACCAATAAGCCATCAACACGGTTGTTAAACATTGCCTTTGCGTTGCTTACTTCTTTTGTCATGGTTTCCAGCGACTGGCTGATGAACAGGTTATAATTAGCATCGTTTATCACCTTTTCAATCCCTGCAATAACCTCCGACATGAAATTGCTGTTTAGTCTAGGAACAATAACACCAATTATATTTCCTCTTTTCTTTCGCAGATTGCTGGCAAAAGGATTGGTGCGATAACCCATTTCATCTGCAGCAATTAAAATCTTTTTTTTGGTGCTTTTTTTAACTTTATGATCGTCATGCAATGCCCTGCTAACAGTGGCTGCTGAAATATTCAGTTTTTTGGCAATATCATAAATAGTGACTTCCTTCCGAGGCTCATTCATAGAAAAGTAGGAGTATAGGGTTATTTGTGCAAATCTAAACTAAAAGTAGTCGTTATCATGGGATTATTGAAGCATTCGACGACCTGTTTGTGCAAATTTACCTTTTAATAAAATAAAAATACAATCGATTGCATAAAAATAAATTAATTCATACCTTCATCCCCGTAAACCAATATTATCTCTTACAATTCAAATATTATGATAAAAAAACTTGCAGGTCTTTTTCTATTATTTCAAATAGGGGCTTTATATACACAGGCGCAGTCATTATCGTTTAAAGGGTTAAAAGATGACTATAAAAACTATCTCCCTATAGGTGTAGCAGTATCGGCACAAGATCTTAAAGATCCTGACGAGGTAAAGCTTATACTGCAACAGTTTAACAGCCTTACACCGGAAAATGCCATGAAAATGGGGCCTATTCATCCTGAAGAAAACCGTTATAACTGGACGGACGCTGATTCAATAGTAGCCTTTGCGCAGGCACATGGCCTAAAAGTAAGAGGCCATAACCTGTGTTGGCACGAACAAACACCTGATTGGCTGTTTAAGGGTGCTGATGGTAATTTGGTAACCAAAGAAGTACTGCTTAAGCGGTTAAAAGACCATATAACTACCGTAGTACACCGATATAAAGGCAAAATATATGCCTGGGATGTAGTTAATGAAGCTATTGATGATGACAGTACCAAGTTTTTACGTAACTCATTATGGTACAAAATATGTGGCGAGGATTTTATTGTTAAAGCATTTGAATATGCACATGAGGCTGACCCTAAAGCTGTTTTGTTTTATAATGATTACAATACCGAACGCCCAGAGAAGCGGGAGCGCGTTTATCGCCTGTTAAAGCAACTGGTTGATGCGAAAGTGCCTATAAATGCGGTGGGTATACAAGCGCATTGGTCTATTTATGAACCTGCCCCGCAGGATTTGATCTCTACTATAAAAGAATTTTCATCATTAGGATTAAAAGTACAGATAACAGAGCTTGATATATCCATATACCCATGGGAAAAGAATAAAAGAGCGAAAAGACCAGGAGAATCAGACGCTTATACTCCCGATCTGGAAAAGAAGCAGGCTGATAAATATGCCGAGGTGTTCAAAATATTCCGCCAATATAAAAGTGTGATCTCAGGTGTTACTTTCTGGAATATATCTGATAAACGTACCTGGCTGGATGATTATCCTGTTCCAGGAAGAAAAAATTACCCATTGCTTTTCGATCAGAACCTTCAACCCAAAAAAGCATATTGGAGTGTGGCTGATTTTAAATGATCAAATATGCCATAATAAATAGTGTATTCGCCATTTAACCGGTAAAAAAGACCTTATTCCAAAATATGGGCCTCAGCTAATTGCACAAATAATTCATACGATTAGCTGAGGTTTTTCAAAAATCAATTATAACTATTATCAATACCTATTTCTGCAATATAAATTGACGGCTTTATAATAATTGCCAATTTTACTGCAATCGATGAACTACTGAAAATAGAATAATTGTCCTGTATGATAGACATTTATTCTATTTTGATATTTTACAATGATACTATTTTGATTGTTTATTGTCTTTTTTTAACAATAGTATCAGAAAAATGGCATAGTCTTTATTCTTCTCATAATTTTTCAAGAAAAAGCAAATAAAAAAATGCAATCGATTGTTTTTGTTATTTTTTGTTTCTACTTTTATCAAACAATACCAGTTAAGCCATTTTTATTCAATAAAATTTTAATATCTAAGTTCATTTACAATTGTGCGATGTGAAAGTATAACTAATCATAATTATACTTTAGCTATATACATTAAAAGGACAGTAGATTTTAACAATACCTGATATTATGAAAGAAAGGAGGATAATTCTTGAAGAAAAGAAAACATAAATAAATGCTTTTTCAGGCATTATCACCGGGACGGTGCAAACGTACCCGGCGACTATGCCTGAGTAATAATGCTAAGTAAATAAATCAATAGTTGGGACAATGAGTTATTTGAAACTTAACAAGTTTCAAATTTATAAAATAACTTTCACATAAGTCTGCAGTGTTTTTAATCTGCGATGGCAGTTCTATGGAATTGTTACATCAACTGTTGATTTAGAGCTGTTCAATTCAGATCAGTCGTTTACCGCTACTTTACTCAAAAGGCTAAACAAGAATTTTTAATCTCATGATGGGTTAAATAAAATTACTGCGCAGCATAAATTTTATTCTTGAGACTCGAAAATAATAACCAATTCAATCTGAAATTAACAACAATCTAAATTATTATGGGAAAAATTTTACGAACTGTATTACTGTTCATATCCTTTTTAGTTTGTGCCAGGGTTATGGCGCAGAATCAGGGAACAGTAATCAAAGGTACAGTAACGGATGAAAAAGGGGTTACCATGCCGGGTGTTACTGTTACCGTGAAAGGAACAAATACAAAAACGGTAACCAATATAAATGGTTTTTACGCAGTAGAGGTCCCATCGGGGGCCAAATCTCTGTTATTCACATTTATAGGTATGGAAAGACAGGAAATTGCAATAGGGAACAAATCAGTGATCAATGTGTCCCTTGTTTCTACATCCACTGCATTGTCTGATGTAGTAGTAATTGGTTACGGCTCTCAAAAACGTCAGGATGTAAACGGTGCCATTTCATCGGTTACCGCAAAGGACATTGCAAATATCCCGCAGATAAGCGTTGATCAAATGCTGGAAGGTAAAGCTGCAGGTGTAACCATTCAGCAAAATGCTGGTGGCCCCGGAAGTAATACTTCGGTACACATTCGTGGTATAAGTTCATTAAGCGGCACAAATGAGCCATTATATGTAATTGATGGTATTGCCATTTCGGGCGATGCAAACAATTCAAGCACTACCGGAAAGTCGGTGCAAATTGCGCCAAATAACGGCGAGAATGGTGTAAGCCCATTAACTTTCCTTAACCCGTCCGATATTGAATCTATTGATATATTAAAGGATGCATCAGCTACAGCAATTTACGGTAGCCGTGGTTCTAATGGTGTAATAATCATTACCACAAAACGCGGTAAGAATGGCGCATCAAAAATTAGCTATAACGGTTACTATGGTATACAAGACCAGGGCAAAGAGCTTCAGATGATGGATCTTCAGCAATATGCAAACCTTGAAAACTCACTAGCCGATATGATCGGTAATCCGAGAAGAGGGGAGTTCGCAAATCCTAGTCTGCTTGGCCCTGGTACAAACTGGCAGGATGCTATATTTCAATCGGCACCTATTCAAAGCCATCAGCTATCTCTTTCAGGAGCCAAAGATGGTACCGATTATTACATTTCAGGCGGTTATCTAAAACAAGATGGAACCGTAATAGGTAATAATTTTGACAGATATACTTTCCGTAGCACTGTAAACTCTCAAATTAAAGATTGGATGAGCGTTGGTGCAAATGTTTCAGGAAGCCGTAGTAATCAAAATACTTCATTAAGTAATAATACAGGTATTATTTACACAGCATTATTGAGTGCGCCCGATCAGGCAGTATATAATACTGATGGTTCTTTCGCAGGTCCTTCAGCGGGGCAAATTGGCGCTCAAATAAACCCTGTTGCCCAGGCTTTATTGATCACCAATACTTTAGGGCAGGATAATTTTAATGCAAGTGTTTATGCAGATCTGAAATTCACGAGAGATCTGACATTACACTCTGAATTTGATGTCGACATCAATTCATCTGTGGCTAAGTACTTCAACCCAGCTTATGATTATGATCCGTTGCACGATGTTCCAACAGCTACGTTACAAGAATATCGTACAAACTCAACTTATTGGGACTGGAAAGAATACTTAACCTATCATCATATTTTTCAGCAAAAACATGATCTGACCGTTTTAGGCGCTTATGAGTTGGTAAATTCAGTATATGATGCCAATGCAGCCAATATATCAAACTTTGTGGCTGGTAATACACTACAATCTTTAAACTTAGGAACTGCTTCGACAGCCGGAGTAGGCGAGTTTATAGGTAATAATGATATTCTTGAATCAGTATTTGCACGTGCCATTTATACTTATGATAGTAAGTATAGCATAACAGCAACAATGCGATCTGACCGTTCATCAAAATTTGCAGAAGGCCATCAAACAGGTTACTTCCCATCAGCGGCAGTATCATGGAGATTGTCTGAAGAGCCGTTTATGGCTGCGATCAAACCTATTGCAGATAATATAAAGATCAGAATAGGATACGGACAGACAGGAAACCAGAATATACCAGGCTACCTTTATGGTGCGGTGCTTAATGCTGTACCAACAGGTGTAGGAACCGGATTTGCTGTGAATAATATTGCCAACCCTGATCTTAAATGGGAAACAGCAATACAGGAAGATCTGGGTGTTGATTTCGGTATATTAAATGACAGGATCACAGGTTCATTTGATTACTTCAATAAAAAATCAAAAAACTTCCTTTTCCAGGCATCACTTCCGGCATTTTTATTAGGCGGTGTAGCTGATTATTCAGGTGCAGCAGCAATTGCCCCACCTGAAATTAATGGTGGTGGTGTACAAAACAAAGGATTTGAATTCAGCATCAGCAGTAAAAATATTGTTGGTAAAGATTTTTCATGGAGCACAAACTTAAACTTTAGCCACTATGCTAACAAAGTAACTGCTCTTGCTCCCGGAACACCTTATATAATAGGGCAAATTACTACAAGCTTCCTAACATTGCCGGTTACACGTACTGTTGTTGGCGGCCCGATCGGGGAATTCTATGGTTACAAGGTTCAGGGAATATTTAAAACAGATCAGCAATTGAAAGATGCTCCAATTCAATTCGGGCAACCAGTTACCAGTAATCCTGGTGGCACATGGCTTGGAGATATCCAGTTTGTGGATGAAAATCATGACGGAAAAATTGATGCTAGTGATCAGGTTCCCCTGGGTAATCCTAATCCTACTTTTACTTATGGTATTTCAAATACATTCAACTACAAATCGTTTGACCTGACCATATTCCTTAACGGATCATATGGTGCAAAGATCCTGAACGCTTTGGATTATCAAATTGCAGGTTTAGGAAGCGAGTACCAAAATCAACTGGCATCTGTGGCTAATTTCTGGTCACCGAGCAATCCTACCTCAAATGTTCCGAGGCCGGTTTCCGGAGCCAATCCAAATTTAGATATGTCTGACCGCTTTATTGAAAGTGGATCTTATTTAAGGGTTCAGAATATCACATTAGGGTATAATCTGCCTGCCGCGTGGGCGCATACCGTAAAAATGAGCCGTATAAGGGTTTACGCTACAGGTCAAAATTTATATGTATTTACCCCATATAAGGGCCTTGATCCTGAGGTTGGCGCGGCTAATCAAAACGTATTCTTAACAGGTGTTGATCAGGGAAGATATCCTATCCCACGCACAATTTCGTTTGGTATCAATGCAGACTTTTAATGAAAATGAAGATGAAAATATTTAGAAAAATTATATTCGGATCGGTAGTTACAGTTAGTGCTCTATCTACCAGTTGTAATAAGGAATACTTTAACCGTCCTCCTAAAAGCTCAGTTGCCATAGGGAATTTTTACCAGAATGCCGCCCAGGTAGAAGCCGCCACCAATGTATTATATAGTGTGCCTTGGTTTGGTTGGAATACGCATGCCGGCTGGTCTATTTCTGAACTTAGCGGCGGAAATGCAAGGTCATGGTCAAGTGATATCGCTGACTTCTCCTATTTTACGGTTAATAACCAGGACAGGGTTCTTGATGCAGCATGGACCTCTCTATTTACCGAAGTAGCGCAGGCTAATGCTTTGATTAATACCTTACCTACGGCCGTGCCTGCATCAGTTGATAAGGCGGTAGTTAATAACGCTTTAGGCGAAGCGCACTTATGGCGGGCTTTGGCATATTTTCACCTGGTAAGGACTTATGGCCCGGTACCGATCATTGAAAATACCTCTACTGATATTTCCAATTTTCAGGTACCAAGAAACCCGGTTACCGATGTTTACAAATTTATTGTTAACGACCTTCTTTTTGCTGAAGCAAATTGTACTGCAAAAATTAGGGGTAGCGCTTACAGTAATAATGCACATGTTTCAAGCGGATCAGCATCTGCTTTACTGGCAAAAGTTTATTTGTACATGCAGGATTACAAGGATGCAAGGGCTGAAGCAGAAAAGGTACTGGGTAGCGGCGAATTTAAGTTATATGGAATTGACCTTCCGGGAAAACAGTATTCTGATTTGTTTCTGACTGCCAATAATAATAACGAGGAATCGATCATTGCCTTACAATGGGCAGGAGGTGCAGCAGTAAATAATAATACTTACGGCTATGGTAACTCTTTCCAGGCTTCTGCTGCTGCCAGCAGTCAGATTACAGGTACTGGTGATGGGTATGGCGAAGTTGGCCCAACATTTGACCTTCAGGACGAATTTGATCCTGCCGATTTAAGGCGTAAACCTACCTATATGTTACCGGGTGATAATTATCCGGAAATTGATCAGGCTGCGGGTGGTTATACCTATCCTGCCGGTGGCAGCGAACAGGGAACCAATTGTGCTGTGAAGAAATATGTAGTGGGAACACCTGCTGACAATGGAGGCGTAGGCGCAGCACAGTCTTCAGCAAATAATACCTATATGCTTCGTTATGCTGATGTGTATTTGATAGAAGCTGAGGCTGTTATGGCTGGTGCAACAAGTAGTACCGATCCAGTAGCCCTCAACGCAATTAATACCATCAGGAAAAGAGCCGGCCTTGCGCCATTAACCATAATAAAAAGATTCTATACAATTGCGAATCCTAATTATGGTTTGTACGGCCCAACGCCAAATTCAAGCGTACCTCAAAATATTATCAAGGATGATATAATAGAAGAACGCAGAAGAGAATTTGCCTTTGAAGATGATTTCTTTTTTGACCTGATGCGCGTGGATGGTTTTAATAACACTACACATACGTTGGGTATTAAATTAATGGAGCAACAAGATAGGGGTACAGCCGGAAGCACTGCACCAGTTGTACGTTACGGAAACCAATATTTAACGGTAACGGCAAGCATGTTACAATTCCAGATCCCTGCGGTTGAAATTGCTGCCGATCCGCAGTTAAGTGCTCCTCCTGTTCCTTATGTTTTTAAATAATAATTTAAAGAAAATAACATGAAAAAGAATTATAAGTTATTTTGCGGGATACTATCCCTTCTGGTGGTGTTTGCGTTTTCCTGTAAAAAAAGTTATCAGGGAGGCACCGGAGCGCCAACTATTACTAGGGTTCGTACGGTATCAAAAAACGATACTATAACCGTTGTAAAAAGAATCACACTGGATTCAAGCGTAACAGAACAAACAACCAGATTGGTTGGTTTTGATTCAACCGTTACATCAGGTGGCTTAGGTAATCAATATGCAATAATTGGTACAAACTTGTTAACCACCAGGACAGTGTCATTCAATGGCGTTGATGTGTATTTTAATCCGGCTTTATTAACAGATAACAGCATCATTATTACCATTCCATCACTAACATCAACTGCGGCACAAGTACCTTTTGGGCCTAACCAGAGTAATAAACTGGTTGTAACAACCAGCCACGGTACAGTTACTTTTAACTTCCCTATAATACAACCTCCGCCAATTATTACCAGCTTTGCCCCTCAGGTGGCAAATCCGGGTGATATTGTTACCATAACGGGGCAGGTATTTAACGGGGTTACGGCGGTAAGATTTGATAAGATACCTGCAACTATTGTTGGCACGCCAACGGCTACGCAAATACAGGTACAGGTTCCACAAGGAGTTTCGTCAAACTTTATTTATGTAACCACACCTGGCGGTACCGCAGTATCCACAGCAAACTTTGGCTTTAAGTATGTTGTTTATACCGAATCAGCAACATTAGGCTGGGGCCAGAACGGAGGTTATGATGGTTACAATAGTGTCCTGGTTTATAATGATAAGACCCACCCTGAATCGGGAACATATGATATCTCATGTGCTTTCACCAATAGCTATGGCGCTTTGCAATTAGGTTATGAAGGTGCAACTGCTGTTAGTGTTAGCAAATTAGGATTAACTTCTATTAAATTTTCGGTATACGCAGGTGCAGGATTTACAGCAGGCTCGCGATTACAGGTAGTAATTAATGGTGCCTACGGTAGTGCTGCTTTGGTTACATTAACGCCAGGCGCATATACTGATTTTATTGTTCCGTTAAGTTCTTTAGGCAATCCATCATCAATCACAGAGATTGTATTGCAAGACTACGGGGTAAGCCCTCCATGTACCATATACGTGGATAACATTGGATTTATTTAATAACTTGATAAATCAATAATTGATTAGTAAAAACGCTGCCGCGAGGGCAGCGTTTTGCTTTTACCAATAATTAACGCAAAGTGTGTAGCGAATAAATTTCAGCTAACCGACTATAAACATCTACCAAAATGAAAAACAATTTTTTAAAGTTTGTAATTCTTGGATTTTTTGCGATCGGCATACTGTCAACCTTTTCTTGCAAAAAGGAGTCGGTAGATAACAACAATAACAGTAGTAATACTACCGATACAACATCTAAGACAAAAGTGAATACGTCTGATACCACCGGAACGCTTATTGGTTCGGCTACAGCCGCCGGGGATTTTCCAAATATTGGCTTTGCTGTGCAATATGGTACTATGTCAACTAATCCGGCTTATGTTGCTGTTGTAAAAAGAGAAGCTAATTATGTAACCTTTGGCAATGAATTAAAATATGGTTCAATTGTACAAAATGACGGAACCTTTAATTATACCACAGCCGATGCATTGTATGCAATATGCGCCAATAATGGCTTGAGTGTTTTTGGCCACAACTTATGCTGGTATTCACAGCAAAATCCTACCTATTTAAATGGGCTCATTACTGCCTTAAATGTTCAGAATGGAACGCCGGTTAACCTAATGCAATATGGCGATTTTGAAGCTGGCTCAGGATCAAACTTTACAGGCTGGACAAATATTGTCGGCGGTAATGCGGTTGGTTCGTTTAGTGCGGTTGTTGATGATAACGATGGTGGCTCAAGAGCTATGCAGGCAACAGTTACCATGCCCGGTGCCAATGCTTATGATATGCAATCAATCGGAACGGCTTTCAACGTTACTCCAAATAAAGCGTATAAAGTTACTGTTTCTATTAAATCTTCAGTAGCGGGTACGGTTAGGCTTGTTATGCAAAATACGGTTTATCAGCAGGATGACCTGACAACTACACCCGGTTGGGCAACCTATACCTGGAATTTAACCATTACAGAGGCTTCACCAATATTAAGATTTAACTTTCCGGCAGCAGGCATTTATGTTATTGATAATGTATCAGTAGTAGATCCGAATGCCGGATCAGTTACCAAGCCAACTCCTGCACAAACAGCAACAGTAATTGATACGGCATTGCATCAGTTTATTACTACAACAGTAACACGTTACAAAGGTAAAATAAAGGCATGGGATGTAGTAAATGAACCAATGTCAGATGGTACCGGCGCATTGCGCGATACGGGGAATTATACTATACCAACACCCAATGTAAACGGTCAATTTTTATGGTCTGAATATTTAGGCCGGAATTTTGGTCTTAAAGCTTTTCAATACGCAAAGGCAGCCGATCCTAATGCGTTGCTATTTATCAACGAATATAATTTGGAATACGAATATAAGCTGGATTCCCTCATCTCCTACGTACACGAATTGATAGGGAAGGGCGCGAAAATTGACGGAATAGGAACGCAAATGCACATCAACCTGCAAACCAGCCAGGCGAGCATAGATAACGAGCTGATCAAACTGGCCAATACGGGCCTTATGGTCAGGATTTCCGAATTAGATATTGCTTTAAATACTAATAAAGTAAATCCGTTTACGCCTACAACAGCTATGCTTACTGCCCAGGCAGCCTTGTATAAATATGTTGTTCAATCTTATTTAAAAAATGTTCCGAAAGCACAGCGATTTGGCATAACAGTTTGGGGACTTACAGATAATGAAAGCTGGATAAACACGCCAACCTCACCGGATTATCCGTTATTATTTAATCAGAATTTGACAAAAAAATCTGCTTATTATAGCTTTTTGGAGGGACTTAAAGGATTATAATTAATATATAAAATTGTAAAAAGTATTGGCGGTTCGAAAGCTGAAATTCTCAAAACTGAATTTTAGTTAAAGGCCGAACCAATACTTTTTTTCATTTATTATACGTCCTGTAATTTAATGGCTTTCAGTTGATATTAGATGTACTTTGATCAAAGCTAGTGGTTTGAAGCTTTTGCTCTATTCTTTGGATGAGATCTTCTACATCAAATGGTTTGCTGATGAAGTCATCAGCATATAATTTTCCGTCAGGTGATTTCCCGTCTGAATGAGCCGACATCAACAATACAGGGATAGATCTGGTTAATTCGGCCAATTTTAATTCACGGCATATATCTGTTCCATTTCCATCCGGAAGCATGATATCCAGAATGATCATATCAGGCAAGGTTACCTCCAAACCCTTCTTAAACTCTGAAATGGTACCGTAAGTTTGTATATTTAAACCAATGCCTGTAAGTAAATATTCTACCACTTCGCGGATATCTTTATCGTCTTCTACAAGGTAAATAATGTTCTTCATTTATCGGTTCCAATTATAGCAATAGTACCCTTAACCCTAAAATTTATTTTAATAATAAGCGAACAAATAATTATGAAAAATGTATAATAGGTTGTCATTATTTTACATAGGTTATTGGACATAAATCGGATTGCAATATTTCCTGTATTTCTGGAAATATAGGAGTGTTTTTTCAAACTAATTAAAATAATTATTTATGCAAACAAATATTAATTTAGATTGATTTGTATCTGTTTATAAGAAATTATTTATTGTATATATTTACTTTGTAATTAAACCAGCTACCAGGTATTAATGTCACACGTTTTGATTAATATCTATCACATTTATAAATTTAATTGAAAACTATCCCTATGGAACAGGAAGTTATTGATATCCCGTTTAAAGCATCGTTACACCCTAAAGAAGAGGTGGACTCACTTGATGTAAAAGAGCTATTGAAAGTTCTTTCCTTAGTTAAAAACGGAAGATTAGACGCACGGATGCCCGTTACACAGGCTGGCATTAATGGACGAATCTGCGAAGTGCTAAATGACATTATTGAAATGAATCAGCGCCTGGTTACAGAAATTTCATCGGCCGAAATAACGATAGGAAAGCGTGGGAATCTATCAAAACGAATTGAACTGCCTGATGCTAAAGGCGAATGGGCTGGCGGTGTAAATTCATTAAATAACCTGATCTCGGATCTTACTTCGCCAACACTAGAAATTGCTGGGATGATCAACTCCGTAGCCAATGGCGATCTTTCCAAACAAATTCCGTTGGAGATCAGCGGGCATCCACTAAAGGGTGAGTTCCTGCGGATAGCGAAAGAATCCAATCAAATGCTTTCAAAGCTAAGGTTGTTTTCAATGGAAGTAACCCGTGTTGCACGGCAGGTAGGGTCTGAAGGTAAATTGGGTGAGCAGGCTAAAATTAAAGGTGTGGCAGGTGTGTGGGCCGAATTGACGGATTCTGTGAACCAGATGGCAGGTAACTTAACGGCACAGGTACGTAATGTTGCCGCGGTAACTACAGCGGTTGCTAAAGGTGACCTTTCCCGAAAGATCACAGTTGAGGCCAAAGGTGAAATATTAGAATTAAAAAATACGATCAATACAATGGTGGATCAGTTGAACTCCTTCTCTTCTGAAGTAACGCGTGTAGCGCTGGAAGTAGGTACGGAGGGTAAACTGGGAGGCCAGGCTAAAGTACCGGGCGTTGCAGGAACATGGAAGGATTTGACCGATTCCGTAAACCGCATGGCGGGTAACCTTACCTCGCAGGTACGTAACATTGCAGGTGTGACCACAGCGGTGGCAAATGGTGACCTTTCTAAAAAGATAACGGTTGACGTAAAAGGGGAGATGCTGGAACTGAAAAAGACCATCAATACAATGGTGGATCAGCTCAACTCTTTCGCATCCGAAGTAACGCGTGTGGCGCTTGAGGTGGGTACCGAAGGTAAACTGGGTGGGCAGGCCAGGGTAAAGGGTGTAGGTGGGGTGTGGAAAGATCTGACCGACTCTGTGAACCAAATGGGTAGTAACCTTACCGACCAGGTTCGAAACATTGCATGGGTAACCACAGCGGTAGCAAAGGGCGACTTATCACGAAAAATTACGGTTGATGCTAAAGGTGAGCTATTGGAGCTGAAAAATACCATCAATACAATGGTGGATCAGCTGAACTCGTTCTCGTTTGAGGTAACGCGTGTTGCCCGTGAGGTGGGTTCTGAAGGTCAGCTGGGTGGGCAGGCCAACGTGCCGGGCGTAGGTGGAACGTGGAAGGATTTAACTGACTCGGTAAACCAAATGGCCGGTAACTTAACTGGGCAGGTAAGAAATATAGCCGAAGTAACAACGGCGGTAGCAAAAGGAGATTTATCAAAAAAGATCACGGTTGACGTGCAGGGCGAGATGCTGGAATTGAAGATCACGATCAACACGATGGTGGATCAGCTGAATTCATTTGGTTCCGAAGTAACGCGTGTTGCCCGTGAGGTGGGTTCTGAAGGGCAATTAGGAGGCCAGGCGAATGTACCGGGCGTAGGTGGTACCTGGAAGGATTTAACGGATTCGGTAAACAAAATGGCGGATAACCTGACCTCGCAGGTGCGTAACATTGCCGAAGTAACCACAGCGGTGGCAAAAGGTGACCTTTCACGGAAGATCACAGTAAATGCAAAAGGTGAGTTATTGGAATTAAAGGATACCATCAATACAATGGTGGATCAATTACGTGGTTTTGCATCCGAAGTAACGCGTGTTGCCCGTGAGGTGGGTTCGGAAGGGCAACTTGGCGGTCAGGCCAACGTACCAGGTGTGGATGGTACATGGAAGGATTTAACGGATTCGGTAAATAAAATGGCGGGTAACCTTACTGCACAGCTGCGTAACATTGCCGATGTATCCATCGCGATAGCAAACGGCGATTTATCTAAAAAAATTACGGTCGACGTACGTGGTGAGATCTTGCAATTAAAAGAAACCATTAACACGATGGTGGATCAGCTACGGGGGTTCGCATCAGAAGTAACTCGTGTTGCACGAGAAGTGGGTACAGATGGTAACCTGGGCGGACAGGCATTTGTACCGGGTGTGGCCGGTACCTGGAAGGATTTAACGGATTCGGTAAACCAGATGTCGAGTAACCTTACCTCGCAGGTACGTAATATTGCCGAAGTAACCAAGGCGGTGGCCAGTGGCGACCTTTCAAAAACGGTTATTATTGATGTAAAGGGCGAGATCATGGATTTGAAGAACACCATTAATACGATGGTGGATCAGCTGAATTCATTCGCATCCGAAGTAACCCGTGTGGCACGTGAAGTAGGTACAGAAGGTAAACTGGGTGGCCAGGCGCACGTAAAGGGTGTGGGTGGTACCTGGAAGGATTTAACTGACTCGGTAAACCAGATGGCATCCAACTTAACCGGGCAGATCAGGGGTATTGCAAAGGTGGCTACCGGTATTGCAAAAGGAAACTTAAAACAGCGCCTATCTATTAACGCATTGGGCGAAGTGGCGCAACTTACTGATACGATTAATGAAATGATCGATACCCTGGCAGTATTTGCGGATGAGGTAACCACAGTAGCACGTGAGGTGGGTGTGCAGGGTCGTTTAGGTGGGCAGGCAAGTGTTCCGGGGGCATCAGGTACCTGGAAAGATTTAACGGAAAACGTAAATCAGCTTGCGCAAAACCTTACCGTACAGGTGCGTTCTATATCTGAAGTGGCATCCGCGGTAACCAAGGGTGACCTTACCCGAACCATCCGTGTGGATGCAAAAGGTGAGCTGGAAGCATTAAAGGATACCATTAACCAAATGATTGCCAACCTGAAAGGTACTACGCTCCGAAACCATGAGCAGGATTGGCTGAAATCTAACTTAGCTAAATTTGCGCAGATGCTTCAAGGCCAGCGCGACCGCAACGCTGTAGCCAATAAGGTACTATCAGAGCTGGCTGAACTGGTGAACGCTCGTTATGGTGCATTTTATATTTTAGAACAGACCGAAGGTGAGGATGAAGTAAAATTAAGGCTGTTTGCAGGCTATGCACAAAAAAGCCGTAAACTGATCAACCAGGAGTTTTTACTCAGTGAGGGATTAGTTGGGCAATGTGCTACCGATAAAGAGCGGATAAGGCTGGCCAATGTTCCAAATGAATATTTGCAGATAAGTTCGGGTATTGGTAATGCAGCACCTATTGACCTGGTGATTTTGCCGGTACTGTTTGAAAATAATGTTAAAGCGGTAATTGAACTGGCTTCTTTTGAAAATTTCAGTGATACCCACATTGACTTTTTGGATCAGCTGACAGAAAGTATCGGTATCGTATTAAATAACATAGAAACCAATACACGTACAGAGGAATTATTATCGCAATCACAATCACTGGCGGGTGAGCTTTCGGCACAGCAGGAAGAGTTAAGAAGAGCTAATGACGAGTTGCATGATAAAGGCCGTTCACTTGAAGAAAAGGCAGAACAGCTAACATTAACGTCCAAGTATAAATCGGAGTTTCTGGCTAATATGTCACACGAATTAAGAACGCCGTTAAACAGCTTGTTAATTCTTGCGCAGCAGCTTTTTGAAAATCCGGAAGGCAACCTTACCGAAAAGCAACGGATGTTTGCCAAAACCATTCACTCATGCGGTGATGACCTGATTCAGTTGATCAATGATATTCTTGATCTTTCCAAGATCGAATCAGGTGTTATTGCTGCTGATGTTATGCCGGTTAGTTTCAAAGAAATCGCTTCATTTGCTGAATCAACATTCAAACCTATTTCGGAAGCTAAAAATCTGAAGTTTGAAATTAATATGGGTGACGACCTGCCCGAATTGATGGAAACAGATATGCAGCGTTTAAACCAGATATTAAAGAACCTGTTATCCAATGCCTTTAAATTCACTGAAAAAGGTAGTGTAAAACTGCATATTTTCAGGCCAGAGTCCAGTCATGAGAATCCGTTGAGTGGTACTGATTCCGTTATTGCGTTCTCTATCGAAGATTCAGGTATTGGGATATCTAAAAATACACAAGGCATCATTTTCGAAGCATTTCAGCAGGCAGAAGGATCTACCAGCCGCAAGTATGGAGGTACAGGGCTTGGCCTTTCTATCAGCAAGGGCTTTGCTGAACTGTTGGGCGGTACCATCACAGTTGGCAGCGAATTAGGTAAGGGAAGTGTGTTTACCTTATATCTGCCATTGAAATATAAAGAAGAAAAGTCAATTGTAAGTCCGGTTAAGGAAAACTATCCTGTTCCGCACTTACGCACTAATTTAATTGATAGTGCCGAATTGGTGATGGACGATGATCGCCACGTGATTGTTGCAGAAGACAAGGTTATACTGGTAATTGAGGATGATATCCGCTTTACCAAAATATTAGTGGATAAAGCGCATGATATGGGCCTCAAGGTTGTAGTGGCTATCAGCTATCTTGAGATTTTTGATAGCATTCAAAAATACAACCCTATCGCAATTACGCTTGATGTAAATATGCCGGAATCTAATGGATGGAAAATTCTTAAACTTTTGAAAAATGATATGAATTTACGCCATATTCCGGTACACCTTATTTCGGGCGAAGACAATAAGATATTGGCGTTGAAACATGGTGCAAGAAGTTTCAGCCTGAAGCCATTATCTAACAGTTCACTTGATGAATTGATCTCGGGAATTGTTAGTTTCCATGAACATACACGTAAGCGGGTGCTGATAATTGAAGATAATGAAAATGAGCTTCAGAAATTGGCAGAACTTTTATCAAATGACCAGGTTGAAGTACAAGCTGCCACTACTGCCAAAAAAGGATTAGCGGCGTTGAAAAAGGAATTGTTTGATTGCATTGTATTAGATTTTGTACTGCCTGATGCTAATGGTATGGACCTGCTGAATAAAATTAATTTATTGAAGCAACCACAAACAACAATCATCTTACATTCAGCGAGAGATTTTACGCAGGATGAACTAATTCAGCTAAAAAGGCTTAATCATAAGATCATCACCAAAACACCATCTTCCCATGTTTTATTGCTTGAGGAAATATTAACCCTCCTGCATGTCGACAAAAAATTTGTTAGCGAAAGTAAGCTGAAAATGATCGATGGCATACGCAATAATACAGATGTACTTGATGGGAAAAAGGTGCTGGTTGTGGACGATGATGTACGTAACCTTTTTGCACTGACCGCCGTTTTTGAACGTTCTAACCTGGAGGTAATTACTGCTGAAAGCGGTAGAGAGGCGCTTGAACTGCTCAATAAGGATAAAAAAATAGATATAGTGCTGATGGATATTATGATGCCGGAAATGGACGGTTATGAAACTATACAGATGATACGTAAAGAGCCGCGTAATAAAGTATTGCCGATTATAGCTGTAACCGCTAAAGCAATGTTGGGCGATAGGCAAAAATGTATTTCGTCCGGAGCGTCTGATTATATTACTAAGCCGGTTAAAACCGATCAGCTTATGTCTTTAATGCGTGTTTGGCTAATTAAATAGTTAGTATAATTGCACGGGAATAGAAATAATAAAGTTGCTATGGGCATTAAGATACTTTTGGTAGATGATAATGAAAATAACCTGTTATCTATGGAAGTAGCCTTGGAAAAGGCAGATTATACATTTTTTAAAGCTATATCCGGCAGGGAAGCGCTTAGGATACTCTTACATGAAGACGACTTCTCGTTGATTCTTTTGGATGTAAAAATGCCTATAATGGATGGCTATGAAACTGCCGAGCTAATCTATCAGCGCGACCGGCTAAAACATATTCCTATTATTTTTATTACTGCGCATGATTATGAAGAAGCGGCAATGTTTAAGGGTTACCAGGCAGGGGCAGTTGATTTTATCAGAAAACCGTTCAGCCCGGATATATTACGCTCCAAAGTAGCCGTTTTTGCTGAATTATATAAAAAGAACCAGCTTTTAAGGCGACAGGAAGAAAAGCTGCAAACCATTAACAATGACCTGATGCAACTGAATCAGGAACTGGAGCAGCGCGTAGTAAAACGCACAATGGAGCTTGAAAACTTAAACCACGAACTAAAAGCGCTTAATATATCAAAGGATAAGTTTCTTTCCGTTATATCTCATGATCTGCGAAACCCACTTACAGCTCTTTTGGCCTCGGCAAGTAAATTGAACGAAGATCCGGAAAATTTGAGTGCGCACCAGGTAAAGCAACTATCTAACATTATTCACCGCACTTCAAGAAAGTTGTTGGAACAACTTAATGAAGTGGTTGATTGGGCCAAAAAACAAAACGAGCGGACGAATTTTAATCCCGAAAAAATTCGCTTGGCACAAGGTATCGAAGAGTCATTAGAACTGTTGAAGCCAAACGCCTATCAAAAGGAGATTAAACTGGAAAACAAAACTCCCGCAGATATTTTTGTGAACGCAGATTCCTTAATGCTGCGGTCGATTGTACAAAACCTGGTTACCAATGCTATTAAATATACGCCTCAGGGCGGAAAGGTTAGCATTAATGCCCGACCAGAACTGAATATGATCTGTGTTTTTATTGAAGATTCAGGCGTAGGTATGACAGACGAAATGAAGCAGCGCTTATTTACCAAAGTGAGCAATCTTTCGCAATCAGGTACAAATAACGAGCTAGGTAGCGGCCTCGGCCTTCTACTGGTAAACGATTTTGTGGCACAACATGGCGGTACCATTGATGTGGAAAGCGCTATTGGTAAAGGAACTACTTTTAAATTTACAATTCCGGCATTGCATTAGAGTTTAGTCTATTTCCAAAACAATTTTACCATTAATGCCGCCTAGCGTAACCAGATCCTGCGCATGGGCAGCATCTTTTAGTTTCATTGTTTCAGCAATCTGTGTTTTGATCTTTCCTTCTTCTACCAGTTTTTTTACCAAACTCTAATTTGTGATAGGATGGGGTTGAAGAAATAAATTTAGCGGTAACATGATATTGTTTAGCCAATTCCTCAGAAGGGGGCATTACGCCGCTTAACAATAAGCCGCCTTGTTTTATTACTTTAAATGATTTTATTTGAGTATCGCCACCTGCCAAATCAACTACCAGATCTACATCTTTTACCAGTTCAGTAAAGTCCTGTGTTTTATAATCGATCACTTCATCAGCTCCAAGTGATTTCGCTAATTCGATACCTTTACCCGAAGCCGTACCTATTACATAAGCCCCCAGTGTTTTCGCCATTTGAACCATTATGCCACCCACAGCACCAGCTGCCCCTTGGATCAATATTTTTTGTCCTGTTTTTAACTGGCCGCTTTCTACTAAAAAAGTATATGCCGTAACCAACGGTATGGCTAAAGCTGCAGCCTCGGTTGTATTGGTGTTTTTTGGAATTAATGCTGCCTGATCTTCATTAAGGGCTATATATTCAGCATATGTTCCGCCTAGTGTAGTAGCAAATACCTGATCGCCTTTTTTTAGGCGCGAAACATTCGCACCCACTTCTTCTATAATGCCGGCAACATCAAGCCCGGGTATAAATGGAAAAGTCAGGGGGATTTGTTTTTCCATTACGCCTGATCTTATTTTCATGTCCATGGGGTTAACAGTAGTAGCCGCCACTTTTATTAAAATTTGATTTTCTTTTGGTTGAGGTTTGTCTACCTGCTTTAAATGGATTACATCGGAATTTCCGTATGCTGTATATTCTATGGCAATCATTTTTTAGTGTTTAAATATTCTATAAAAGTTTTTAATCCAGATAATCAGGTGGGAATACCTTTTGACCATACTTTTCGGCAATTGCAATCAACTTTTTAATTGATTCCGGATCCATTGATGGCGGCGGAAGAAAATCTCCTAAGGCAACAGGTTTACCTATTTCAAAAAACATCTCTTCAAGGCCCGATGGTACTACAGTACAAAGCAGATGCGCAATCTGATCGGTCTTGTTTTTAAAACAGTGTACTATTCCGCCTTTTGGGATCACCACATAATCCCCCTTTTTTGCTATATAGGTTCCTGCTTCAGATTTAACCTCTACTTCCCCGTCGATTACATAAAAGGTTTCCTCAAAATCCGGGTGTGCATGAGGGCCCGGGCCGCCACCCGGAGGGATGAGCATATCTATGGTTGCGAAAGCGCCATCTACGTCTTTGCCGGTCACCAGTATACGGTACGTATCGCCTACAATTGATAGGTTCTTTCCTTCCTGACTCCTAATAGTTATAGGCGTTGGCTTTTTATCTTCCATTTTTCCTGTTGTTAGTTTTACAACAACTATTAACAGTATTAGTTTAGCCTAATACACTTAAAGCATCAAAAAAAAATGCTTGTAAACTATTATTTTACAAGCATTTTAAGAGTGCCGAACTTGGTTGTTATATCGTTTCGGCCATTAATTATCTCCTGGCACCTGTGGGTTATCTTCTTCTTTAGCCTTATTTTTAAATTCCAGTTTACCGAACTTGTAATTTAAGCTGATGCCAAAAGAACGCAGCGGAATCTCACGTATGTTGGTTTGAGTAAAGTTACTGCCGGATGTTAAAGCCGTTTGACTAACATATTGATTAAAAGGATTTGCAGCCGTTAGGCCTATGCTGGCTTTCTTATTCCAAAACTGCTTACGCACAGCAATATTGTAGAAACCAAACCCTGGATTATTACCCTGTATTGTCCTTTGTGATGAGCGGTAATTACCAAATACTTCGCCCACAAAATTATGCCCAAAACTATATGACGCATTCAAGTTTAGCCGGTATACAAAACCGCTTACATTAGCAAAGCCCGGGTTGGTTGACAAGCGGTTGGCAAACATCATGTTTGATCTGAGGTGTAACTTGCCTGTCACGGGTACTTCTACATATAAGTTGATACCGGTAGTGGCTTCGGTACCGATGTTATAACGTTGGGTCAGGGATACATCCGGATAAGATGTTCCGTCAATTATCAATATTGGGTAATAGGTAGTAAATGATTGTATGTCGTTGGTATTATACCGATAGAAGCCGGAAAAATAGATATTTATTCCATTGCCAAATGTTTTGTTGTAACCCAGCTCATAATTGTGGCCCTTTTCCGGTTTCAGATCAGGGTTACCTGTGCTGATGTTATGAGGGTCACTGATATTATAAAAAGGATCAAGGTCGTTATAATTGGGCCTTTGTAGTCGCAGTGTATAGCTAAATTTAATTGACTGTGTTTCATCCAGCTTATGCTGCAACACAAATGAAGGGACTAATATTCCATAATCTGGTATTGTAGTGCCGGGGAAATCAACGCTGGTAGTGGTATATTCATACCTTGCCCCCGCATTGCCATTAATAAAGCCTTTAAATAACGAAAATGTACCTGAAAAATAATAAGCAAATATTTTGCGGTCATAATTAAAGCCATAGGTTTGCCCCGGGTCAACTACATAGTCGCCATTGTGTAAAAGCGTATCTGTTTCAATGCTGTTTTTAATGTCTTCAATAACTGCTTTAGCACCGGTTTCTAAAGTAAAATCTTTATTGAATGGTTGCGTGTAATCTACCGATATGTCTGTTTCGTGATCTCTGCCCGGATTATCACTGGTTAAACCGGATGGCGGATAGCCACCATCTAAATATTCCTGTAATTGTGCGGCCTTGTTGTCATTATTGCCCAGCGTGGAGACATATAAAATGTCCAGTTCCTGATCTTTTTTATTAAAAGTTTTTTTGTAGCTAAGGCTGGCATCTGATGAATTAGCCCTGAAGCTACTGCTTGAATTACGCAGGCTTGGTATTAAAGATAAAGTTGTTCCGACGGCATTAGTAACGGTTTGCAGCTGGTTGGTTGGGCCGCTGCCATTGTTGCCAAAATGATTGTAGCCAAATGAACCGGTAAGTTCATCCTTTTTAGTGATATTCCAATCAAAGCTTATACCCGATTGATAACCGCTTCGTTTGAAAGCATTGCTGCCGTTTTGTTGCAGCCGTGTGGTGTTGTTTAACGAATCAATAGAGGTACGATTATTATTAGTTAAAGTGGTTGAATTCAATTGCTCATTTCCACTGAAAAAAGCATTTACACCAAAACTCCCTTTTTTTGCATTCAAATTAAAAGATCCATTTTCCAGGCGCGTGCCTGCCGATAGATTTGCACTACCATTCACACCTTCTACCTTACTATCTTTCAAAACAATATTAATAATACCTCCTGTTCCTTCGGCATCATATTTTGCGCCGGGGCTGGTAATTACTTCAATATTTTTGATCTGGCTGGCAGGGATGGCTTGCAAGGCATCAGTAAGGCTTGCACCAAAAACACTGGACGGTTTTCCGTTGATCAGAAATCTTATATTGCTGTTACCCTGGAGTTCGACGTTACCGTCAATATCTACGCTAACCTGTGGAACTTTTTTTAATATATCCAACGCTACGCCACCTTGTGCTGTCAGATCATTTCCCGGGTTATAAACCATTTTATCTATCCGGTTCTCTACCGTAGGGGCTTTAGCCTGAATATTTACGGTTTGCAACTGTTTTTGGGTTGATGCAAGCAATATGTCTCCAAGATTTATAGCTGAATTGGAGGCACTGATAATTACATGGTTGATAGATTTTCGTTGATAACCAATAAAATCTATCGTAATTCTGTAATCGCCAACAGGTATATGATCAATCATAAAATTGCCTTTTTCATCGGTGCTTATGCCATTAAAAGGACTTGAACTCCCTTGCTTGTAAAGGCTTATAGTGGCATAATCCACCGGTGTATGGTTAGTAGAATCAATTATCTTACCGCTAATTTTTCCTTTATTATTTTGTGCCTTTGCCGATAAGCAAGAAATTAAAAAAAATAAAAATATTATACTGTACTTCATGCCTCAAAAGCAAAAGTATAGTCCGATTCTGTACTAAACCTGTTAAAACGAATATGCAGGGAAAAAATATCTATCAAAGTATAACGTATTTGGAATGGCTGACGATGTGGATGGTTTTTATAATAAAAACCCAATAAATAAAATAAAGATGAATGACCCACTTAAACACAGATTCCGTAATAATACTTATATCATAAAGCGGTAAGTTCAACTTTTAAACCAAAATCCTCACGGCTTAATTTGCCTTTTCTTAGCTGGCTGATATATTTTAAGGCTGTGAGCCTGTCAAGTTTCTCCTTGTAAAGCATACGTTCCTCGTCTGTTTGAGGGCTGCTTTGAAGTTTAAGCCGGATGGATACACGTGATATTTCTTCCTCCAGTATGTCTGGCAAGCAGTTTCGGAAATGATCAAACGAATTTACGGGGAAAGAGATCAGGGTCATCGGTATTGTTTCTCAAGTATAACATTGGTATAATAAATGTATTTTAAATGTACGTTACCTTTTTGTTAGCAATGTATGCTAAGTATAACATATGGATGCTTATAACCATGCATTTTTTCGCGAGAACCTTGAAGAAAGATGCAATATTTTTCTAATGAAAAATTAAAAATATCGTAAATAAATATTTTATTTTAACTAATAAAATATTACATTTGAGTACCTAATTCGCCGTAAAATCGGCATTCCTCAATACCTAACCCTAATCCCCCTTATCACAGTTATGAAAACATTGAAATTTTCAATTTTTAGCACCGTCGACTTTATTTCTAACCGATCGGTACAAATGGTAGCTTGTTTGTCAGGATTTTATCCTGTTTTAACCACAGTTTATATCTCACCCATCTAATGTATATGAGTTATGAAAAAGCTACTTTTCTGCATACTGCTTTTAATAGTCGGTATGATAGCGTGTAAGAAGGATGAATTTTATAATATTTATTCCAAAGGAACGCAGTTTAATTATAAAGCGGGCTCATTATCTGACCTTAATCAAACAGGCGCAGATATGAATACTTATGAATCATGTACGTGCTTCCCGGTAAATGCTTTTTTTACCCCAACGGAGCCGTTTACTATCGATAGTTTATGCGATTGCTATATATCTGAACAAGGGTACTATGTGCACAGTGCTAATAACCAAAAATATGAAATGCCCGAAACAAGTATGAAGATCTTAAAATGAAGATATTATTTGGTTAATAATTAATAACCGTGTAGCTGAATAATATATTATTTCATAAAAAAAGCAAGCCCGATTGAGCTTGCTTCATATAGAATAATATTACTCTTTAAGCTATATAACTTACAAGTAAGATTGCAATAATCTTGATTTTGAATTCTGCCTAAGGCGCATAAGCGCTTTATCTTTTATTTGCCTTACACGTTCTCTTGTTAAATCGA
>Ga0302312_10000450_pt1 | contig 31656 bp, 22 predicted proteins | sample III_Palsa_N2_1_FD_200529 | JGI IMG/M metagenome (GOLD analysis project Ga0302312, IMG submission 200529) | Peat permafrost microbial communities from Stordalen Mire near Abisko, Sweden - III_Palsa_N2_1 | ecosystem: Environmental > Terrestrial > Soil > Palsa > Peat permafrost | place: Sweden... | reverse complement strand
GCGGCAGCATTTTTTCCAGGCTTACAAAAGACATCGCGGGCATTAGGCTGGCTCCGGTGGTAATGATCTTTGTATAATTACCATTCGCCTCGGCAAATAACAGATCGGCATATTCGATCCGGTATATCTTGCCATCTGTTCTAATAAAAAAGTAACCGTCCCCCGGTATTCCCTTCCCCTCACTTTTGGATGGGGTGCCCAATCTCTCCATCGCCTTATCGACCGCTATGATAAATCTTTCCAGGGAGAAAGGCTTGACCAGGTAATCGCAAACGGCCAGGTCAAATGCATGGACGGCATATTCTTTATACGCGGTTGTCATGATCACTTGTGGCGGGTTCTTAAGCGTATTCAAAAAGCCAATGCCGTCCAATACCGGCAACTGTATATCCAGGAATAAAAGGTTGATTTCTTTTTCCTTCAATATTCTTTTTGCGTCCAGGGCATTCCCACAAACGTCCGCCACTTCCAGCGCCGGCAGGTGGTTGCAATAACCAACGATCAGCTCCCGGGCAAGGGGCTCATCATCCACGATCAGGCATTTAATGGTATTCATTTATTTTACTTTAAGCCTCAACTCCACTTTATAGTGATCCTGCTGTCTTTCCTGTTTTAGGGAATATTCACCGGGATATAGCAATTCCATTCGTTTGACAACATTATCCACGCCGAATCCAGAATGGCGAATACCTGCCATCCCTTCCTGATCCCCTTCTGTACAGCTATTCAGCACGTTAAAAAAAATGAAGCCGTTCTCCAGCTTCAGATCCACTGCAATTTCAATTTTCTGTTCCAGTGTATTCCTGGCATGTTTAAACGCATTTTCCACAAATACTATTAATATCATCGGGACAATTTTCGCCGGGACTGACGGCGTGCCTATGCTTAAAGTTAATAAAAGCCTGTCTGACGACCGGATACTTTCTAATTCAATATAATTACGGATATAAGTCAATTCTTCTTCCAATCCTACCAATGGCTGGCCGGCCTCATACACCGAGTAGCGCAACAGGTCCGACAACTTCAGCAACAAAGCGGGCATTTTTGAAGGCTGGTTGATGGAGAGGCTATACATATTATTCAGGGTGTTAAAAAGAAAATGAGGACTTACCTGGGATCGCAACAGGCTTAACTCGCTTGCCTTGTTTTGCTCGGCTAGCCTCATTCCGTTCACATTTTCCCTGATGGCGGTCCTTATAACCGAATTAAAAAACCCAAAAAAGACCAGGAGTACAACGATAACCAATGTGTTTACGGATGTTTCCAGGGTATGGGCAGCGCTTAATGCCCCAAGGAAAAAAATGACATACCCTATCACGCCAATGGCATCATAGATGATCAGGATAACAATCACCGTTAGAAGTAATTGAAACCACCTTTTTGTAGCCAGCCATTCCTTCCAAATCCATCTGCCGGTATAAATACAACACAAAGTGAACAAATAGTAGAATATCGCCGGCTGGAGAAAGTGCCAGGCACGTTCAACATAGAAGATAAAGGCAATTAGCAAAAAAAGGGCCACACAGAAAATGAGATGTACTCTTCTTCCCTTTTTAAACAAAACTTCAAAATGTTTTACGGGTGACTTCACCAGTCGAATATCCTCAATCCTGCACACAATAAAAAATCCAGTGTCCGAATGCACGAAAACGGGGTCCTACCTGAAAAAATGGCTGTCTAACGGTCGGGCCCACTATACCCTATTTCCATCCTATATGTCGATACGTTCGGCCCTTTTATTTCAAATAGACGATTAAATAACTAAGATTTGTAATCGTTATATTGTACATGAAATTTTACATATGGAACTAGTCATTAACTCCCTCTCCAAAACTTACGCCAATGGGGTTCACGCGCTGAAAGACGTATCCCTCACCCTGAACAATGGCATGTTTGGCCTGCTCGGCCCCAACGGCGCGGGAAAATCCTCCCTGATGCGGACCATTGCCACCCTACAGGAGGCGGACAAGGGCAGTATCTACCTGGATGACTTAGATGTACTGAACCGCAAAACAGAAGTCAGGCAACTCCTGGGCTATTTGCCCCAGGAATTTGGGGTATATCCTAAGATTTCTGCTGAAAGGATGCTGGACCATATAGCCCGCCTGAAAGGGGTGAATCATCCGGGTGAAAGAAAAGACCTGGTGGAAGCCTTGCTGGCGAACGTGAACCTGGCAAAAGACCGGAAAAAACACCTGGGCACGTATTCCGGCGGAATGAAGCAGCGCTTCGGTATCGCTCAGGCCCTCATCGGAAACCCCAAACTGATCATTGTGGATGAACCCACCGCCGGTCTCGACCCTGCCGAAAGGAACCGCTTTTATAACCTGTTAAGCCAGCTTGGGGAAAATACCATCGTCATTTTATCGACCCATATCGTGGAGGACGTCAGTACCCTTTGCTCCAACTTCGCCATCATTTGCCAGGGAGAAGTCTTATATGCGGGCGAGCCGGATAAGGCCGTTCATGAACTGGAGGGAAAGATATTCAGCAAGGCCATCCCTCAATCGGAGCTGCCCAAATACCAAAGTCGGTATAAAGTCATATCGACGCAATTGAAATCCGGCCGGTTGCATATCCGTGTCCTGCAGGGGGCAGATCCCGGTAACGGCTTTGTGCCCAGTGTTCCCAACCTGGAAGACGTCTATTTCAGCAATATTGCCACACGGATGGATGTAAACACCATTTAGCTCTTCTCAATTACACTATATGTTCTGGAAAATTTTTCTGTTCGAGGTCCAAAACAGGCTTAGAAGGCCCGCCATCTATTTATATTTCGCCGCCGCCCTGCTATTTACTATTGGATCATTTGCCACCGGATCCCTACCCCTAGGCGAAAAGGAACATATCAATGCACCCTATATCATAGCGTTCTGGTGTGCCGCCATGTCCATGATGATGATGCTGGTCGGCTCGTCGGTCATGGGTATGTCCCTGTATCGGGATATTGAATTCAATACAAAAGACTATTACCTGACCTACCCGATCACCAAGGCCGGGTATTTCTGGGGACGATACGCAGGTTCATTCCTTTTTATGTTTGTTTTAGGCACGTCTATCATTTTGGGAGAATACTTAGGGACAAAAATCGGCCCGGCCATGGGATGGCGGGACGCTCCGCAATATGGACCAAATAAATTCATTTATTATCTCCATCCCTTTTTTACTATTGTTTTACCTAACCTGTTTTTTACCTCATCCCTGTTTTACGGATTGGTGGCTATCACCCGAAATGTAAAAGTGATCTATAGCGGCGGTATCCTCCTGTTCCTGGGCTATTTCATTTCCGTTTTTCTCCTGGATCATACCAACAACGCCACAGCAATGGCGCTTGCCGACCCTTTTATGCTTACCGCGGTTAGGTTGCAGACCATGCAATCCTCCTTCGCTCAACAAAATTCCACCTTAATACTTATCTATGGAAATCTCCTGGTGAACAGGCTCCTCTGGTCCGGCCTCGGACTCGCCATTCTCCTGTTCACCTATTTTCGTTTTAATTTTGAAACATTCTTCAGTGGCAAAAGGGACAAGGCCGCCATTGACGATACTACAGCGACACCTAAACGACCCCTCACCCCTACCGCAACCATCAGTTTCAGGGGCGCCTACAATCGTGGGACAGTGGCCAATCTGATCAAGGTGGAATTAATAAATATCATCCGGGACAATTATTTCTGGATCATCATGGTCGGAGGCGCCATCGCGTTGGGATTTGCGTTCTGGATGGGAGACGATTTTTACCAGGTGGACAATTTCCCGAGAACTGTTATGCTGCTGGATACGTTTAACAATACATTTGTTTTCTTTATCTTTTTCCTCATCCTTTTCTATACCGGCGAAACCCTTCATCGGGACAGGGTAACGCGCTACTCCTTCATCAATGATTCCCTGCCGCCTCCCAACTGGGTCCAGAATGGCGCTAAACTCATATCCTTATTGATCCTTGGGGGGGCGCTGTCCCTGATGCCGGTCATTGTCGGACTACCCATACAAATGGCAAAAGGCTACCATCTGTTTAACTTTCCCATGTATGGCATGTATGAATTCGTCCGTATCGTTCCCCATTTATTGGAAATGGTCATTTTTTCCTATGCGGTTCATGTCATTGTCAACAATAAATTTGCGGCGCATGCGGTGGCAGTCGTCCTATGGCTGGGCTTCTTCTTCCTCGAAACTTCCGGTGTCTTCAATTACCATTTATTGTTGTACGGTTATGTACCGGGAACAGGCGTTTCGGACATGGATGGGCTGGGCCATATGGCCAGGCCCATTCTTTGGTTTCATCTGTACTGGCTGCTCTTTGGCGGACTGCTGATCATACTATCGGCCTTATTTTATTACCGGGGGGTATCATCTTCCTTTAAGGAAAGGCTCCAGTTAATCGTCGAACGATTCGACGCCAGGACCAGGCTTTGGGGCGTCATTGTATTGCTCCTTTTCCTGGCAGTCGGCGCTTACAATTACTATAACATAAGCTATGTAAACAATTTTTTGACTAAAGGCGAGTCGGATAACAGGGCGGTCCTGTATGAAAAGACACTTAAACACTATGACAGTCTGCCCTTGCCGAAGGTCACCCGCATTAAAATGTCTGTCGATCTATTTCCGGACAGGCAGCAGGCATTCGTCTCCGCTTTTGTAACCATTGTCAATAAAACGGCCCGGCCCATTTCGAAATTATTGCTGGATGGCGATGAATTGACCGATTACTCCCTCAAAACGGACGGGGCGGATATCCCTTTCACTTCCCCGTTAGTATACCCCCGGGGCTTATTTAACTGGTTTCGCTCAAGGAACGATACGGCCCCCTACCGGCTATACCAGTTCAAACACCCGCTGGCTCCGGGAGACTCTTCTATATTGGAAGTCAAGTCTTCTATCGTGTCCCGGGGCTTTAGGAACGGATTGTTTGGAGAGAAGCTGCTGAGAAACGGGGTATTCTTTGGCGGCGGCCTGCCTGAACTGGGTTATGATGACGATGACGAAATCAGCAGTCCATACGTGCGGAGGAAAAATCACCTCCCTGAAAAAAAGGAGGAGGAAATCGCCCAGGATGATCCCGTGGGAATCAGCACGCTCAAAGCCGGCAATACCATGGATTTGGTCAACGTCGATATGACGGTCGGCACTTCGGGTGACCAGATCGCGGTCGCACCCGGGTACCTGCAACGGCAGTGGACGCAAAATGGCCGGAACTATTTTCATTATGTGCAGACCCAGCCCGGCTTATACCAGCCTATAGCCATCGTATCTGCCAGGTACGCCACGTTCACCGATAGTGTACAGTTAGATCATAAAGTATACATCCACTTATTTTATGATCCCGCGCATAACGCCAATCTCCAGCGGTTCGTCGCAGCCTATAAGGACGGCCTGCGGTACTATGCCGCCGCCTACGGTCCCTATTCCACTAGTGATATCCGGCTGGCTGAGACATCGGTCTATGGTCCCCGCCAGGGGTCAATGACAGCCCTTGATAATAATGCCGAATATTTTGCCTGGAACGCCCACTTTACTGATCCCAATCAATTTGATTATTGCTATTTCACCACCGCTCAACAACTTGCCCAGCAATGGTGGCGCTTCCAGGTGGCCCCCAATGAAACCGTAGGTTCATTGGTCATACCAGAAGGGCTATCCCTCTACGGCGCCCTGGTCATGGCAGAGAAGAAATATGGAAAAGACAATATGAGATGGATACTACAGGAACAATTATGGCCCTATTTATTCATGAGAACGCGCCTGAATGACAAAGAACATCCATTGATCAGGGCTGACCAATGGTTTGAATGGGGAGGCAAAGCCAGTGTCGTCCTGTACGGACTAAGGGACCTCATCAGCGAGGATAGCATAGATGCAGCGCTTCGGGAGTTTAAAAACGCTTATGCGTTCAAGGATCAGCCACCCTATGCCGGCGCCAATGACCTGTTCCGTTATTTAAAAAAACACACCCCTGATTCCCTTCAATATTATCTGAGCGATAACTGGCTCAAAATAACCCTGTATGACAACCAAATGATGGAGGTCAGCGCTACACCGACGGGGAATCCTGGCGAATATAAGGTGACAATGAAAATCGATGTGAATAAAATATATATTGACGAAAAAGGAAATGACGTACCAGCCAGCCCATTCAATGACTATATAGACATAGGTGTATTCGGAGAAAATACCGTTAATAAAGAAGGACGTTCCCTGACCCATCCTCTATACCTGCAAAAATACAAGTTGACTGCCGGAGAACATACCATTACTGTGATCGTCAAGGGTAAACCGAAACGGGCAGGGATTGATCCGTATAGCAAGCTGGTGGATCGCAGGCCCAATGACAATATGAAGGACCTGTAAAGTGTCGAATTTTTTCTTTAGTTTGACGCGTCTCTTTTAAATGAACGCCATGGAATTAGATAAGATATCCAGTTATCAGCTATATGAACTTATCAAAAATAGCAATTTGGATAATGAAATAAGGGCGCTGGCTAATCTGGAGTTTCGGAGCCGAAGGTTAAGCTTTGGCCAGATGAGGCAGATCATCATCAAACACGACACCATGTTTCCCACCCTGAAGGATGGGCCTTTGGATGATCATATAAAAACCCTTTTGCTGCTTTTTCCTTTCGCGATGCCTAAAAGAATTATTGGAAGCACTTATTTATTAAATGGCCAAAAAAGGAAGTATAAAGACTATTGGATATTTGTTTGCCTGGGATATTTATTATGGACAATAGGGATCATATTATATGCAAGGTTTTTTAGGAGGCCATAAATTTAGGCTAAGTATCCAACCATACCTTGAACGCTGCGGCCTTCTCCCGGCTCACATAAATTTCGTCGTCGGTGGAATGCCGGAGGCTCAATTTCAACTTTCCGTTGAAATGGGTATGGATCTTTTCAATGCTTTGAATGGAGATAATATATTGCCGGTTCAACCGGAAGAACCGGACAGGGTCGAGGGTCTTTTCCAGCTCATCCAGGGATTCGTCGGTAATGTGCGGATTTTCGCCTGAGACCTGCACGTATACGATCTTATTTTCCGCCCGGAAATAGATGATGTTGTCCAGTGACAGACTCAAGAGGCCGTTGTGCTGTTTGATCAGCAGCCTTTTCTTGTATACAGGAGCAGGCGGGATTTGAGAGATCAACGTCCGGACCTTGTCCCGGAGGATGGCCACGTCATCGCCCCCCCGGTAGTGATTGTCAAATTTGGTCAATGCCTGCTGCAGCGCCTCCCTATCTATGGGCTTCAGGAGGTAGTCCACGCTATGGACTTTGAACGCCTGCAAGGCGTACTCGTCGTAGGCGGTCGTAAAAATGACAGGAGCCTGCACGATGGTTTGCCTGAAGATATCAAAGCTGATGCCGTCTGACAACTGTATATCCATCAAAATAAGGTCCGGGGCCGGGTTCGCCTGCAGCCATGCTACGGAATCGCGGACGCTTTCGAGTATGGCGGAAATATGGACGCCTGGCCTCAGTGCGAGGACGGACTGCTGCAGGCTTTGGGCTGCGGCCTGCTCATCTTCAATAATCAGTACGGTCATATGGCAGGAGGGGAATTTTGACGAGATAGTCTTGTTCGGTTTCTTTGATGATCACAGGCGTGGCGGCTATATGGAGGTATCTTAATTGCAGGTTGCGCAACCCCAGTCCATGGGAGACTTCCCATACTGTTTTGGGTTGAAGGTTATTGCTCACACATACATATCCTGGTTCGGTATAAATCCGTATAAACAGGGGGCTTGCCGTAGATATCTCGTTGTGCTTAATGGCATTTTCAACGAGCATTAACAAGCTATAGGTAGCAATATATCCCCAACGATCGGCCTCTTCCACCCGGACATCGCTATGCAATTTATCCTTAAACCGTTCTTCACAGACATAGAGGAAGGAATGAACGATCTTCAATTCCGTCCCCAGGTCTACTATATTCTTTTCTGCATACTGGAGGCCATATCTGAGCATCCTGGATAATTGATGCACGAAGGCGACTGCCTTTTCCGGATCTTCCGGGATCAAGGTGGTCAGGGTGTTTAAGGCGTTGAAAAGGAAATGCGGGTTCACCTGTCTCTTCAGGTTTTCAAAGCGGCTGTTCAATACTGCCTGTTGCAACTGCCCGGATTCTTCTATACTTTTCTTCCACTTGTCCAGGAAATACCGGAGCATATTGATTAGGGTAAATATGACGGTGAGCAGTACGCAAAACAAGATATTCGTGATGTAATCATGGGCGGGGAAATCTTTCCACTTCATTACCCATATAGTCGCTTTCATGAAAATCCACATGATCAAGGCGCCATAGATGGCAGCCAGTACCAGGGAGATCGCAAAGCTCCGGGTGGGCCTGGTTTTCCAGTCGAGCAAGCCTTTGAGAACGAATTCCTGGAGCAATGCAAATCCTGTCCAGGCTACGGTGGTAATGGCCAGTGAAAAGAGGATGCTCGATTTCCAGTCCCCGGCGCCGGTCAAATAGTACGTACCATTGGCTGCCAGATTAACCAATAACACAATAAAGTAAGCCAGTAACAGGGATCTTATATGCTGTTTCATGTGAGCTTTGCTAATATACGTTAAGTCGGGCATTCGCCTGCCGGTAGTTAAACGGTAACCGCAGCCGTGGTTCAGGCGGCGCCCTATCGGTCCAGGAAGGGCTCGGCCCAAGCGGAATGACGGATCAGCACGAGGTATTGGAAATAGGACTTTCCGGTTTCATCCATGCGGATGGAGTACTGGGCAGGGACGGGCAGCACGGGTTTCAGGAATTCCTTGTAGCTGCTCAGGTAAGGGGACGCCCCCCGAAGATCGAATATTGTAATGGCGTCGGGGACGGAGACCTGTTTGAGCAGGTTGATCCCATTGACCTTCATCAGGAAGCCGTCCTGGGAGAATATATCGCTCCGGAGATATTTCCGGGTGTTGGACCGGTTTGGGACCCATTTGAGCCGGTCCTGGGGTATAAACGGGGGTAATGGAAGCTTGTTAGAACCATCAATCATCATGTCGCTTTCGGTGTAGATCGCGTTCAGCGACACGATGTGCCCACTGAGGGGAAGGTCAGACTGCTCCAAGGTGCCGGCAAACACATACCCTCCATTTATCTTTCCCTGCAGGGTATGAAAAAAGCCAAAAAAACCATACAGTTTTTCCTGTTCCAGGTGCAGGTAGTGGTAAAGGGATATGAAGTTGTCTGACAGTTGGCCTTCCCTGTTGGCTTCATTGAAATAATCAGCCAGGTTTTGAAGGAGGTGGCGCACGTAAAAATGGTGGTCGCCCAGCCGACGCTCGTAATTTCCTGAATGGCCGTCCATGTCGGTCACCAGGATTTGGAGGGTTTTCCGGCAGGAGTCCCTGAAAAGGGAGTCGGCGGATTGGCGCGTTGGCGGGGTGGCGGACGACCGCGATGGTGAGTTTGCGGACGACGAGCTTAGAGAATCTGCGGACAGGAGGTTTAACAACCGGCTCATCAACGGCCACTGGCGTTCGGGACGGATATGTCCTTTCAAAAGACCGTGCAGGTACTGCACGGTAACCGGCAGCCCTTGTATACCGTCTACGCCAACAAAGGTGATCTTTTGACCGGGGGGAAGGGTTTTGTTCCAGGCGTAGATCTTTTGGAGTTTCCGGTAAAAGTCTTTGTTACCCCATTGGGCGCCTTCTGCTATCCAATAGTCGAATACGGGTTGGAGGAATTGTTCGTCCCCGGTCTCCAGGTATTTGTTGAATAGCCAGGCCTGCCCTTCATCTATTTCAGCCATATAATGCCTGACGCCCGCTTTTTGATACAGGTCTTTCAGCAACAGGAAGTCCAATTCCTGTGACCTGGCATAGCCATGAATGTCCCCCAACAGGAATAAACGCTGATTGTAAAAAGCGGTGTCAAACGAAAAGGGGTCAGGGGCTTGTTCTCTTACAGCCCATTGATTGTTTTCAAAGTAATGCCTTAACTGGGCGGTATCCTGCCCATACGCAGTGGAAAAAATACAGCAGCAAAGAAGTAGGAACCATTTCATAAACGTCTTGATTTAAGACGCTAAATTCACTGAAGAGGCGGATGGAAGCAATGCTTTTCCGACGAAACGGCGGATTGGGGGTGTGAAACGGAAGGGGACGTCGAACCTTGGATGTGAAACGGGAGGCGGCGCTGGGGCGAGCGTCAAACTTTCTCTGCGATCTCCTCTTTGATTTCTCTCACGACGTCGTCCAGGTTTTCATACCAGTCCAGGTGGGGAGACCACTTGTGGCATGGCTTACTGATACATTGGGTGTCTTCCCATACCTTCTGACAGGACGGGCACCTTCCCCCGGTGGAAAAGGTATCCCATTTATGTCTGCAGCTACATCGCCAATAGGGGTTCCCATTCGCATTTTGGACATCTTATCCTGATTGCATCCACGATCTTATCAAGTTGAGGTCTAAATATAATACTTGCTGCCTAATTATCCCTTTGATTTGATATCTTGACTATCGGCGAAATGTAACTTTTGGGTTGGCTGGTGCGTATTAGCAAATAAACGCTGTTATCTTACATATATTTTATTTTTATTTAATTCATCAGTATGCTTACAAACTACCTGAAAATTGCCTGGAGAGGCTTGTTGAAGTACAAGACCTATTTCTTCCTGAATACTTCCGGTTTGGCCATCGGGCTGGGTTGCTTTTTGCTGATGGCGTTGTACGTATTGGATGAATTGAGTTATGACCGCTTCAATGATAAGGCGGACCGTATCTATCGCATCAATGCGGATATCCGGTTTGGAGGGGGCGATCTGCACGCGGCCTTAAGTTCGGACATGATGGGGCCTATGCTGAAAAAGGATTATCCGGAAGTTGAGACGTATACCAGGATCTATAATAACACGGGCAGCAAATTGATCAAAAAGGGAACCTCGTATATCAATGAAGATAACGTCGCCCATGCCGATTCCACCTTTTTCGACGTATTTTCTTTCCCTGCCATAGCGGGCGACCTACATACTGCCCTGAATGATCCCAATACTGTCGTCATTACGGAGTCTACCGCTAAAAAATATTTTGGCACCACGGACGTATTAGGTAAAACTATTGAGACCAATGACAAGGGCAGCACGGTGTATAAAATAACGGCTGTCATCAGGGACATGCCCCAAAACAGTCATTTTCGATACGACTTCCTGTTCTCTATGAAGAATGTCGATTATCAATGGGGGCAATACGTCAGCCACAATTTCCATACTTATTTGCTGCTGCGGAAAGGAACGGACTACAAGGCCTTTCAAAAGAAATTTCCCGAATACACCGCGAGGTATGTCCTTCCTCAAATTCAGCAGATCATGAAGATCAACAGCATGGACGACTTTAAAAAGTCTGGAAATATGCTGGAATACTCGCTCATTCCGTTGACCCAGATCCACCTATACTCTAAGCAAACGTATGAACTGGCTCCCGGTGGAAATATTCAATACGTCTACATCTTTTCGGCCGTGGCGCTGTTCATCCTGTTGATCGCCTGCGTCAATTTTATGAACCTCTCTACAGCCCGCTCTGCCAACCGGTCCCGGGAAGTCGGAATACGAAAGGTGCTGGGATCCGGGCGCAAGGAACTGATCTTCCAGTTTCTGAGTGAATCGACGCTGATGGCGTTGTTTTCCCTTGTCATAGGCATTGGCATTGCCTGGATGGCTTTGCCCTTGTTTAATAGTGTGTCTAACAAGTCCATGCATATTTCACACTTGTTTTCACCGCTCCTATTACCGCTGCTGATCATATTACCTTTTGCGGTGGGTCTGGTAGCAGGGAGCTATCCTGCATTCTTCCTATCCGGATTCAAACCCATCCAGGTATTAAAAGGAAAATTGAAGTTGGGTAGCAAGAGCGGCGGCGTCAGAAGTGTCCTCGTGGTCTTTCAATTCTCTACTTCTATCCTGCTCATTATCGGCACAATTGTCATTTACCGGCAACTGAATTTCATACAATCAAAAGACCTGGGTTTCAACCGGGACCAGGTGCTGATCGTGGATGGTGCGTATTCCCTTAAGGACAATGCGTCTGTCTTTAAAAATGAAGTGTTGCAATTCAATGGGGTTGTCAGCGGGACCATGAGTTCTTACCTGCCGGTGGATAATTCATCCCGCAGCGACAATGTGTTTTTTAAGGAGGCCGTAGCGGACGTCAAAAGCGGCCTGGACATGCAACAGTGGTATGTCGATTATGATTACATGAAAACCCTCGGCATGCAAGTCATACAGGGAAGGAATTTTTCCAGGGATTTCGGGGAGGACTCCAGTACGGTGATCATTAACGAAACCACCGCCAAGATCCTGGGCTATAAGAATCCCGTCGGCCAAAAGCTCTATAGTCTTGATAACAACAACAAGACGGTTCCACACACGATTATCGGTGAAGTCAAGAATTTCAACTTCGAATCGCTGCGCCAGGATATTGGTCCCTTGTGTTTTTTCCTCGGCGGGAAGGATTGCAGTCTTATCTCCTTTAAGGTTAAAGCCGGAAGTGTAATTCCCCTGCTGAACCAGGTGGAAACCAAGTGGAAGAGTATGGTGCCGGGTATGCCTTTCAGTTACCGGTTCCTGGATGATTCCTTCGATGACATGTACAAGACGGAAGACCGGGTAGGAAAGATCGTGTTCACTTTTTCCGTCCTGGCTATCCTGATTGCGTGCCTGGGCCTGTTTGGGCTCGCTACCTTTATTGCCGAACAGCGGACAAAGGAAATTGGCATCCGCAAGGTGCTGGGAGCCAGCGTACAAAATATTGTCACACTGATGTCGAGGGATTTCGTTCGCCTGGTGATCATCTCCTTTGTCCTAGCCGCCCCCATTGGCTGGTACTTCATGCATCAATGGCTGCAGGACTTTGTTTACCGGGTTTCCATCGGTTGGTGGGTATTTGCCGCGGCGGGTTCTCTCGCGCTGGTCATTGCCCTGGTTACGGTCAGTTTCAAGGCCATCGGCGCCGCCCTGACCAATCCGGTGGTTAGTCTAAGGTCTGAATAGGGAGGTGGTTAGTTTGAGGTACGAATAGGACGGTGGTTAGTTTCAGGTCTGAATAGGAAATAAGGGCAGCGTATGGTCGCTGATCCGGGTGGGGAACTGGGCAATGACTGAATCCGGGGGAGGTGTCCTATATACACTGGTTCGCCCTTCCACGACCATTTTCCCTTTGGGGTCCAGTGTTACAAAGGCATACAACGGGTCCCGATAGAAATAAGCCTGGTCATTGGTGTACACGTAGGTGGCGCTATTGAGTATAAAGTAATGAACGCCGTTGCGTTCTCCATAGCGGTCGTCGTGGTCATGTCCCATGAACACGGCAGCCACCCTTGCAGCTTTTCCGTTTTTGGAGGCATTGAGATTCGCTTCATCAAATATCTTCAAAATGTCGTCGGCGTTTCCGATCTCCTGGAAAAAATCGCTTAGAAATACAGGCTGGTGCATGAATACAATTACGGGATCCTGGGCCTTGGCCAAATCCTGTTTTAACCATTCGAGTTGAGCCTGGTCTGTAAAACTCCTCCCTGGCGATGCCACAGGGCCCCAATTGGAGCGATCGTAGTCCAGGAGAGTCCCATCTGCCTTCCGAAGGAAATTCCGGTCCATGACAATATAATGGAACCCATCCCGGTCAAAGGAATAGTAACGCTCTTCCATTCCCCATAATTTCATGATGGTTTCCTTACTGCATACGTCCATATCATGGTTGCCCAATACGTGATACTTGGGCCCTTTGAAACGGTTCCATTCCGCCATGATCCCTTCTGATTTTTCAGGACGACAGAAGTCTCCGCACTGGACTATGAACTCCGGGGATTTATCCATCACGGCGTCCATAAAACCTTTTAACCTGGCCTCTTCGTTTTGTCCAAACTGCAAGTGATGCAAATCGGATATGATTCCAAAACAGGTTTTATTCGCATGTACCTGCTGACTCATGGGGATGGCGAAGGCCCTTTTCCCAAGGATAGCGCCCCCGGCCAGCAAGCCCAGGTTGCGAATGAAATGGCGTCTTTGTTGCATCAACAAATGTAAAGATCTATCTCCGATGGCGTTATTATCAAATGGTAAAATTGGGCAAATCATCCATTGATTAGTAATACCTTAGATGTAAATAGCGCCAAAATATGGAAGGAGAAACAAACCTGGCTACCCTATTGCATTCAATGACGCCGATATTGAACGAAGGGGATTATGTTTTCTGCACGCTCGCTGAATGCACGGAACGGGTGTGGAATACTGCCATTTGTACATTCCGCGAAAAGGAGGGGTTCACCGCGATATTACCGCTGCAGTACGCCGACGAGTGGGGGCTCCCCTATTCATTTGTAGCCTCGTGGATCACATTGACCATCCATTCTTCCCTGGAAGCCGTAGGTCTGACAGCCGCCTTTTCCACGGCCCTGGCGAAGGAGGATATTAGCTGCAATGTGGTGGCGGCATTTTATCACGACCATATATTTGTCGCAAAAAAGGATTCGGAAAAAGCGATGGGGATCTTACTGGAGTTTTCTACAAAAGCCTGATCGTTCGGCCTATGACCTGCGAAGAAAAAAATTTGCGTAGTTAAATAGCTACGCTTATATTTGTAGCCAAGTAGCTACTCAATAAATGTAGGACCAGGCATCATTCGCATCATGACCGCAGGCGAAATGGCCCTACACTCATGACCGCAGGCAAGATGGTCCTACCCTTTGGCAGCAAGACAGAAAATATAAAAGCAAATGAGATGGAACCAAAAACAAAAATTACTGCCGAAGACGGCAAACAGGAATTGGTGATTACAAGGGAATTTGATTTGCCCTTGGAATTACTTTTTAAAGCGCATTCGGAGCCCGACATTATTGAGCAATGGATGGGAACGAAAGTGCTGAAATTGGAAGGTAAAAAACATGGCAGTTGGCAATTTGAAACAAAGGATGCTAAGGGGAATACGGTTTTTGGCGCTGGTGGAGTGATCCATGAGTTTAGCCCGAACCGGAAAATCACCCGGACATTTGAAATGGAGAATACACCTTTTGGTGTCCAGCTAGAGTTATCTGAATTTGAGGCACTTACTGCCGATACCAGCAAACTCACAATGCACGTAATATATGAATCGGTTGCTCAAAGAGACCAGGTGCTGAAGCTACCCTTTGCTCAAGGCATCAATATGGCCCATAACCGGCTTCAGGAAATATTAAATACTTTAAAATAACCACACCATGGAAAAGAGAAAGGTCATCTGGTATTGGATCATTACTGCAATATTGTCTTTTTGTATTTTTTCGGGCGGACTGGCACAAGCGATGCAGGTAAAAGGAGTCGTGCAGGGTTTTAAACCCCTTGGATATCCTACTTACTTTATTTCGATTATCGGCGTTTGGAAGGTATTGGGCGTCATTGCCATATTAATCCCGAAATTTCGATTGCTTAAGGAATGGGCATATGCGGGCCTATTTTTTACCATGACCGGCGCGGTGATTTCGCACATCGCCAGTAATGATGTTTCTGTACAAATAATTGCCCCGTTCTTACTGGCCGTTTTTACAGTGTTATCGTGGTATTTGAGACCGGCGGATAGGAAGATCGTTTCATGAACTCCTATCCGGGAAGGCCGGCGGAGCCTGTCAGCAAGGACAATCTGTTTGAAAGCAGGGTTCTTTCCGGTGGCGTTCCTGCCAGTTCCAGCGCTTTTTTGAAATGATGAATGGCCATCCCGTCATCGACCCCCCCGTAAAGCTCGCCCAGCAGGCTGTGATAAAACAGGTTGCCCGATAGCTGGAGTTTTTCTGCTTCGGCAATGGCTCCTTCTTTCCCGTACACCCTGGAAAAGGCATAGGTTCTGTTCAGTGCGGCCATCGGTGAGTACTCGAATATTAATAAATGGTTGTACAGCCGGAGGATGTTTTCCCATTTTTCCCGGGTATTGGATTGATGGGTATGCCACCAGGCAATGGCGGCTTCAAAGTGGTACCTGGATATTTCACCAGCCGCGGAAGCCCGGACAAAAAAGGCGTTTCCCTGGTTGATCAATGCAGTATCCCAAAGGGTGTTGTCCTGGTCTTCGTATACGATCATGTCGCCGCTTTGGCTGATCCTGGCCTCGAAACGGGAAGCCTGGAAGCACATGAGAGCGATCAGGGCATGTACGCGGGGTTGGCTGGTGGGGCCGTATTCTGTCAGGAGGTAAGCAAGCCGCATGGCTTCCAGGCAAAAGTCTTTGCGTAATACCTTATCGGGGCTGGCCGAATAATATCCTTCGTTGAATAGCAGGTAAAGGATCACCAATACGGTATCAAGCCTGGAGCTTATTTCCGCGCTTTCGGGGAGGGCGAGTTGTATGTTCCCCTCCCTTAGCCTTTCCTTGGCCCGGAAGAGTCGTTTGTTGATGTTCCCCTTATTGGTCAGCAGTGTCGTGGCTATTTCGTCGATGGTAAAGCCGCAGAGTACGCGCAATGCCAGACTGACCTGGGCCTCTGAAGGGACCAAAGGATGGCAGATGGCAAACATCATTTGTAACTGGCTGTCGGTGATGTTCCGGGGGGAAAGGTCTATTTCAATGTCGACGTTTTGACCGCCGGAGGCGTTCTGAGCATTGTCATGGGATAAATCGCTCCTGATCTGGGTTTGAAATATCCGGTCGTGTTTCACGGCGTTCAGGGCCTTGTTCCTTGCCACCTTGTATAGCCAGGCGGTGGGGTTTTCGGGCACGCCTTTCAGTCCCCAGCTTTCCGCCGCAGATAAAAAGGTGTCGCTGACAATATCCAGGGCTGTATCCATAAAGGGTAGCCCAAAACGGCTGCAAAGCACAGACACCATTTTGTTGTACTCCTTTCTGTAAAGCTCCGGTATCAGGTTCCGTTCATCCATCTTCTACTGCTCCCCATTGTCTCAAAAAAGGAGGGTCGCCGTCTTCATACGGCGACCCTTTGCGTTATTCGTTATCGTCCGGAGCTACCAGCCTTCTGACTTCCACACTATTACCGTCACCCTGTAGCATGGGACAGCCTTTGGCAATTTCGACGGCCTCATCGACGGAATTCACTTTTACGGTCATGAAGCCGTTGATGAACTCTTTGATTTCGGTATAAGGTCCGTCAGAGACTACCCCACCCGGTCCTACGGACTTGGCTTCTCTTATACCGAGGCGGCTGCCACTGCTGGCCAGTTGACCCCTGGCCGCAATGCCTCCCATCCAGTTTGACCAGCCGGTCATCATTTCCTGCATTTGCGCCGGCGTAGGATTGAAATCGGGATTGGGGCTTGTCCTGAAGATTAAAGAAAATTCTTTCATTTTAATTCTTTTTTAAGGTGATTGTATATGAGCATATAACAACCCGGGATCCCAAAATAGGACAAAGGAGGCTCCTTTTTTCAAGAAAAATAAAAACCAATCCCTCCAACGTATTATATTGTGTATAAGCCTAATGCCACGCCATACTTTACACTAATTTGCCCATACATGTTTTCTTTGTTTTCTTTCTTTAATCCGGCATACTACCCCCTCCTGATCGCCGCCCAGGTCTTGTGTATTATACATGCCTATAAGACAGGGCGCCGGAATTGGATATACCTCCTTATTTTTCTCCCGGGGATCGGAGTGCTGATCTATCTGTTCATGGAGATACTCCCCGATATCAGAAGGGGGGAATTTGTACCCACGCTGCAGCGATGGATCACTCCTCATTACCGCATCCGGGAATGGGAACAACGGATTCGGCTTTCTGACACGGTCTTCAACCGGCTGAACCTGGCGAAGGCGTATGAAGAGCGGGACCTGCCTGCCAAAGCCATACCCCTGGTCATGTCCTGCCTGGAGGATGATCTTTATGCACGGGACCCGGACATTATGTTACAACTGGCCCGGTTGCTTTTTGAAGATGGAAAGTATGCCGAAAGCCTGGCTCAGTTCTCGAAGGCGTGGCCTTTGCAACCGCCCGGACTGCGTAAAATGGAAGATGAATTGATCTATTCCCGGGCGTTGGAAGCGAGCGGCGCCCTTCCCCAGGCGGAGGAAGCCTATCAGCGGATCATCCGGGTGCATCATTCACTGGAAGCCATGTATTGGTATGGATTGTTCCTGAAGAAGCAAGGCCGGCCTGAGGAGGCCATGGCACAGTTCCGTTCTGCGAGGGAAGAGATCCGCCTTTATCCCCGGTATGCCCGGCGCCGGTATATGCAATGGGTCAGGTTAAGCCGGAGGGAGATGTTGAGCAAGAAGGGCTGAACTACTTCCATTCATCGACGTCCTCTACAGAAATGGCACCCATTTCCAGTACAGACCTTTACAAATATCGAGCGTATTACCCACCGGCTTTGCTGAAAAATGTTGCTCCCCCTGTTTTTTATCGGTCCATTGCCAGTCGAAAGCCGCCCGCTGTTTATCGAATGCGTTCATATCCGGTTCGCTCCCTGTCTTTATCGTTTTCCTCAAAGCATCAAAAAACAATATCCACCGTTGTTTGTAAAAAGTAGATATCAGCCCCGCCCAATCCTTTGCCGCATAATCCGAATTGACATTCCCTTCCCCACCCCAGGTGGTGATCAATACCCTTGCGTCCTTTTCATAGAAATTTTTCTCGGTGTCTGTCTCTCCAAAATCCCTTGCCTGCCGGATCCAATCGCCCAATAGTAACTCGTGCTGGGTGGCCACTAGCGTATCTACATCATCGCATAGTGCGGTGAACAGCCCTGTATATTTTTCAAACCCTGATTCATCTTTTGCATAATAGGCTTTCGTAATGGAATCCCTGAAAGAGGCAGCCAGATTGACCAATACCTGCTTCTCCAACACGGCCAGGTCACGCAAATAATCAGGATTGGTTTTAGAAACGGCGTCTGCCAGCAAAAAGACGGGCAGGATATTCGCCAACGCCTTATAATCATAATTGCTGAGCGCGGAATAATAACCATGCCCCTTTAACATCGGTGTGGACTGGATAATATCGCCCAACCCCACTCCGGACACCTGGTTATTATACACCAATGGCAAAAGTTTTGTCCAGGCGGATTCTACGACGGGATCCCGGTGGCCACAACGACTATCGGCATATTCCCTGATCCATTCATCGGTGTGTTGTGCATCCGCATTCCATGCATAATCGAACAACCATTCAAACATGAATTCATTGACGCCGAAGCCTTCCAGCGTGGTGCCTATTCCCGTCATCTGCCGCTTATTGGGGTCCTGTTCTGCCACCGGCAATATTTCCGCCACTTTCAGGAGGGGCGCCGCCAGCTGGGTGTTCCCTCCAAAATTTCCCAGGTAGCACCAGATATACGGCGCATTAAAAAAGCCATCTGTCATTCGCCACACTTCTGTTTTCTCACAGAAATAATCCAGTAACAGCATCTTACCAGCCGGTACCGCTTTTATCATTGCTTCCAAACGGGGGTTTGTCCAGTGCTTACGATCATAATAGAAGGTCCATCCCATTTGCAGCCACACTGCGTTGGGATCAACGGCCTTCATGCCGCCATAGATTGTCTTGGCTACCCGGGCCAGGTAATCAGGGTCCCAGCTGGGCGGGTCCATTTCATTAAAAGGGTCTGCGCCATAATAGTGATTTGTTCCCAATAATTTTTGCTGCTCTCCCAGGTATGCTTTTTGAATTTTTACAAACATGGGGTCCATGGGGTCCAAAAAGTAAGCGTCATTTTCCGGGCCTGTATCATAAGAACCAAGGTCTGTTAGCTTCATATCGGGAAACCGGGCTTTCAGGTCCCTGGGCACGTGACCCGCAAACGCCGGCAAAACCGGCTTCATTCCGAAAGCTCTTTCCCGCTGCAATATTTTCTTCTGCAAAGCAAACTGATTGTCTATAAAACTTTGGGGTAATGGCCCTAGCCACCTGTCAAGGTTGCCCATTCTTTGCCAGGGCAAATGCCCCGGCCCTGTAAAAAATGCGCGACTCTGCTCCTCTGTCATACCGAACTGCTTCCATACCTGTTGCCAGATATATTCCTGCCCGGTAATGGCCAGCGGCATATTAATCCCATTCAGGGCCATCCAGTCAATCAATCGCTCCCAGTCTTTCCATTTCCACCATAAAGTAGTATAGCCGAAGGTGCAGTAGTTCAGGAAAAAACGGTTTTCAAACCGGCAGGCTTCCCCTACGGGTGTAGTCACCATGGGTAGCTGTGCTGGTACCCGTATCAGATCGGCTGCATACCAAGTGACAGATGTATGGCAATAATGAACGAGATAGTAATTCAAGGCTTTTCCCATGGCCAACGTACTCGTACCTTGAATAAGGATCTTATCTCCCCGGCTTTCGAGAGAAAAACTGTCTTTTACGTTTCCCGCAGGCAGCGCTTCCAATTGGAAGAAGGCTGATTTCCCCGGCAACAGGCGTTCTATCAAGTCGCGTATTTGACCGGTATCTGCGAAGAGGCGGGCGACGAGGCCGGGGGTGGCCAGGCGGGTGGTGGTGGTGGTGGCGACGAGGCCGGGGGTGGTGGCAGCGGCGGGGCCGGGGCGAGTGGCGGTGGGGCCGGGGGTGGCGGGGCCCAATGGCGCGCCCTGGGCGCGGGATAATATTAATCCGCATAGGAATACGAGGGCCGAAAGCCGGAGACGAGCAAATAACAAGCTATCCATTTATCATCATTTAAAATCCATTCATTACGGTCAATGGCTACGCAATATCGGGAGACGCGGGCTAACTTTCTCCTACTTCATATAGAAAGACCAACTTTTCCTGTTCAAGATCCAGCAGCGATTGATATTTTCGGACGATCGCCTCGTCTGTCTCCAGCGATTTATTCAGCTCCAACAGAAATTGCCGTTGTTTCTCCAGCATCTTAAGGTAGATCATTTTGTACTCCTGTTGTATTTCACGGCTTTGGTGGGAAAGCTGGTCGATATCCGTAAAAAAGCGTCCCCTTAATTGCCGCAGAAGAGGGTTCCCATCTATGCTCCCCGGGAATTGTTCATCCAGGAACGCCATACCGTGTTCCGATAATTGCCTGCGGACCTGAAGGTCCTGCTCTTCCGGCGACGATGAATGATCAGGGTCCTTCATATGCACCTTACGCACGAGCAGGGGCAAGGTAAGTCCCTGTACCAGCAGGGTGAGGATGATCACGACGAATGTAATGAATAGTATGAGCGCACGTTGGGGAAAGGCCACTCCCCCTGCAAGGGTATAGGGAATGGACAGGGCGGCGGCCAGCGACACCACCCCTCTCATGCCCGCCCAACCGATGATGAGGGGCCCCTTCCACCCCGGCCTACTGTCAGCCGTCGCGATATACCGGCTGATGAACATCGTGAAAGCAGAGGCGCCGAAAGTACAAAAGAGACGGGCAATGATGAGCACAAGGGTGATGAATGTACCGTATCCGATCGCCTGAACGAGGCTAACGGATCCCAGTTGCCGGACGATCTCCGGCATTTCCAATCCTATCAGTATGAAGACAAGGCTGTTCAGTACAAAGCCTATGGTAGTCCACACATTGGCCCCACGGAGCCTGCTGCGGGGGCTCAGGAATTGCTGGCTCCTCGCCGAAAGGAAAAGCGATCCGCTGACCACCGCGAGGACACCGGAAAAATGAAAGAATTCGGCGGTCATATAAATGACATAGGGCGCGGTCAGCGTGAGTACGACGTCTACTTCCGGGCTCGTAGGCAACCACCGGTGTATGGCAAAATAGACCATCCCAATGATGATTCCGGTTGCCACCCCCATGACTACTACCAGCAAAAAGCTCCCCAGGGCTTCATGAAAAACAAAGCGGCTCGTATACACCGCCGCAAGCGCAAAACGGAAGATGATAAGACTGCTGGCATCGTTCAGGAGGCTTTCTCCCTCCAGGATATGGGTCAATCTTTTAGGGGCCCGGACCAGGCGCATCACGGAAGTGGCCGATACCGCGTCCGGCGGTGAAACGATTCCCCCCAGCAGGAATCCAAGCGCCAGGGTGAAACCGGGAATCCAGACATAAGCTGCCAGGGCCACCACGCCGGAAGTCAGTAGAACGATCAGGACAGAAAAAACAATAATCACGCGTCTCCATCTCCACATTTCCTTCCAGGAAGTATACCAGGCAGCTTCATAAAGCAGCGGAGGCAGGAAGATCACGAATATCAGGTCCGGATCGATACGGATATGGGACAGGGCCGGAACCATGCTCAGCAAAAGCCCGACGGGAACCAACAACAGCGCCGCTGCAATTTTCAGCTTCTGGGCCCACATGACCACCAAAAGAATGATGAGGATAAGGGATATGTAAAGAACGAAGGTCTCTTTCATGAAACGAAGTTCAGCATGTAAGGAATTTTTGCGGAGTGGTGGATAGTGTGTTTAAAGTTAAAATAAACAATCGTCATCTGCCGTATCTTTAATGAAAATTACAAACAATGGTTGCATTTTTAGGCATGGGCCTTTTAGGCTCCAACTTTGTCAGGGCGATGATCCAAAAAGGAGAGCAGGTCCAGGTTTGGAATAGAACTCCTTCAAAGGCGACTGCTTTGGAACAATATGGTGCGAAGGCATTTGCGGAATTGGTGGAATGTGTTAGGGGCGCTGACATTATTCAACTGACGTTAAAAGATGATGACACGGTGAATGAAGTGCTCGCTGCCGCGGCCCCCGGGTTAAAACCAGGCGCCATTATCATAGATCACACTACGACTTCCGCCGAAGGGGCCAAACAAAGGACCAGGGAATGGAAGGACCGGGGATATACTTACCTGCATGCGCCTGTATTTATGGGACCAGCCAATGCACTGGAGAGCACCGGAACGATGCTGGTTTCCGGGAATCAGCAAGTGATTGAACAACTGGAACCCGTGCTATCCAAGATGACGGGCAAGGTCATTAATTTCGGACCTGAAGAAGGCCGGGCTGCAGGAATGAAACTGATTGGAAATCTCTTCCTCGTGGCCTTTACGGCGGGCATTGCGGATACGCTCTCCCTGGCCAAGGCGCTGAGCATCCCGATAAGCGATGTTTCTGCCTTGTTTGACTCCTGGAACCCAGGCGCTATGCTGCCTGCCCGATTGAAAAGAATGACCAATGGCCATTACGATAGCCCCTCCTGGGAATTAAATATGGCCAGGAAAGACACACAGCTATTCATGAACGCGGCCGCACAGGGCGGAACAACGCTTGCCGTGATCCCAGCCATTGCCGTTGAGATGGACCGGTGGATAAAAAAAGGCCACGGCAATGATGATTGGACGGTCATTGCGAAGGATGCGGCGTCTTAGGCGGCTGGGCGTGCGACGCCGGAGCGCAGATTTATATTGCGCGGCGGGGCAGCGAGGCGTTCGCGACGCCGGAGCGCAGGCTGATTATCTACACATCTGCCATATCGCCAGCAATATAAATGGAATAAAAGCCATCATTGAAATCCGGAAGACAGTCTTGGCCTTGTGGATCATTTCGATGTCTTCTTCGTTTTTGGCTTCTTTTAATGCGGCATTCAACATGCCTGTGCCTGGCCTCCAATAGCTATGGACGAGTCCTTTGTTGAATAGTTGCAATTGCATATAGCCTACGTAAAAATTGCAGAGCACTACAATGGCCCAAAGGGCAAAGAGGAGACATGAAGTCATAGGGGATCATTAAAGGGTACTACGGATATTCTAAGATTACGGATATTCTTTAATAAATATACGGGTATATATCTACATTACCAACCGCCCTTTCGGATTAATCAGCTCGGGGCATCGTCGAACCTGGCCGGCCCGCCACCTGGAGCAGCCTTTGCTTGACGCTATCCCACCTCCTGCGCGAAACGGGGATTTCCGTACCATCCGTCAGTCTCAATTCGTAGTCCCTTGTGAAGGACGTGATATATTCTATATTGACCAAGTGCGTCCTATGTACACGCAGGAATATCCCGGGAGGAAGGATGTCCTCATATTCCTTCAATGTCCGGGAGGCGAGAAAGCTGCGCTTGTCCTTGATGTATAGCCGCGTGTAATTACCCAGGGCCTCGCAGCGAATGATTTCAGAAGCCTTGTAAAAGAAGGTGCCCTCTGTGGTAGAAACGGCCAGGCGGTAAGTGGACCCGGATTGGTGCAGGTTGTAGAATAGATTGTCATATAAAGACCGGTTGGGCGCGGCGGTTTTCCTGGACAGGAATTTCTCCACGGCCAGCTTTAGTTCCGTGGCATCCACTGGCTTCAGAAGGTAATCGAGCGCACTGAATTTAATGGCCTTTATAGCATAGTGATCATACGCTGTAATGAAGATGACATCAAAAGGATGTTCAGGGAATTTTTCAAGGAGTTCGAAGCCGCTCATAACGGGCATCTCTACGTCCAGGAAAACAAGGTCGGGCTTAACTTGACTGATCATTTGGAAGCCGTGGGCAGATCCGATCGCCCCATGGATTTCGGACACCTCCGGCACGTGTCGTTTGAGCAGCAGCGTCACCACGTTGATCGTACTTTCTTCGTCGTCTATAATCAGGACTTTTGTCATGGTCAGTTTATTACAGGTAATGTAATTTCAACCTTCGTTCCACCCGGTTCCTGGCGATGGCTGAAGATGTCGTATATCCTGAAGCCGGTAGGCTCGAACCCACTTTGTTCCCTGAGAATACCGAGCCGCTTGGATATCAGTTCTATGGCCACCGACTTATAGGAGTGCTTAATGTGGCGCAGACTGGCCGCCCTCTTCCGGCCTATCCCATTGTCTTCTACGGTTAGCCGCACCGAGTCGTGAGTGAGCACCCCGTAAATGCGCAGCATTCGGCTGCCAGGCTTATTAAGCAGGCCGTGCCAAATGGCATTTTCGGCAAACGGCTGTAGAATGAGGGTGGGTACTCTCAGTTCTTCCGTCATCATTTCATCCTCCATACAAATAGAGTAATCGAAATTCCCCTTCAATCGCACCTGCTCTAATTGCAGGTACAACTTGAGCATTTCGAGCTCGGTTTCCAACAGTACCGTTTCATCGTCTGAATGGTTCAATACCATGCGCAATAACCTGGAAAGCATCGTGAGGTAGGTGTTGGCCTCCTCCAACTGGCCCGTCAGGATACATTCCTGTACGGAACTCATGCAGTTGAAGATAAAATGCGGATTCATTCGTGCATGGAGCGCCTTTTGCTCCAGCAGGGTATTCATACGGGATATTTCCTCTTTTCCCTGATGCAGCAGGGCATTCAGATCCTCCAACTTTCTAATGTTCCGGACTTTTACCTGCCTGTTCCAATAGACCATATACAGCAGGCCTCCCAGCAGCGCCAGGCCGATAAGGGCGGCAGCCAGGAGCCTCTTGTTCTGCCTGAGTTGTCCGACCCCTATAAGGTTTTGAGCCTTTAAAAGCTGGTTTTCCTTTTCCCTTTTCTCTGTTTCAAAACGGGTCTGGAGTTCCGCTAACTTGGCGGTTTGTTCCCGATTGGTCAATGTATCGTGGAGTTCCGAGGCTTTGGCCAGGTAGGCGTTGGCATTCTTATAGTCGCCCAGGCCCGAAGAAGCGTCAGCGAGTGAAGAGTACAAGTAGTATTGCTGGGTCACGGCGTTGACTTGTTTGGCCAGGGTCAAACCCAGAGAGGCGTACTTGAATGCATTGGTGTAGTCTTTTTTGCGGAGGTAATCTTTTGCTATGTTGTCTGATACATCGGCAGACTCTTCTTTGGCGCCCAAGGTGTCCATCAACAATTTGGCTTTAACCCTGTTTTGGATACTCGCGTCGTAGTCGCCTTTTTGGTAATAGACGTCACCCAGGTAACTGTAGGCTGCGGCCAGGTGAAAGTTGTCCCTGAACGAGATAAATATCGATATGGCCTCAGCCAGGTAACGCTTCCCCGCTTCGTATTTACCGAGATGCCCGTCGCAGAGGCCTAAGTAAAGGTAATCGGTGCCGATATTTTTCCTGTTGCCCAATTCATTGTCTATCACAAGGGCCTGCTCCAAATAAGGTACCGCCTTAAGCCATTCTTCCCCCGAAGTGTAAAAGGAACTGAGCGAATAGAGCACGTCCGAGGTCTTTTCTTCATTGGCCGTCTTTTCAGCCAGTTTCAGGGCGGTCAGGAATTCGCTCAGCATCTCTGCCCTGCGTTCCAACCTGTCGTAGGCATAACCCGTCTGGCTATGGATCAGGATCATGCCCCCCGTATCCTTCAACTGCTCGAACAACTGAAGTGCGCTGTTAAAGTAATGAAGGCATCGGTCATTGTCACTGACAGCATAATATAGTTTTGCAAGCGTGTAATCGGCCTGGGCCATTTTGAGCCGGTCGTTCGCCTTTTCGGCCAAGGCCAGTCCGGCGGAAGCATAACGGAAACCTGAGTCGGGGGTGGTATTCTTATACTCATAACCCAGCTCTATGAGTAGCCTGGACCGGGCAGAGTCTGTTCGCACATCCAGGAGCTCCTTTTTCAGGGCGGCGACGGTTTTGCTGTCCTGGCTGGTGGCCTGCAAGGAGGAGGTAGCAAAAAGGATGAACAGGCCCAGTAGCAGTTTCATAACGAGAAGGTACAATAATTCCCGGTGCCACTCACTAGTCAGGCCTGACCACTCACTCATTCACCGACCATTAAAAATTAGACGCGTTCTCGGTTTTTCGTGGTACAAAGACGCTTGGTATACTTTCGTATTATTCTCCCCAGGCGGTAATAATCAAGTCACGCCTTCCTCCATGATTCCGGTGCTCGCATAAATAAATTCCCTGCCACATGCCGAGGGCCAATCTTCCTCCTACGATCGGGATCATCACGGAACTGCCGAGAAGGGATGCCTTCAGGTGTGCAGGCATATCATCAGGTCCTTCTTCCCTGTGGAGATAATCAGGATCATTTTCACGTACTGACTTATTGAAAAAGGTTTCAAAATCTTTTCTTACGGTCGGATCTGCATTTTCGTTGATGGTCAGCGAAGCAGAGGTATGCCGGATGAACACCTGAAAGAGCCCTTTATTGATTTGATCCAGCCCTTCGGCAGTGTGGAGAATTTCGGAAGTGATGAGGTGGAAGCCTCTTTTTTTCTCCGGGAGAGTGAGGGCGTATTGTAATATTTTCATTTTGTAGTATTAGTATTACAGCAAATATAGGTGATCGGATATTCATTCCGGGTAGTCAAAATCCGACATAACAGGACGACTGTTTTGATAGGAATGCTTATTAAATGGACAAAAAAATAAAGGAGCCAATCAGGTACGCCTTCGACATTTATTGGGGCTGATCTGCCGCTAAGCGCCCAGTCAACCTGGGTTTGACAATTTATAATAACTTGACATTAACTAACTAGCAATGGAATAAAATATTAGATTTACTGAGTCGGACCTGCAATTTGACTTGAAATGAACCTCTCTTTTTGCGATCTGGCGCTAGTTTAGTGTGTTTGATATAATCCATTCCTATGCGAAAATCGTTTCTAAGAACCGGTTTGAACTGCTTACTTCAATTCCGTAAAGCATTGGCTACCAATGCGTTATTTAGTACAAGACTTATTCTATTAACCTTGTTTATTACCGTCTGCGGGACGGCCTCCGGAGGCTCCCCGGCGACGCCTGCCCACAAAACCTCCTATAGTTATAGTGTGCCCCCAACCCCGACCGTTAGTGCGGGCGGACCGACTTCTTTCTGCCAGGGAGGCAATGTGGTACTCACGGCGGCTTCGACGGGTTCCACTGCTTATCAATGGTATCTCAATGGAGGGGCTATCTCAGGGGCCATTTCCCAGACCTATACCGCTTCTGCTTCAGGGAGCTATACGGTGACGGGGAACAATTCCAGTGGCGCTTCTGCCCAGAGCGCCCCTACCAGCGTGACTATTAACCCTACTCCGGCCACGCCCACGGTCACCGCACAAGGGAGTACTTCCTTTTGTTTGGGGGGAAATGTTATCCTGGCGGCCAATGCTTCAGGAGCCAGTTCTTACCAATGGTACTTAAATGGGACCTCCGTCTCCGGCGCCACCACCCAGACCTATACGGCCACTGCGGCCGGTAATTACGCGGTGACCAGCACGAATGCTAATGGCTGCTCTTCTGCGGCCAGCGCACCGACTTCTGTGACGCCACTTCCAGCCCCGGCCGCTCCTACTGTCAGCGTCAGCGGGCCCACTACCTTTTGTTCCGGAGGCAGCGTTATACTCGCTGCCAGTGCGGCCGGAGCAAATTCATTCCAGTGGTTCCTGAACGGAGCATCCATCAGCGGGGCTTCGGCGAATACTTATACGACCAGCGCTTCCGGCAATTATACGGTGGTTGTCACCAATACCAACGGTTGTACTTCGGCGGCCAGCGCCCCTACAACGGTAACAGTCAATCCGGCGGCCACCACTCCTATCATTAGCGCCAGCGGCCCTACTACTTTCTGTTCGGGGGGCAGTGTCACCTTTACCGCTACCGCCGGGGCCGCGACTTACCAATGGTTCCTCAACGGGGGGGCCATTTCAGGCGCCTCCGCCGCTACCTATACGGCCAATACTTCGGGATCCTATTCCGTGTCCATTACCAATACCAATGGCTGTAAATCCTCTACCAGCCTATCTTCCAGCGTCTCGATCAACCCGACTCCCGCCACTCCGACGGTGACGGCCAACGGGAACACTCCGGTATGCCAGGGAGGCACGGTATTGCTCACGGCCAATGGCTCCGGGGCAACGGCCTATCAATGGTTCCAGGGAGGCACGTCCATTCCGGGCGCTACGGGTGCGACCTATGCGGCCGGCGCTTCGGGTAGCTATACGGTGGACATCACAGACGCCAACGGCTGTATTTCTCCGGCCAGCGGCCCTACACCGGTGACCATCGTTCCAACGCCCGCCGCGCCGACGATCAGTGCCGGCGGACCGACTTCTTTCTGCCCCGGAGGTAGTGTCACCCTGACCGCCAGCGGAACGGGAGCCGTTTCTTATCAATGGTTTCAGAATGGAATTGCCATTACCGGCGCCAACAATAATATATATACCGCGAACACTTCCGGGGACTTTACGGTTGATTTCGTGAATTCAAATGGTTGTACTTCTTCGACGAGCGCCGTTACCACGGTGACGGTCAATGTGGCCCCGGTGACACCGGCCATCAGCGCGGGAGGCCCTACGGGCTTCTGCCAGGGCGGCAGTGTAGTGCTGACGGCAAGCCCGACGGGCGCCGGGAATTTTCAATGGCTCCAGAATGGGACCCCTATTGCCGGAGCGACGGGCACCACTTACACGGCTGCCACTTCCGGCAATTATACAGTGACCATTACCCAGGGTTGCGCCTCTTCTGCCAGCGCTATTATCCCGGTCACGGCTTATACGCCACTGGCGACGCCCGGCCTCAGTGCAGGGGGCCCTACTACTATCTGCCAGGGGAACAGTGTGTTGCTGACGGCGAATACGACGGATGCCAGTAATTTCCAATGGTTCCTGAACGGAACGGCAATCAGCGGAGCCAATGCTCAGACATTTGCAGCAGGTACCGCGGGTTCGTATACAGTCACCGTGTCTAACCCTTGTAATACGCCGGCAGCAAGCCTCCCGATAACGGTATCGGTCAACCCGACGCCTGCCCAGCCTACGGTGAGCGCAGGGGGCGCCATTACTTTCTGTGCCCCGGGTAGTGTGGTGCTGACGGCGAGTCCCTCAGGCGCTTTTGCCTATCAATGGTTCCAAAACGGTATCTCGATTTCGGGAGCTACCACGCAAACGTATACCGCCACGGCAACAGGTTCTTATACGGTTACCACTATCAATTCTTTCGGTTGTCCTTCGCCGCCGAGCAATCCCATACCTGTGGTGGCCTACCCTGCGCTGACACCTCCTGGCGTCACGGCAGGCGGACCCACTTCTTTTTGTGCGGGAAGCAATGTGGTGCTCACGGCTACAGCGCCTGCCCCCATTACCTTTCAGTGGCTCCTGAACGGGACGGCCATCAGCGGCGCTACGGGCGCTTCCTATACAGTTACCACCGCAGGATCCTATACAGTGACCGCTTCAAACCCCTGTTCATCCGCCACCAGTACGCCTACTGTCGTGACGGTCAACCCGTCACCGACGACACCTACCATCAACGCTAGCGGGCCCACCACTTATTGTTCGGGCGGCAGCGTCGTGCTGACAGCCAATGCCACAGGGGTAGCTTCCTTTCAATGGTCCCTGAATGGGATTGCCATTACGGGGGCCACAGCGCAGACTTATACGGTCACCAGTAACGGTGGCGACTATACGGTGCTCATTAGTAATGCCGGCGGATGTACGGCGCTCAGCGCTCCTACGACGGTGACAGTGTACGCTGCCCTGTCGGCAGTGACGCTCAATATCACAGCCGCCGGACCCACTACCTTTTGTGCAGGAGGAAATGTAGCCCTTACGGCCAATGCCACCGGGGCCAGTAATTACCAGTGGTTCTTTGACGGGATTGCCATCACGGGAGCCACTACCGCCGCCTATACGGCTACGGTCTCCGGTTCTTATACCGCTTATGTTTCCAATCCTTGCTCTTCTGTTACCAGTTCTCCCATCACTGTCACGGTCAACCCCGCGCCGGCTACGCCAACAGTCACGGCGGGCGGAAATACCACATTATGCGCCGGAGACAGTGTGATACTCAGCGCGAATGCCTCTGGCGCCACCGGTTACCAATGGTTTTCTTCCGGCACTTTTATACCCGGCGAGACCACTTCTACGGATACGGTGAAGGCCTCCGGTTCTTATACGGTTCAAGTAACGAACGCCAATGGTTGCACGTCTGCCGCCAGTGTCAATACGGTCGTTGTGGTCAATCCCACTCCGGCCGCCCCCACCCTGACCCCCGCAGGTCCTACGACCTTCTGCCAGGGCAGCAGCGTGGTGCTGAATGCCAGTCCGACCGGGGCGGACTACTACGACTGGTACCAAGGGGCGACCTTTACCGGGACTACCACCAGCGCCAGTGATGCAGCGTATGTTTCCGGCAGCTATACAGCTACCATCACGGACGCCAACGGCTGCATCTCTGCGGCCAGCGCCCCTATCACGGTGACGGTGAATCCGAACCCTGCCGCTCCGACATTAAGCGCAGGAGGGCCCACCACCCTCTGTTCTACGGATAGTGTCATCCTTACCGCTACTGCCACCGGCGCCAATACTTATCAATGGCTATTAAACGGCACTTCCATCCCCGGCGCTATTACTAACACGGATACGGCTAAGGTATCCGGCTCCTATACGATCTCTATTACGGACATCAATGGTTGCGGCGCCACCAGCGCCAACACGACGGTGACGGTCAACCCGGTTCCGACTACTCCCATTCTGAGTGCGGGCGGGACTACTACTTTCTGCTCGGGGGACAGTGTGTTGCTCTCCGCTGATGCAAACAATGCTTCTGTGTACCAATGGTTCCTCGGAGGCACGTTGATCGCAGGAGCAACGACAGATACCCTTTTGGTCAAGGCCTCCGGTACGTACACGGTGTCTATCACGGATGCGAACGGATGTAATTCCGGCGCCAGCTTCTCTACTGCGGTGACGGTGAATCCGACTCCCACCGCCCCGGCCATTACAGCAGGAGGCCCCTTGACGGTGTGCCCGGGCCAGGTCCTGTTGTTATCTGCCAATCCCGCCGGAGCGGCTTCTTATCAATGGTTCTTAAATGGAACGGCGGTCAACGATTCTACTAACCCCACTTATGCGACTACCGGGGCCGGCAGCTATACGGTCGACGCGGTGAGCAGCTTTGGCTGTATGTCCCCGCTCAGTGCGGTGGCCGTCGTAACGAACCCTTGTCTGCCGATGGCTGACCTTTCCCTCGTCAAACAGGT
>Ga0302312_10000449_pt1 | contig 31702 bp, 27 predicted proteins | sample III_Palsa_N2_1_FD_200529 | JGI IMG/M metagenome (GOLD analysis project Ga0302312, IMG submission 200529) | Peat permafrost microbial communities from Stordalen Mire near Abisko, Sweden - III_Palsa_N2_1 | ecosystem: Environmental > Terrestrial > Soil > Palsa > Peat permafrost | place: Sweden... | reverse complement strand
GTAAGGATCAAGAATGGAAGATATGCGGAGCATTGGGGGATCAATACGCTACCCGTTCTATTGGCGCAGCTTTCTAAACGGTAGTGCGTCATCTGGCGTCGGCCGCTCCCCATTTTGCGCCTGGAATTCTTTTGGCGTCATCCCATGAATAAGCTTAAAGGACTTGGAAAAGCTAGAGTGGTCTTCATAGCCCACTTTCAGATACACCCGTCCCGGCCTTTCATCCGGATGCCGGAGTAAACCAGCCGCCACCTGCATTTTCTGCTCCAACAGCCATTTCTGGGGGGAAGTGCCGTATATTTTGGCAAACCGCCTTTTAAAGGTGGACAGGCTGCAGTTGCATAGGAAGGCTAGTTCTTCTATCGTTATGGAATTGCGCACATTTCCCTCCATAGCCTTTCTCATTTGCAGGTCTTCGTCATTTTTTGCCATCCTCTTCAGTGATTTCAGCCTCCGGGGATCATGCAGGAGTAAATGGAGCAATAGTTCCTCCAGCTTTAATTGCTTCATTTCCTTTGACATAGGCTCTCCCCTTTTAAGCAGTAGATCGAGCGACTGTCTGTAATGGACAATAAAGGCATCCTGCTTAAAGACAAGAAAGGGCTGATCCGCTGGTATATGATCAGGTACCTGACCGTCCAGGTGAGCATACTTCACAAAGAAGTCAGTTAAGGCCTCGTTGCTGCAGTACAGGATGATACTGGAAAAATCCGTATGGCCGGATCGCACCTCCGTGGTCAAACAATTCCCCGTGGATAAGACCAGCAGTTCATCCTCGTGAACCGTGGTCCTACCATCCGCATTGACCACCGTTTTTGTCCCGCTAACGAGCAGGTTGATCATGTTCTGATGTAAAACAATCCTGTTCTTCAGGGCATTATGATTGGAATGATAAGCCCTGATGACGACTTCCCCCTCTGGAACGGGAAGGCCGGCGCTTAGGTCATGGGGTAGCTGGTATACTTTCACTTTAGAAATAGTTACTCAATTCAATCAGGTTATGGTCCGGGTCCCGGAAATAAACCGAAATAATTTTTCCGGTAGCCCCCGTTCTTTCCACAGGACCCTCAATGATGTCGATATTTTTAAGGACTAACTCTTCCATTACCTCGCTGGTAGGCGTCTCCGATATAAAGCACAGGTCGGCAGAGCCGGGTGTCGGCGTCGCCGCCTTGGGCTCAAACTCTTTCCCCTTCTGGTGCAGGTTTATTTTTTGGTTACCGAATAGCAGTGCTTTCCGGCCACTACCGAATTCGATAACTTCCATTCCCAACACATCTTTGTAAAAGTCGCAGGTAATATTTATGTCACTTACAGTCAATACCAAATGGTCTAGGCGATTAATTTTCATCTTGCATTAAATTCAGATGTTTATTACCCCGCCAAAGGTAAAACAGATTCATTACAAGACTGCCAGTTTAAGGAATGTCCTTCAGTTTACGTTCCAGGGCGCCGCCATCAATCATGGCCCAATGTGCAATGATCATTCCCTCCTTAACCCAAAACAACCGGTAGCCGGCCGTATGTACTTCTCTCCCTGTGGCAGGTATTTCCCTCCATGTACCAATATGCTTCATCCGCATAGTAACCTTCACCACACACTTGCTTCCTTCCGTTACAATATCCTCAATAATGGTCTGATGTTCAAATGAAGCGGAAGTGAGACTTACCCATTGTTTCAATCCTTCGGCATTGGGCGGCAATCCCCCCGGAAGGGAGTGGTCAATAAAATCGGGGTGCAGGTACACTCCCGCTTCTTCCACGGATCCTTTATTCCATACATTCTCCAGGAACCCTAATACAATTTGCGCTGTCATACATGAATGTTTAACAGCAAAAGTAGGTCTGTCCCTTTGGCCGGGACTGTGATCATCGTCACAAAACAATGGAAGACTTATTTTATCCTGCGGCGGATCCGGCTGAGGGATTCCCTGGTTATCCCCAGGTAAGACGCCAGTTGGCTAAGAGGTACCCGCTGAATAATCATCGGTTTATATTCAAGAATATAGGCGTACCTCTCTTCGGGGGAATAGAGTTTAAAAAAGGCGCTATGGCCTTCCTGCTCTACCAGCAAAGACTCCAGGAGGCTCTTTCCCCAAAGCTCAATTTCCTGGGAAATAGCATATAGCTTGAAAAGTCCGGGTTTATTAAAACTGCAGGTCGTCAATTCTTCCATCGCCTGTAAGCTATAAGCGGAAGACTCCGCTGATCGAAGGCTTTTCAGATTGGTGGCAAAAGTATGCTCAAAATAAAAATCCAGGTTTATATCCTTTCCGTCTTTGACCTGGAAGGCTTTAATGATACCGCTCTCAATAAAATGGATCTCCTGGCACTTTTCGCCTTCTTTTAAAAGGAACGCTCCCTTTTTCCATTTCCTGAGTGTTCCCTCCTGGACAAGAAGGTCGATGGAGGAATCAGACAAATGAGTCACGGACAACAACGCCGTTCTGCACATTTCCATATCTACCGGTTTTCGAAATCCTTTACGATCACCCACCCCAACACTTCAATGACGATGATGGCCGTCAAACAATCCCAAATATTCCCCAGGACAGGCACCCAACCAAACAGGAACTCGGAAACGCCCCTGCCTATCATGGTAGCCGCCGTCGTGACCACGAGCGAAGTCCGGAACGAATCCCGGAAACGCAGTCCGAACACCGCGCCCAAAGAGATCACCATCGTAATTTCCAGGGGAACCAGCAGGGCATTATCGCTGGCCGGCAACTGGGCCAGTCCGGCAGCGACTAACCCTCCCACCAACGCGGACATGTGAATGATTTTGCGGCACCTTCTTGTTTGGGCGTAGGTCCTATTTCTTTGTGCAGGGATCATATTTGCCATGGGATCGTGTCTACACAATGTAGGCCTTTATTCGATTTTTATAATCCGTTTAATTTCTTCAAAGCCTTGTCCATATCGACCCCTTTACCCAATACCGGTTTAAAAAGGTCGCCCGTCTCTTTGATACGCTGAGGCATATTTTTGAGCGTAAAATCCTTCATAGTCAATCCTTTTTTCACTTCCTCCCAGGCCAGGGGGGCAGAAGCGGTGGCGCCCGGTTTCGGCCGTATGGAATAAGGGGCGGCAATAGTGGCCTGGGGGCGGTTCTGCAGGAAATCAAGGTACATCTTCCCTTTCCGGGCCCCCACCATCCTCTCGATACTGGTATAGGAAGGGGTGTCAGCCTGCACCTTAGTGACGATCAGGCGGGCAAATTCTTTAGAGTGTTCATAACTGTATTTGGCTCCCAGCGGAAAATAAATATGGATCCCGGTGGAACCCGATGTCTTGCAATAACTGGCGATGCCGATGGCGTCCAATAATGTTTTCGTGACCTGCGCTACTTCTATCACTTTATCGAAGGTTGTTTTGGCGGAAGGGTCCAGGTCGATAATACACCAGTCAGGGTTATCGGGGGATTGGACCCGGCTACTCCAGGGGTTCATTTCAATACAGCCCAGGGAGGCGATATATAGCAGGCTGGCCTCATCCGAACAAACCAGGAAATTCTTATCGCGATTATCCCCTTCGCTGTGATAGGGAAAGGTTTCTATCCAATCCGGCACTTTCCCCGTTACGTCTTTCTGGTAAAAACTCTTTCCGTCGATCCCGTTGGGATACCTGTTCAGGGATTGAGGCCTGTCTTTCAGGTAAGGCAGTATAAACGGCGCTACCTGGTAATAGTAGTTGAGCAGGTCCCGCTTCGTAATTTTTTCTTTGGGCCAGAAAACTTTGCTCAGGTGGGTGAAGCTGATCTCATGTCCATTCACTTCTCTTACCTGGGATTCATCGGCCGGGTTCAGCAAGGTCTTACGTTGTTTGGCGCCCGGAGGCGCAAGTAGTTTCCTGGCGCCCGGAGGCGCAAGTAGTTTCCTGGCGCCCGGAGGCGCAAGTAGTTTCCTGGCCCCGGGGGCCGCATGTAGCTGCTTGGCGGCAGCCTTCGCCTTCGCCGTGCGCTTCACTACTTTTTTTGTCTCTACTGCTTTTTCAAGCACCACGTCTGCCGGCTTTTTATCTATGCGCATCCCTTGAAAAGAAGGATGTCGCATCACGCCATCAGCGGTCATTTCCCTAAAAGACACTTCGCAGAGCAATACGGGCTTCAGCCAAACGGCGTTGGCCTGGGGCGGGTCCGGACGGAATCGGGAAGGTTTATTAATATCCGGCTCTGCGGAAAAGGGCGATTTTTTGATAACCAAGGGCTTGAACTGGAGCAGCATTTCCTTTTGCTGTTTGTCTGAAAACCCCGTACCGATCTTCCCTGTGTACTGCAACTTACCCTTTTCAAAGACCCCTACTAAGAGGGAACTAAATGCCTTGCTGCTTCCCACGTTTCGGGTATACCCGCCGATCACACATTCCTGCCTGCTGGACGTTTTGATCTTCAGCCAATCCCTGGACCGGGCTCCGGGCGTATACACGCTTTCTGTTTTTTTTGCAATGATCCCTTCCAATCCGATTTTTTTGGCGGAGGCGAAAAACTCCGTCCCGCTGGCCTTAAAGTTTTCGCTCATCCGGAGGGCGCCCCCTCCTTCGGGAACCAGTGATTTTAGGAGATCTCGTCTTTGGTGCAGGGGCAATTGGGTCAGGTCTCTGCCATCCAACCATAAAAGATCAAACAGGTAATAAGCCAATTCCCCATCTGCTTCACTTCTCCAATTTTGCAACTCGTTAAATCCCGACAACCCCTTATCATTCATCACCACCACTTCTCCATCCACCACTGCCTCCACTTTCCACTCCTGCAACGCGTGGTAAACCGGGTAAAACTTTTCATCAAAGGACTTGTTGTTCCGGGAATGGATTTCCACATGTCCCTTTCTGAGATAGCTGATGGCCCGGTAACCGTCGAATTTTATTTCATACAACCACCCGTCTTCATCGAAAGGCTGATCCACCAGCGTCGCCAGCATCGGCTCCAGGTTGGCAGGCATCGGCGCCTTTCGGCCGGCGGCCTTGCTGACCCATTCTTTGGCTTTTGGGTTGGCCGCGACTTGTTCCAGCGTTTTATGCGATACCACTGACTTGTCCTTATCGATGACCGCCTTCGTGGTAGCATATTGATCTTTATGCTTGATCAGCAACCAGGCATTGTCTCCCCTTCCATGGGTATGCACCAGGGCAAACTCCCCTTTCAACTTTTCACCATGCATATTGATTTTAATGGACCCCGCCTTCAGGGCATTTAATAATGCCTTTTCCCGGACCGCTTTGGAGGCATCCGGGTCCACCCCCAAGGGCTCGTATGTGCCTTCATCCCACACAATGACCGTTCCAGCCCCATAATTCCCTGAGGGAATGATCCCTTCAAAGTCTTTATAGTCATAGGGGTGGTCTTCCACCATCATGGCCAGGCGCTTGTCCGAAGGGTTAAGCGACGGGCCTTTGGGTATGGCCCAGCTCTTCAATGCGCCCTTTAATTCCAGCCGAAAATCATAATGAAGATGACTGGCCGCATGTTTTTGAACGACAAAATGTAGCGCCTTGCCGGAAGGCTCTCCTCCTTTGGGTTCAGGCGTCTTTGAAAACGACCGCTTCTTTTTATATTCGTTGAGTGCCATAAGGCCATTCCTCCCAGGGAATGGCCAGCGCAAAAGACTTGCCACTTACCTTCTTAAATGGGTCCAAATTTGCCTTACCTTGTTCCAAACCAAGAAACTATGCAAAAAAGAATCTTTCTTCCCCTCCTGCTATGGATGCTCGTCATGCTCAACGGATGTGCTGTTATAGGAGGAATCTTTAAGGCCGGCGTCTGGGTAGGCGTAATCATCGTAGTGGCTATCATCGCCCTGGTGATATTTATCATCAGCAAGGCTTCGGGAAGTAAATAGCCTGCGTTCGCAGCCCGTTGAACAGCCGCGTGTCCGGATATCTATTGGGGAATATTATACACAGATGGAACTTAGTGCTTCAGGGATTTAATAAACTTTATCCAGGTCACTACGTCCAAAACCTTCATAGGGGGGACCTGCCCGGTTAAATGATATTTTTCCGCATTACTCCGCAAGGTGGCGCCGGTCATTTCGCTGGCGCTCTTGGGTGTACTCGCCTGCAAGGCCTGCAGCATATCCGGATTCAGGTTTTCTTTTGCGACGTCCTGCGCCTGGGTATTCACCGGCGCATTGACAAAGTCCCTTTCAAATTGCCTCCTGGAGGGGTATGCTTTGATAACGGTGGGAGCCAGGTAGGTGGTATCCACCTCCAGGTATTGCACAATATCGTGCTGGCTGCCTTTAAAGGACGAAGTCACCGTGAACCGCTTTGATTTATATCCGACGCTGGAAAATTCAAGTTCATTTCCGATCAGCACAACGATACCGAAGAGGCCGTTTTCATTGGTCAGGGTCCCCCGCCTGGTACCCACTACTGAAACACTGACCAAAGGCATGGGCCTTGAACTATCGGCCGACACCACGATGCCGTTGATCTGCACCAGGGAATCCTTCATTCCGTCCGTCTGAGCCCGGACGAGGAGCGGAAAAATAAAGAGCGCGAAAACGGTGAGCGTGCGTAAACATAATGACATAGGCGGGGTTGAACGTGAGACCAAGCTAGCACCTTTCTACCTGGACCCATGCGCACATAATTTCTTTTAAATAAGAATTAACAAAAGGGTTAAATTACTGTTATGAGGCAACCCTTTTCGTATCTTTTTTTCGCCACCATCATCTCCCTTTTCTTTATGTCCTCCTGCCGGAGAAAATTCAAACCCAATACCCAATGGGAGATATACGGGGGCGGTAAGGAAAACAGGCACTACTCCGCCCTGACCCAGGTGGACACCAGTAATGTGAGTCATTTGGCCGTGGCCTGGGAGTATCATACGCACGACGCGGATTCCATGGCCACTCAAATACAGGTCAATGGAATTGAATCCAACGGCGTCTTTTATGGTGTCTCTCCCAAACTAAAATTATTTGCCCTGGATGCCGCCAGCGGGGAACAAAAATGGTCCTTTGATCCGGCGGCGCTCGCGGGCAACGCGGGCCATTTCTCCATCAGTGTTTGCCGGGGTGTAACGATGTATGGTGAAGGGACAGATGAAGAACGGGTTTTCTATTCCGCCGGCTCCCTGCTGTACTGTATCGATGCACATACGGGCAAGCCCCTCCCTTCTTTCGGCCGCGGCGGATCAGTGGATCTGCACGAAGGCCTGGACAGGGACGCAAAGGATATGTATGTGGTCTCCACTACGCCGGGTATTCTCTACAAAGACCTGTTGATCGTGGGTACCAGGGTAGCGGAAGAAACGCCTGCTGCACCCGGGTCTATCCGGGCCTACGATGTACATACCGGAAAAAGGAGATGGATCTTTCATACCATCCCCTGGCCCCATGAGCCGGGTTATCAAAGCTGGGATGACACGACGGCTTACCTGCATGCGGGCGGCGCCAATACCTGGGCCGGTTTTAGCCTGGATGAGGAAAAGGGGATATTATTCGCCCCCACCGGTTCTGCGTCCTTTGACTTTTACGGGGGCAACAGGACCGGGAACGACCTGTACGCCAACTGCGTCCTGGCGATCGATGCCGCCACAGGGAAGCGCCTCTGGCATTTTCAGACCGTTCACCATGACCTGTGGGACAGGGATCTGCCCACTCCACCTGTACTCGTCACGATCACCAAAGACGGACATCCTACAGAAGCGCTGGCGCAGATCACCAAAAGCGGGTTTATTTTCCTGCTGGACCGGAAAACCGGGATTCCCCTATATCCCGTCAACGAAACTCCCGTGCCCCACGAGAGCGAACTGGAAGGTGAAAAGCCATCGCCTACCCAGCCTATTCCTTCTTTGCCCTTGCCTTTCGTGCGTCAATCCCTCTCCGGGGCTGATCTCAACCACCTGGTCCCCGACTCCAGTTATGCGGATATACAACGTCGCCTGGCCGGATATAAAACAGGAAATATATTCAACCCTCCCTCCAAAGAAGGGACGGTGATTTTTCCAGGCTTTGACGGGGGAGGTGAATGGGGAGGCCCTTCCTTCGATCCTGCTACAGGCATCTTATACGTTAACGCCAGTGAGATGCCCTGGGTGCTCACCATGGTAGCCGTCAAAACCCAGCCCTCCGTTCAGACCAATCAAATGGCGGGCAAGGCGCTCTACGCTGTTAACTGTATGGGGTGCCACGGTGTGCAGTTGCAGGGGGGAGGCAATTATCCCACCTTAGTGGGCGTCCATAAAAAATACAATGTAGAGCAATTCAAGGCCCTCGTGGCGGGAGGCAGGCGAATGATGCCTGGCTTCAAACAATTGAGCGATCCGGAGAAAACAGCCCTGGCATCTTTTATCCTGGACATTCCCGCCTTGCAAAATAATAGGTATACCGCACCCGTAGATGCGGGAAATGCCTATGACCAGATGAGATTTACTTCCACCGGGTATAACAAATTCCTGACCAAGGAAGGCTATCCGGCGGTAACGCCCCCCTGGGGTACCCTTATCGCCGTTAACCTGAACACGGGACATGTCGTATGGAAAGATACCTTGGGCGATTACCCCGAATGGAAAGCCAAAGGCATTCATACAGGCACTGAAAATTACGGAGGGTCTGTGGTGACAGCCGGAGGCCTGCTGTTTATTGCGGCGACCAGTGATCGAAAATTCAGGGCGTTTAATAAAAGGACGGGGCAATTGCTGTGGGAAACGAGCCTTCCCGCAGCGGGGTTTGCTACGCCTTCCGTTTATGAAGTCAATGGGAAAACATTTATCGTCATCGCCTGCGGAGGCGGCAAGTTAAAAGCGAAGTCGGGAGATAGTTATATCGCGTTTGCACTACCGGATATCCAATAACGGCTTAATTTTTGTTATTTTCGGCCCGGTGTATGCATAAACAACACTAAACCTATCTCAGTGCAAATGCAACAGTTGGAGTACAAAAAAGGGATTCCACATCTTGTCGCCATCTCCGTATTCCTGCTGATCGCCGTTGTTTACTGCAAACCCATCCTTCAGGGTCAGGTAATGAGCCAGGCGGACATTGCAGGATGGATGGGCATGGTCCACCAAATGCAGCAATACAAGGCTGTACATGGACATTTTCCACTATGGAATAACAGCATGTTTGGTGGAATGCCCGGGTACCAGATCGCCCTGGAATCGCATAATGCGATGTCCCTAGGGATTTTTCATACCCTCCTGACCCTTTTTCTGCCCGCGCCCATTTCTTTCTTTTTCCTGTTGTGTATTTCATTTTATTTCCTGGCGCAGGTGCTTCGGATCAATCCCTGGATCAGCATACTGGGGGCGTTGGCTTATGCATACGCCAGCTTTAGTCCCATCCTTGTAACAGCAGGTCATGAAACCGAGATCCAGGCCATGGGCTACGTACCCTTCCTGCTGGGCTCCCTGATCCTGCTTTATGAAGGCAAATACTGGTGGGGGGCCTCATTAACCGGTCTTTTCAGCGGCCTTCTCGTGAGCAGGAATCATCCCCAGATCACCTACTACTTTGTACTCATCGCCATGGCCGTCACTATATCTTATATGATCGGCTGGATCAGGAATAGGCAATACAAACACCTGCTGCTGGCAGGCCTCCTTGCGGGGACTGCCGGCACTATTGGGGCGCTGACGAATGCAACCACCCTGTTTACGACCTATGAATACTCCCTGAAAACCATGCGCAGCGGAGGATTGGTAATGGATTCCACGGCCGGTAATGTCCAGGAAGGGCATGGCCTACCCCTGGATTACGCTTTCCAATGGAGTTATGGAAAAGCGGAAACCTATACCCTCTTGGTCCCCAATACCTACGGCGGGGCCTCCCAGGACCTTCGTAAAGATGGCCGCCTGGAAAACGCGCTCCAAAGCCAGCACTTGCCCTCTTGGGAATCGGACCAGTTTTTTACTGCGTTCAGTGCCTATTGGGGGGAGCAGCCGGATACTTCCGGGCCCGTGTACCTGGGCGCCATCATCTGCTTCCTGTTCCTGTTCGGGTGCGTGTATGTAAAGAATAAACACAAGGGCTGGCTGATCGGCATTACTGTGCTTTCCATCCTGATGGCCTGGGGGAGGCACTTTGCCGTATTCAACACGTTCCTGTTCCATTACCTGCCCTTTTACAATAAGTTCAGGGTACCTTCCATGATTTTGTTTATACCCCAGCTGACGGCTCCCATCCTAGGCGTGCTTTGCCTGCAAAGGCTCTTTTTCGGCCAGGACGCCAAAGCCTATGTCTTTCAAAAATTCAAGCTGGCCCTCCTCCTGACGGGCATCATACTCCTTGCAGGCGTTGGATTGTACGCCACTTTGCATTTTCAATCCGCCCAGGATCTGCAAAGGGAACAATACCTCACCCAGATCAACCGGTTAGATCCGACCGTGGGAACAAGCCTCCTTCAGGCAGCCGCAGCAGACAGGAAAGGCATGTTCGGTGCGGACCTGTTGCGTTCCTTCCTGTTTATTGCAGGGGCAGTCGGGCTGATCACCCTTTATTTAAAAAACCGGCTGAAAGCCGGCTATGCAATAGCAGGGTTGGGCCTGCTGATATTTGTCGACCTGATTGGGGTGGATATCCGGTACCTGAGCTATAGCAGTTACATGAACAAGGAAGAATCCGATACCAATATCACGCCCACGGAAGCTGATCGGCAAATCAGCCAGGATAGTTCCTATTACCGCGTACTGAACCTGAGTGAAGGCGCAAGCGCTGCCTTCCAGGAAGCCAATACCTCCTATTTTCATAATTCCCTGGGAGGATACCACCCCGCCAAACTGGCCCTGATCGAGGACCTGATCACGTTCCAATTATCCAAACAACCCATCAACCAGTCGGTACTGGATATGTTCAATACCAAATACGTCATTGTTCCACATCCCAACTCCCCGGTGACCTTCACAGAGGGAAGCAGCCTGGCCAGGGAACCCGTCGTGGCAAAGAACCCCGGCGCCCTCGGCGCCTGCTGGTTTGTCCAAAGCCTGGATTGGGTGGATGGGCCTTCCGCCTCGATGAAGGCCCTCGATCATTTTGGTCCCTTTGACAGCGCCATTATTGAAAATACCTTTAGAATGCAAGTCCCCTTTATCCCCAGGCGTAGCCCTACGGCCAGTATCCGGTTGATCCGAAACGATAACGACCTGATCACCTATGCCTCTTCCAGCAAGACACCTGAGTTCGCGGTGTTCAGCGAAGTCTATTACGCGGCTGGATGGAAAGCTTACATTGATAGTGTGGAAGTGCCCATCATACGTGTGGACTATGCGCTACGGGGTCTTTCGGTTCCGAAGGGAAAGCACCTGATCCGCTTTGAATTCAGGCCGGCCTCCTACTATAGTGGGGAAAAGGTGGCCGCTATCAGCACCTGGGTGATGTTGCTTTTACTGCTGGGCACATTGTTGAAGGAGGCAAGGGCTGCGTTGAGGCGCAGAAAGGACCGGGTTCCGTCACTGCTTGTTTAAACAGATCTCCTCCCGGGACTGGTCCCAGTGTAATTTGGCTTTTTCCTGTTCGATCGTTCCCCGGTCAAAGTCCCAGAAACGGGCCTCCACGGATGAACAATGGTAAGTGATCTCAAAATTATAGTGATCGGTGGAATATAGCGGGGATCCGCAAACTCTGCATTCACTATCAGGGTGGACTACTCCTATGGTACCACTGGCCAATTGGCCGCCAGGCTCTGTCATGTAAGGACGCATTTTGTACGGTCAAATTTACTTACAAAACATCCAATTCCGATAATACCCGCCGTTTTATTGTCGGTGCGGTACAATAATTGTAATTTTTCGCCCATGGCCCTGCATTTCCGGAAAATCACCCAAAAGATCGTTAAAATACTGCTATGGCTCGTCGGAGGAATCATTGTGCTATTGATCGTGGTGATCATTCTTATTCAGGTACCTGCCGTTCAGAATTTTGCCAAACAAAAAATAGTTTCTTACCTCCAGGCCAAGTTGAAGACCAGGGTTCAGATCGGCAAACTGAGGATTATATTCCCCAAACAAATCCTCCTGGAAGACATATACTTCGGAGATCAGCGCCAGGATACCCTGCTGGCAGGTTCCCGCATACAAGTGGACATATCCATGTTCCGCCTGTTGCATAAAGAAATTTCTGTCAGTTATATAGAACTGGACGGCATCCGGGCCCATATTTACCGCCTTGGGAAAGACACGAGCTTCAATTATGCCTACCTGCTGAAAGCCTTTGCGGGAGCCCCCGATACCGCACGTACAACCGATACTTCCGGGGGTTTTTCTTTCAATATAGGGAAGGTTCGTTTACATGATATCGTAGCGACTTACAAAGACGACGCCACCGGTAATGACGTGTACCTGAACCTGGGCGATTTCAACACGCATATCCGTACGTTTGATCCTACCCATTCCCTGTTTTCTATCCCCGATATCGATCTTTCGCATGTTGTAGCGAGGATACGGCAATACAAGCCCCTGAATATACTGCCGGGCAGCCCGGCCGCTGCGGGGCCGGTGCCGAAGAGCACTATTGGCGCAGGGCCGACGCCAGGAGGCCCACAGCAGGCATCGGCCCGCGACACGTCCGCGGCCGGCCCCGCCATTTCCCTGGAACTGGGGACGGTTACCCTGGGTCATATAGCCGTGGACTATGGGAATGACATATCCCGCATGCGTTCCAGCATCAGACTGGGTTCTTTCAAAGTAATAACCGACAGCATCGACCTGCGCCGGATGGTGGTGGCGCTAAAAAATATCCGGATAGACAGTACAGACCTTTCCTACGACCAGGATGCTCAAAAGCGCCTGGCGAAAGGATTAGATTATCATCACCTGAAAGTAGCCGGATTGGTATTTCAGGCAGATCATATCGGCGTATCTCCTACCACCTATCAGGGTAATATCACCCGGATATCCTTCCTGGAACAAAGCGGTCTCCTCATCAAAAAATTCACCGGCGCCTTTACCTACAATAATCATGAAGCCCATATCAAAGGGCTTGACATACAAACCGGGAACTCCGAGATTAAAAATGAGACAGACGCCTCCTACCCTTCTGTAGACAGCATTGCCAAACACCCCGGATCATTATATGTAGACACACGCTTCGATCGCAGCGTTATCTCCGCCTCGGATATATTCCTGTTCCAGCCCGCGCTTGAAAAGCAGTTCCGGGCGTCCGGGGTGACAGGTACAGCGCCTTTCCGTTTGAACGGGCAGATCAGGGGATATGTCAGTAACCTGACCATTCCGGGTTTGCAGGTCAGCGGGCTCAGCCGGACCAGCCTATCGATCAAGGGAACGATCAAAGGATTACCGGATGCACAAAAGGCCTTCTATGATCTGACGATCCTGCACCTGGCTACCGGCAGGGCTGACGTGAATGCGTTAATCCCGGCAGGAACACTCCCCTCTAATATACACGTACCGGAAAGCCTTGCCGCCAGCGGCGTGTTCAGGGGAACCGTCAAAGCCTTCCAGACCCGGCTGAATACTCAAACCAGTAATGGGAATGCACAGGTCCAGGGCCATATGGATCTGGTTCATCAGGCGTACGATGCCACGGCCACCCTGGACGAACTGGATCTGGGTTATATATTGGGGCAATCAAATCACCTGGGAAAGATCAGCCTGAACCTGACCGCAAAGGGCGAGGGATTCGCCTATCCGGCCCTGAATACAGATATACAAGCCCATTTATCGGACGGCATGATCAATGGGTATGACTTTAAGGACCTCGTCCTGAACGGCTCCTTTCAACATGGGCACGGCATCCTCCATTCTTCCCTCAAGGATACGGAAGTCGCCTATCAACTGGATGGAGAAGCGAATGTACAGGCCGGCAGCAAATTTCCGTCCCTGAATCTTACCCTTCAGATTGACACCCTCGACCTACATGCGTTACACCTCGTCAGTGATACCTTACAGGTGAAAGGACTCGTAAAGGCCCATTTTTCCAGCACCAACCCCGATTCTTTGCAAGGCGCCCTGGACTTGCTTCACTGGACCGTCAATGAGAACAACCGGATACTCCGGGCGGACAGCATTGCCCTAGTCGCCCTGCATCCGGCAGACAGCCAATACATACACCTCTATTCGGACATGGCCGTCCTCGATTGGAAAGGGAAATACGCCCTGAGCCAGGTTCCCGAAGCGCTGGAGAGGACCATCAATCATTTTTATAATATTCCAGGCTATAAGGACAGCGCATTCAGTGACCAATCCTGGGTAATGGACGCACTGATAAAGCCCTCTCCCCTGCTCCTGTCCTTTGTGCCGGCTTTGAAAGGAACGGATACACTGGGTCTGCATGCCACGTTTAACAGCGCACAAAATGATTTGAAGCTGGCCGTAAAAACGCCCAGGCTGTTATATGGAGCCGACACCGTATACAAGTTGGACCTGGAAGCCGCCACCGACGCCAGGGAATTAAACTACCGTTTGCAGGTAGCGAGGGCCTCCATCGGCACATTCCCCCTGAATCAGGCGGCAGTCTATGGCAACCTGTCCGATAATCATTTATTCACCACCGCGTTGCTCAAAGACGACAAAGCCAAAGACTGGTACCGGGTGGCGGCGCAGTTGAGCAAGGACGGGACGGCGGCGGAATCGACTGGAACGATACATGCAGCGGCGGCGGCCGGGCCGACACACGCCGCCCCTGCAGCCGGCTGGAAAATCGTCCTTCACCCGGACAGCCTCCTCTTGAATCATACGGCCTGGACGGTAAGTCCCGGCAACTTTATCCATTATGATTCGTCAGGCGTCGTGGCCCACGACCTCCGGATCAGCCACCAGGGTCAATCCATGGAAATCAATAGTGTCAGCCAGGATCCGGCGTCCCCGATCGATATCACTTTTAACGGCTTTCACCTGGGAACACTCACTTCAGCCGCCGGTCAGGACTCCTTATTGGTGGATGGCGTACTGAACGGAAAGGTATCTGTAGAACATGTCACCACCAACCCCACCTTCACTTCGGACCTGGTGATAAAGGACCTTTCCTACAAGGCGGACACATTAGGCGACCTGAACCTGAAAGTAAATAACGAGGAGGCCAATACTTTCGCCGCAGACCTCTCCCTGGAAGGACACCAGAGCGATCTGAAGGTAACCGGGAAATATTATACGGGAGACAGCAAGATGGACATGAACCTTCACCTGGGCGCCCTGAACCTGGCGGCGGTCAAGCCGTTTGCCGCAGGACAACTGGATGATATCTCGGGCATCCTTAAAGGGGATATGCATATCACCGGAACGGCGTCCCGGCCCGTGCCGAACGGCGACCTTCACTTTGAGAATGCCATCATCACCCCTAATATCACGGGGGAGCCCCTGCATCTGTCCAACGACAATATAGAGTTTGACAATACAGGGTTCAACTTCAGTGAATTTTTGCTACAGGACTCTGCAGGAAACAAGGCCACGGTGGATGGGAACGTATATACGACCGATTTCAGGAATTACAAGTTCGATATGACCTTTAATGCCAGCAACTTCCGGCTGGTCAATGCACCCCAGGCCACCAATCGCCTGTTCTATGGCAAATTAAACATGGATGCGGCCGTCAACCTGGAAGGAACGATGGACCTGCCCAAGGTGGATGGAGACCTTCACATCAACAAACAGACCGACTTCACCTTTGTGTTACCGGAGAATGATCCGGAAGTCATCAGCCGTAAAGGGGTCGTCCGGTTTGTAGACAAAGACCATCCTGGCGATACGCTCATGACGGCGTTGCAACTGGATTCGTTATCAGCGACAGCCCCCATGAAAGGCATGAATATCAGCGCCAATATTTCAACAGACAGTAGCGCTAACTTCACCATGATCATTGACCAGCGCAACGGAGACGCCTTAAAGGTCAGGGGGCGGTCCAACCTGAATTTCGGGATGGATGAAAGTGGCAAGACCAGTCTCACAGGCAACTATGAAATAGAAGCGGGTTCTTATAACTTAACGCTGGAGATCCTCAAACGCACGTTCAATATTCAGCGGGGAAGCACTATCACCTGGACCGGGGATCCGACCTCCGCCCGGCTGGATTTAACCGCGACCTACCTGGCCAATACGGCGCCGATAGACCTGGTCCAGGATGAGATCTCCGGCCGTTCAGAAACCGACATCAATAAGTTCAAACAAAAGCTGCCCTTCACGATCAGCCTGAAAATGGAAGGCGAATTGTTAAAGCCCATTATCACTTTTGATATCAGCCTGCCCAGCAATCTGCTCTTGCAATGGCCTGATGTGGATACTAAATTACAACAGGTCCGTTCGGAGCCTTCCGAACTGAATAAACAAGTATTCGCCGTCCTGCTCCTGGGACATTTTGTAGGGGATAATCCGTTGGTAAGCGCCGGAGGAAGCACTTCTGCGGGACAAATGGCTTTCCAAAGCGCCAGCCAGCTCCTCACGGGCGAGCTCAATCAACTGGCCGCCAGTTTGATCAAAGGCGTCGATATTAACTTTGATTTGAACAATACACAGGACTATTCAACCGGGGCGGAAAATGACCGGACCGACTTAAACGTTACCGTCTCCAAACGGTTGTTCAATGATCGCATCCAGGTGAACGTAGGAAGCGACTTTGAATTGGCGGGCGCCACCAATCCCAATGAGAATGCCTCCAATATCGGAGGGGATGTGTCGGTGGACTATCATTTAACCAAGGACGGCCGGTACATGCTGCGCGCATACCGGAAGAACCAGTATGACATCGTCGTGGAAGGGGAAGTCGTGGAAACGGGCTTGAGTTTTATCCTGACCCTGGACTACAATAAATTCAGTGAGATCTTCGGCAAGTATTTCGAGAAAAAACTTCAAGCAAGGAAAATCAATCATGGGTCGTAACACAAGACTATATCTGGGGCTTTGCCTGGCACTCGCATGTACCGCCTGTAATTATACCAAACACCTGGGAAAGGGCCAATTCCTCTATATCGGCTCCAAAGTGGATCTGCAGTCTTCTGTCCCTATAAAGAAGAGTAAAAAAAAGGAATTGAAAGCGGACATGGCATCCCTTCTCAGGCCTACTCCCAATGCCAGTATACTGGGTTTCCGCTACAAGCTATGGATCTACAACCTGGCCGGCACGCCGAAGAAGAACAAGGGCTTCCGGCACTGGCTGAAATACAAGGTGGGCGAACCACCTGTGCTGGCCAGCGCCGCCTCTGCAGAAAAGAACAGGGAAATCCTCCAGAACCACCTGGAAAATAAAGGTTATTTCTTTGATACGGTCATTAACAGCCACCGGATCAGGAAGCAGGAATGGACAGACACTTATACAGCCCAGGTAGGGCAACCTTACACGTATAAGAGTATCATCTATCCCGCTCCCACCGATACCCTTACTACGCTGATCGCCGGGTTGCAAATGCATTCCCTGTTACACAATGGAGACGTCTATGACCTGGACGTCATCAAGGATGAGCGCACCCGCATTGATGGTCACCTGAAACAAAAAGGGTTTTATTATTTCAGTCCGGAGGACCTGCAACTGGATGCCGATACCACCGTAGGTAATCACCAGATAAATGCCGTCCTGCGCCTGATTCCCCGAACGCCCCCCAAAGCAAGGGACATTTTCCGGCTTAATGAAGTGGTGGTATTCGCAGATTACGACATTAACACCGATACCGGTTCCAGGGCGCCCTATACCTTTTACAAAGGATATAAGATACTTGATTCCACACATATGTTCCGGCCGGTGATGTTCAGCAACACCCTCGTATTCAAGCCGGGGGACGTGTATAACCGGGACGACCACAACCTCTCCCTGAATCGGCTCATCACCCTGGGTGTGTACAAATTCGTAAAAGCCCGGTTCGTAGAGACCGATACGGCAGGTCCACATAAGTTAAATGCTTTTTATTATCTGACGCCTACGGAGAAAAAATCCATCCAGTTCCAGGCAACAGGGCTGACCCGTTCTGACAATTCCACCGGCGGCCAGGTATCGGTTAGCTGGAAGCACCGGAATCTGTTCAGGGGGGCCGAATTATTTACGGCCACTGTATCGGCAGGGCTGGATGAGCAATTCATCACGGCCGGTCAGCAGATCGCTACCCGGACATTAGGAGCCACGCTGGACCTGTTCATACCCCGTTTTATCGCTCCTTTCACCGTGCATACCAACAGCGCATATGTTCCCCGGACCAAGATCGAAGTAGGGGCCAACCTGTTTAGCCGGAGCGGGGAATATAACCTGACTTCTTATAAGGTCAGCTATGGTTACATTTTTAAGGAGACCGACATCAAAGAACACCAGTTGAATATCTTCTCGATCAACCTGGTCAATCCGTCCAATATTAATCCTGTCTTCCAGGATTCCCTGAACAGGAATATCACGCTGGCCCGCAGCATCGAAAGACAGTTCATCATCGGTCCCAATTACAATTTTAATATCAATACCCAGGCAAGGCCCAATCACAATGTCAATAATTATTATTTCAATGCGAATGTGGACATCTCTGCCAACCTGCTGGGACTCTTCACCGGGGCGGACATCGCAAAAGGGAAACAGATCGATCTGCTGGGCACACCTTTCTCCCAATACGACCGTTTTGAACTGGACTTTCGTCATTATCTGAGATTGGGTGCTGTCAAAAGCGATTGGGTATTGGCAAGCCGGTTGACCGGAGGCATAGGCATTGCTTACGGCAACAGTTCCACCATGCCCTTCAGCAAGGAATTCTTTGCAGGCGGGACGAATGATATCCGTGCCTTCCGTTCCAATTTACTGGGACCGGGAAGCTATTATCAAGCCATCCAAAAAGGCGCCCTGCTGGTGGAACAACCCGGAGATATTAAAATGGAAGCCAATACCGAACTCCGGTTCCCCCTTTTCTCCATTGTCAAGGGCGCCTTCTTCATAGACGCCGGCAATATATGGACCCGGCAGGCAGACACGTCCCGGCCGGGGTCGACTTTCTCAAGCGGTTTTCTGAAACAAGTGGCAGTGGGGACTGGGGTGGGATTGCGCTTTGATATCAAGATCCTTGTGCTGCGCCTCGACCTTGCCACCCCCGTCCGGGAGCCCTGGCTGCCCGAAGGCAGCCGCTGGATATTCAGCAATGTGGCCGATATTTCCAAGACAGTACTGAACCTGGCCATCGGGTATCCGTTCTGAGGTGGCAGCCGGTCAGGCCTGTTGGTTGGCTGCCTTTGCAGAAAAAACGTTATTTTCGCGCGCACATTATTGCCTTCACATGCAGGAACAAAAACTACGCGACCTATTGGCTTATCTGAACCTGCATTCTCCTTTTTACCGGGAACTATTTGCCCGCCATACCATTGACATAGGATCCGTCAGGACGGTGCAGGACCTTAAGAGCATCCCCCCCACCACCAAAGAGGATATGCAGCAACGCGGGGCGGATTTCCTTTGCGTAACCCGTGGCCGGATCATAGAATACACATCCACTTCAGGCACATTGGGCAGTCCCGTGACCATTCCATTAACGGAAAATGACCTGCAGCGCCTGGCTCAGAACGAATACGCCTCCTTTGTCTGTGCGGATGGCTCGCCGGAAGACGTGTACCAACTGATGTTGACCCTTGACCGGCAGTTTATGGCCGGAATGGCTTATTACTCCGGCATCCGCAAACTGGGCGCGGGGATGATCCGCCTGGGACCCGGGGTTCCGTCCCTCCAATGGGAAACCATCCTAAGACTACAGCCCACGGCTATCGTGGCCGTACCTTCCTTTATCCTGAAGCTCATCCGTTACGCCGGGGAGCACCACATCGATATCAATGCGACTTCGGTTAAAAAAGCCATCTGTATAGGAGAAAACATCCGCTATCCCGATTTTTCCCTGAACATCATCGGCAAGAAAATAAAAGAAGCCTGGAACATAGACCTCTACTCCACTTATGCATCCACTGAAATGCAAACCGCCTTTACGGAGTGCCGGGAGGGCCGGGGCGGTCACCTGCAACCCGACCTGCTGATCGCGGAACTGCTGGATGAGAATGACCAACCGGTGGGGCCGGGCGTCATGGGGGAACTGACCATTACTACCCTGGGGGTGGAAGCCATGCCCCTGCTGCGATACAAAACTGGGGATGTCTGCATGTTCTTTGATGAGCCCTGTGCGTGCGGGCGCTCCAGCATGCGCCTGTCCCCTATTATGGGGCGTAAAAAACAAATGATCAAATTCAAGGGAACGACGCTCTACCCGCCGGCGCTATACGACCTCCTCAGTGAAATGGAAGAAGTAGTGGACTTTGTGGTCGAAGTCTATTCCAATGAATGGGGCACGGACGAAGTCCTGTTGTATATCCAGGCCACAGCGCATACCGAAGAGTGCCATAACAAGATCAAGGCCTACCTGCAGGCCCGCCTGCGCGTCAGCCCCCATGTGAAATATGTGGAAGCAGCCGAGCTGCAAAAGATGCAATTTGTGGAGGCCTCAAGGAAAGTCATTAAATTCATAGATAAAAGAAAGTAAACTCATACTGACCCATGACAGCCATTGGACAAAGTGCACTTACGCTTGCTGATTTTACGGAGATTCACTCAGGGAAAGCGCCCGTTACGCTTGACGCCGCCGCATTGGAAAAGGTGGCCGTTAATTTTCGTTTCCTCCAGACCTTTTCCGAAGGCAAGTTGATATATGGCATCAATACCGGCTTCGGACCCATGGCTCAATACAAGGTCAGCGATGAGAACCTGATACAACTCCAATATAACCTCATCCGTAGCCATTCCTCCGGAAGCGGCAAGATATTACCCGCCTCCCTGGGAAGGGCCCTCCTGATCGCCCGGCTGAACAGCCTGATGCAAGGCTATTCGGGCGTACACCCCGAAGCGGTGGAATTAATGAAGGAACTCATCAACCGGGATATCTCCCCTTGCACCTACGAACACGGCGGAGTGGGCGCCAGCGGAGACCTTGTTCAGCTGGCCCACCTGGCCCTGACCCTCATCGGCGAAGGAGAAGTCCTTTATCAGGGACAGATCCGTCCGACGGCTGAACTGTTCGCCGAACTCCATATTAAACCTTTGAGTATCCATATGCGCGAAGGTCTGGCTATCCTGAACGGGACTTCCGCTATGACCGGTATCGGTATGCTGAATATCATCCAGGCCAGAAAGCTATTGGGATGGGGAGTGATCCTGTCATCGCTGACCAATGAGATCATGGAAGCCTTCGACGATCACTATTCCCATGAATTAAACCGGGTAAAGCACCACCCGGGACAGCAAAGGATCGCCTTTCTGATGAACGAACTGCTGGGCGACAGTAAAATGATCCGCAGCCGCCTGGATCATTTCTACCATCCCGAAAGTGAACATACAACCCGGGACGTCTTTGAAGACAAAGTGCAGGAGTATTACTCCCTGCGGTGCGTGACCCAGATCCTGGGACCGGTCTATGACACCATTTCCCAGGCGGAAACGGTGGTGGCCAACGAATTGAACTCTGTAAATGATAATCCGGTGATCGATCACGAGCGGAAAAACGTGTTTCACGGAGGTAATTTCCACGGGGACTATGTGTCCCTGGAAATGGACAAACTAAAAATAGCCATTACGCGCCTGTCCATGTTATCCGAAAGGCAACTCAACTACCTGCTAAACGACAAGCTCAATCAAAAATTCCCGCCCTTTGTGAACCTGGGCGTCCTGGGTCTCAATTTTGGAATGCAGGGAATGCAGTTCACCGCTACGTCCACCGTCGCGGAAAACCAGACCTTGTCCTTTCCCATGTACGTGCACAGCATCCCCAATAACAATGACAACCAGGACATCGTGAGCATGGGCGCCAACGCCGCCTTAATGACGAAAAGGGTCATAGACAATTCTTTCGAGGTCCTCGCCATCCAACTCATGAGCCTGCTCCAGGCCATCGACTATGCCGGCTGCGCCGAAAGGTTATCTACGGGAACCGGAGCACTTTATGTCCAGGTACGGGAAATATTCCCTAGGTTTACGGGGGACATGCCCAAGTACAAGGACCTGGAAAGGGTCAGGATCTTCCTGGAAAGTTCCAATCCGTTTGACTATTTAAACAATCCCTTTTAACTCTTGCCAGAAGTCTATATTGTTTCAGATAATATTGTATCTCCGCTGGGATCAGGTACTGCTGAAAATTTTGGGCAGCTCACGGCCGGTGTTTCCGGTATACGAAGGCAGGTAGCGCCTGAATTTTCGGACAAGCCTTTTTATGCGTCCCTGATGAACGGGACATTTACCGCCCGGTTGTACACCAAATTCGAACAATTGCTCCTGATGAGTATCAGCGGGGCCCTGCAAAATAGCCGGATCGACCCGGGCGATCCCCGCACCATTTTGATCATTTCCACGACCAAGGGAAATATACAGATGCTGGAGACCCAGGCTTATAGCCCGGAATTGAAAGAAAGGATTTCCCTCATGACTTCCGCGCGGATGGTAGGTGAACACCTGGGCTTTGTGCAAACCCCTATTGTCGTATCCAATGCCTGCATCTCCGGCCTGCTGGCGATCATTACCGGCACCCGGTTACTACAGTCCGGCAAGTATACTCATGCCGTCATTGCAGGAGCCGATATCGTATCAAAATTTATCCTGTCCGGCTTTCAGTCCTTTCTGGCCGTCAGTTCGGAACCCTGCCGGCCCTTTGACCTGAACCGGGACGGGATTAGCCTGGGAGAAGGGGCAGGGACCATGGTCCTCTCTACTGCCCGGGAATACCCGGGGCGGATCAGGGTGCTCGGTGGGGCAACGGGCAATGATGCCAACCATATTTCCGGACCTTCCCGGACGGGAAAAGAGCTCAGTGCCGTCGTGGACCGCGCCATCGGCGAATCGGGGCTGGACAAAACCGATATCGACTTCATTTCCGCCCACGGCACTGCCACCCCTTACAACGACGAAATGGAAGCCAGGGCCATCGCCCATTCGGGTCTCCTGGGCGTTCCCGTCCACAGCCTGAAGGGTTATTACGGGCATACATTCGGCGCTGCAGGCATCATTGAATCCATCGTGGCTGTCGAATCGCTGAGAAGAGACTGTCTCATCCCCAGCAAGGGATTCGTGGAATTGGGCGTATCCCAGCCCATTCATATCATCGATCATGTATCAAGGACCCCTTTGCATAACTGCCTGAAAACGGCCTCCGGTTTCGGAGGTTGTAACGCGGCCGTGGTATTTGGTAAAACCTTCGCCCCATGAACTACTTAAATGCCAGTTGTGTCATCAGCCATCAAAGGATACGCAAGGACGAGATCATGATCCTGGAAAACAATGAAGGGGATCTTCCTGCCTTTCTGGGAGCGGTTTATGCGCATTTTGATTTTCAATACCCCAAGTTCTACAAGATGGATACCCTGAGTAAACTGGGGTGGCTGGCGGCAGAGTTACTCCTTCAGGACGGTTTTCCTAAAAGCCAATATGCCCCGGAAAATATCGGGGTCATACTGTCCAATGCCAATGCAAGCCTGGACACTGACCTGAAATACTGGGAAACCGTCAAGACGATGCCCAGCCCTGCGTTATTTGTATACACGCTTCCCAATATAGTAGCCGGAGAAATAGCCATCCGGCATCAATTCAAAGGAGAGAACGCGTTTTTTATCAGCCCTACTTTCGACGCGGGCACGCTCCATTGGTACACCAACGACTTGCTGGACAATGGCCGCCTGGCGGCCTGTATCTGCGGATGGGTGGAGGAGCTGGATAACAGGGGCGTCGCGGCCCTGTTCCTGGTGGAGAAAGAGCGCCGGGGCGCCGGGATCCCTTTCAATGAAGCCGCCATTCAGCGGATCTTTGCCGGGGACAACGAGTAGGCCGCGAATGGTGGGCCGCCGGCCCCGACCTTCGGTCCTTGCCCGCCCGCATCGCCCTACTTCGTGCGGTGCTGCTCGATATAAGCGACCATCGTATTAATATCCACCAATACTTTCCGGCCTTCTTTGGGATCTTGTATATTGATGCCGTATTCCCGGTGAAGGAGTACGATCAGTTCCAGGGAGTCGATGGAGTCCAGTCCCAATCCTTCCCCGAAAAGGGGCTCGTCATCTTTGATGTTTTCCGGCTGTACGGAAGTGAGGTTCAGGAACGTGACAATTTGTTGTTTTAATGTTTGCTTTAACTGTTCAGTTGCTGTTGCCATTATATTGTGTTTCGCCAGGGCCCCGCGGGACCCTTTGGTTCAGATAAGATGCTTTCTCTTTAAGCCCCAGAGGGTCAATCCCTGTATGAGCAAAGTAATCCCGATTAAAGGTATAATATTTACCCAAACATCGGCGAGTTTTCCACCTTCCAGGAAAAGCCCGTAATAGGCTTCCAGGCACCAATGCAGGGGAGAAATGTTCATGAATGTCTGCATCGATTCCGGCATGATGAAGGAAGGTACCATCAGGCCCCCGACCACGGCCATGATCAGAATGGATATGGCTCCAAACCCATTGGCCTGTTCCTGGGTACTGGCAAATACCCCGACGCAAATGGCGTAGCTCACCGCACACCATCCACAGATCAGGCTTACAATGAATAACCCTGCAAGATCATGAGGCAGGTGGAGGACCGGTAATCCCAAAAGAGGGAATAGCCATATGCCAATGGCAAAAATGAGGGCTGTTTGCAACAGCGTCACGACCAGGTAGGTGATCTGTTTGGATAACAGGGCGATCACATAAGGAGTGGGAAGGGTCTTCAGTCTTACAAAACTGCCGTTGAGTTTTTCCCTGACCACACTGCTTCCCAGGGACAATACCACAAAGAACATGGCAAAGATGGTCCACGCAGGAACGTTGTGCTGGGCTGCATTGGGGGTTCCTCCTGCCCCATTTCTGGAGACGGAGATTTCCCGGACGCTTTGCTGGTTTTGAAGCAGGTTGTTCGCCAATGAATCGGGCAATGGTTTATCGTTGATCGATTGGTACACAGCCTGCAGCACTAATCTGCTTTCCAATAACTGGAGCGCTCCACTTACGGCCCCTTTTATGGACTGGCGGAACGATTCCTGGAGTACCGGGTGATAATAAATCGTCACCGGTTCTGCCTTCCCTGCGATCACCCTACCCGAATCTCCTTCCAGCCCGAAGGAATGCAGGGCCTTACCCGCCACCTGCGTGGCAGCCGCGTTCATCCTTTGGGAAAAGTCGGCAGGAATGACCAGGGCGACCATTGCTTCTTTATGGCGCACCCGTTCGGTGAGGCTGGTATCGCTTTCGTTCGGGGCCGTCAACGTCACCCGGAACATCCCTATCTTATCGATGGCCCGCACAAAAGTGGCGCTGGCGCTTCCGGTATCCCGGTTGCACAGCAACAGGCCCACCTTATTGGCATTCACTGCCTCGAAAACGCCGTTCTGAATGGTGGTGACCACGACGACCAGGATGATGGGCATGCCGAACATGAAGATCAGCCCTATCTTGTCCCGCGCCAGTATGCGGACATCCTTTAATATGGTCGCCCAAAGTTTATACATCGCGGTACTTTTTACCGGCCAATTGTTTATTCATCGCGGTAGGCTTTACCGGTCAATTGCAGGAATAATCCCTCCAGGTCTTGTACGTGATGGGCGGACAAAAGATGATGCAAGTCCCCTCCGGAAATGATAGCGCCCTGGTCTATGAGGGCAATTCTTTCGCAGAGGCCTTCGGCCTCGCTCAATTGGTGGGAAGTATAAATAAGGGTGGTCCCTTTTTGATTCAATTCTTTCAAATAACGGATGATGGCGTATCCCGTTTGTACATCCACTCCCACGGTAGGTTCATCCAGGAACAGGATACGAGGCGTGTGAATGACGCCGATGGCCAGGTTCAGGCGCCGTTTCATGCCGCCTGAAAACTGATCGGCGCGCTGGTGCCGCACGTCCGTAAGGCCCAATATCTCCAGCAATTCGGTCGTCCTGTGGCGGATCTGCGGACCGGATAACCCGGACCAGGCCCCGAAGAAAGCGAGATTTTGCACGGGACTAAGTTCCTGGTAAAAGGAAAAATCCTGGGGGACAAACCCAAACAGGGAGCGGGTAGACCGGTCTTTGGTATGGATATCTTTGCCGAGTAGCCTGATACTGCCTTCACTAAAAGACAGGAGTCCGGTCATGAGGTTCATGAGGGTTGTTTTACCCGCCCCATTAGGCCCGAAAAGGCCGAACCGCTCCCCGGCGCCGATGGTCAGATCCAAGCCCTTGAACAGGGGAAGGGTTCCGCCCGGGTAGCGAAAGCCCAGGCCTGCAATGGAGACGGCGGGAGGCGGCGCACTCATGCCTTCCATTTTATTTTCGCTAATGCTCTAAATGCCTGTTTTTCCAATTCGGATATTTCCAGCAGGTAATCTCCCATCACGTTAAAATCGGCCTGGCTGCCGATCCTCCCTTTATAAATGCCCGCGGCCTGGACGGCAGCGGTGCGCCAAAGATCTCCCGAGCGGGTGAACACGGTAGAAATGACGGGCAACTGATCATTTGAACAATAGGCATAGGCCTCCTGCAAAAAGGCCGCATAAATATAGCGGAAGCCCCCGCCGCCTGTACCGATCTCTTCCTGCATGCGGACCAGTTGGGCCAGGTAGAGACCCGCCTTGTGAAGTCCTAATTTATCCCGCCATCCTTTGATCTTCCGGCCCGTATACGCAATGCCCTTCACGCCTGCGATGGCGCCGGGGATATGTAACATGGCATTCACATTCCGCTTGATGCCGGTTTGGATAGCCCGGGCGATCAATGCATCTGTCACAGCTTTCCCCTGTACAGGGTAATACATTTGCCCTCTGGGGGCAAGCGCCCCCTTGGCGAAACGCACCCGCTCCAGTTCATAGGCCGTCATTGTAGTGGTCTGTTCCATGACAGGATCACTAATCAAATAATGCTCCTTGTCCCGGCCATACACGACAATATTATGCGCATTGAAATGAAACCTGTATTCTTTGGGGAAATAGGGCAAATAATAGACCCCCACCTGGCAGCCCACGGGTTGCCCTTCGTCCAGTTTTTCGTTCAGTGAAATCAGCGCCGCAGCCGCAGAGGAGAATTTCTTTCTCACCACCGGAATACCCAGGGACCGGCAAGTCCTCTTGAAAATGAGTCCCGGCATGGTCCTGAAGGCAATGGCCGGGCCATTGCTGATCTTGATAAAGGGGATGTAAATATAAAACAGACCGGAACCGATGCCGAATGCAAGGGGCTCCGTGATCTTGTCCAAACCGATGTGATGCAGCAGTCCGGCCGTCACTCCATTTTCACAGTGCGCCGCCTGCAGATGATTGAATTCAGTCCTCATGAATCGTCATACTTTTTAAGTCTTCCACGCTCACATTAAAGGCTTCTGCGTATTTCCCCAATTTCTTGGGGGATAATTTATTAAACCCGGCCGGTGTCAGGTGTCGGTGAATGCTCCACTTCCAAAAACCGGTATAGGCAGTCAGCGTCGGCATATCCATCAACCTTCTTTCCATGAAGAACAGGACCGGGCTGGCCTCCCCTTTCAACACCTTTTCCCTGGCGCTGGCCACACGTTGTTCGATGTCGGCCCAGGCTGCGTCCAGGGCCTCCGATTTAACGTTCCACCCCGTGCTCAATTCGGTCACATACTTACCCGAAGGGTCAGTCACATAACAAACTTCTTTGGTCATCTTGCCAAGGGAGCCGTCATCCTGCGGACATTCTTCTTTTTTCATGCTACGAGGGGTTTAAAGTGATCGCTTGGGCGTCATACGACCGTCAGCATCGAATACATATAAGAAAAGCGGGAACTCTCCGGTACCAATAGTAAAAGACGGTCTCCTTTTTTGAGCTTGCCGCTATAGAAGAGCTCGTGCACCATTAGGTAAACGGACGCGGCGCCCACATTTCCCATGGTACTCAGGTTCAGGAACCATTTCTCGTAAGGGATCCCTTCTCCCAACACCTTCATGACTTCGAAGATCTTAGGTTTGAAGAATTCACTTGATATATGCGGGAGGAAATAATCCACTTCGTCTACTGTCAGACCTTTTCGTTCAAATATCTCCTTGATCTTCCGGCCGCCCAGGGGAACGATATTGTCGCCTAAAAGGGAGATGTCCTGTTTGATGCTGAAAATGGACTGTTGCAGGATTTCTTCCGGAGTATAATCCAGATAACTCTTCAAGGTTCCGTCCGCGAGTTTTTCACTGCCCATATACATACAGGTTTCCATTTCGTTGGCATAAGAAACCCCTTCAATCCAATCCACTCGGAGGGTCAGACCGGATTCATTCGGTTGATCCGAAAGCAGAAAAGCGGCAGCGCCGTCGGATAGCATCCAACGCAAAAACTCTTTCTTAAAAGCGATGTACGGATTCTCATTGAGCTCAATCAACTGCTGTACCTCCTCTTCAAAGGCGCCTCCGACAAGAGAAGCGGACAGTCGCTCCGAACCTGAAGCAACAGCCTTGTGACACTCCCCCGCACGGATGGACAGGTAGGCGTATTTAAACGCATGCATGCCCGCACAGCACACGCCCGAAGGGGAAACCACTTCCATGGCATTAGACTCAGGCAGCCAACCGTGTACCATCACTCCATGCGACGGCATTAACTGGTCGGGGGAAGAAGTCCCACAGGACAAGAGTTCTATTTTTTTTAAATCTTCGGGATTTTCCTTGAATAAAGCTTTTACCGCCAGCGCCGCCATCTCTGCATTTGTATGAGTGGCCTTCCCTTCCTTTGTTAAAGCGTAATAGCGCGTCTGGATACCGTTGTTCCTGAGTACTATCTTCCTCGATTTGGAGGGCTTCCCATTGATATAACCCAGGTAATCCTCCATATCATCACTCGATATAGGTTCATTGGGCATAAAAACCGATGTATTCGTTATATACACAGGGCTAAGGGCCATATCTGAATCAATTTTGGTAAAGATAATAGTGTTTTTTCGCTGTGAACCGTTTGAAGAACAGGGGCTTCAGAATTATTTTCACCAGAACATACGCCACGGGGCCCAGCAGGAACAGGGCAACAATTAAATAATACTTGAAGGCGGTGAGCCAGGGACGTTTGTTTTGCTTCCCGGCAATAACGGCAGCCCATACCCGGAACATTTTTTTCCCATTATATTCTATCAGCATCAAATGGTCTTTTACTTCTGCCGCACCCGCAGATACCAGTGACCTTTCCAGGCCGCCCCATTCTCCCAAAGTCAGATAAGGAAGGATCATTTTCCCAAAATCGGCCATATTCCGGATATCGGTTTCCGACACACCCGGCTTTGGGAAGATGGACAAGTAGCGATCCTTCTTTCCATGGAACATCCAATGAAAAATGGTGACAAAACTAACCAGGTTCAGGTGTCTGTCCATCATGGCAATATTGCCCACCAGCTGGGCGCCTCGTTCATCCAGGGCCTTTCTCAATCCATCATAGGCGTTCAGCCACATATTCCTGCCTCCCGTGATCGTGATCACCGGTGTCTTTTCCAGCAGGGCGGTAAAGGCCGGCTGCCGAAGCAGCGAGTTGATGGGAATGCAGGGGGACAGGAACCAGGCCTGATACCCCAGCACGATCAGATCATATCCTGATTCGCCTATGGTAAAGGGTTCCAGTTCCGTGGGGACACTGAGTACGCAATCCGGCATGACCGAAAAAAAACCGGATACCGTCCAGGGAAAAGTATAAGGGGTGACGGGCCGGATAATCACGGTTTCCACCAAATGACCCGCGTCCTTCAGCGGCGTCGTAAAATGATCCATCATGTCTCCTAGCTGGCCTGTCTGGGTATAGTAAATAGCCAATACTCTTTTGGTCATGCGATGGGAGGGTTATATGTTTTCCGGATGCAATATATGGGAATGTTTGCTGTACGCCCTTACAGCTTCCTGCACGACGGGTGAAAGACCTTTAAAATGTAGTTGAATATACGCTTTGTCTTTGGGGATGTCTCCATTATATTTTACGATCCGGGGGGCATTTTCTTGTATGGACAACCTGAGAAAACGGTACTCGGCATTCGTACTGTCCCTGGATATGGCCGTCTCCAATTTGGTACATCCCAGCCTGAATGCTTTCAATTTGTCTTTGGGCCTGGAAAGCAAGCCCGCTTTTTTCATCAGCAGCGTTCCTACATAGGCCTCTTTTTCTGGAAAGTTGGCTGTTTCGAGTGTATTTAATTGCGCATCTACTTCCCGGATGTCGCCCGACGCCATCACTACGTAAAATCCGGACTTATCAAAATCCCTCAAGGGTACTACTACAGGGAGCAGCATTAAAACGATTCTCAGCATCATTATTGTTCAAAAATAGTTACTTTTCGCTTATTTTGCTGGCCCGAATATGACGAATCAAAAGCAGTTTTCAGGTAGTTGGGGCATCATTTTAGGAGGCTCAAGTGGTTTTGGTTTTGCGACCCTGCAAAAGTTAGCCCGTCATGGCATGAACGTAGCCATCCTTTACAGGGAAACGGCAGCGGCAGACAACGCATTGAAAGAGAACCTTTCCAGAATAGCCTCAGCCAATGGGATCACGATCCTTCCTTACAATATGAATGCATTGGATCGGGAAGGCAGGCGCTCTTTCCTCCTCGAATTTACAGCCATCGTAGAGCATCAGCCTGTTGTAAGGCTATTATTACATTCCATCGCCAGGGGCAACCTGAAACCATTACTGCCTTCGGAAGGCAAATCAGCCCTGTCCATGGAGGATGTGGAACTGACCAGCTATGCCATGGCGGGCAGCCTCCTGGACTGGTCAAGAGACCTCCTGCACGCGGGCCTGTTTGGGACAGCCGGAAGAATTATCGGGCTTACCAGTGAAGGAGCCCATAAATATTGGGAGGGGTACGGAGCCGTTTCCATCGCAAAGGCATCCCTGGAAAGTCTGGCTACCTACATGGCCGTCGAATTTGCCAAACATGGATTGAGAACCAACGTGATACAAGCAGGGATGACGGACACACCCGCTTTGGCAAGGATTCCGGGTATCGCTACGCTAATGGAGTCCGCTGCTCAAAGAAACCCCCTGGGTCGCGTGACATTGCCCGAAGACGTGGCTAACGCCGTTTATTTATTGTGCACGGACGAGGCCTCCTGGATTAATGGTGCATTGCTGCACGTTGACGGGGGCGAACACTGCCGCTAATCACCCATTGAAAAGTTGATACCCATGTACGACACTATATTGGACCATTTACCCTACAAATCCTCTTTTCGTTTCGTAGACCATATCTCTACGCTCAGCCTGGATGAAGTAGTGGGAGAGTACACGCTCCGGGAAGATGCTTTTTTTTATGCGGATCATTTTCCAGGCCATCCCATCACGCCGGGCGCGATTATTACGGAGATCATGGCCCAGATCGGGCTGGTCACCCTGGGGATATTCCATATCAGCCAGGGGGCCGAAGGAATGACCTTTAACCCGGACCGTCCCCTGTTTCCCTTACTCACTTCAACGGACGTATCCTTCTTTAAAAAGGTGCTGCCCGCAGAAAAGGTAGTGGTCCATTCAAAAAAGATCTATTTCCGTTTCGGGAAACTAAAATGCACGGTGACAATGACCAACAGTGCAGGAGAAGCCATCGCCAAGGGCACCTTTTCGGGTATTATTTCGCATCTAAACCAACCTGCCTCATGAGCCAGCGACGCGTCGTCATCACAGGTCTGGGTGTAGTCGCCCCCAATGCCGTGGGGGTGCCTGCCTTTTTAAATGCCCTTCAAAACGGCATTTCCGGACTCATATACGTGCCCGAATATGAAAAGCTAAAGTTTAACTGCCAGGTTACCGGCCGTCCCAATTTTGAGTGGGAGCAGCTCAGACAATATATTCCTGATGTCACTTTCCACGGGCTGAAAAGCATGGGGATCGCCTATGGCATCAAGGCCGCCATGGATGCCTGGAT
>Ga0302312_10000446_pt1 | contig 31864 bp, 25 predicted proteins | sample III_Palsa_N2_1_FD_200529 | JGI IMG/M metagenome (GOLD analysis project Ga0302312, IMG submission 200529) | Peat permafrost microbial communities from Stordalen Mire near Abisko, Sweden - III_Palsa_N2_1 | ecosystem: Environmental > Terrestrial > Soil > Palsa > Peat permafrost | place: Sweden... | reverse complement strand
GGCGTAATGAATTAGAGGCTATCTGGTGAGTTCAATATCCATGCCGGAAATAACTCACCGGATAACTCACCGGAATTCTGCTTTTTTCTGATATTTTTAGACAGGCTGGAAATGAAAAAAGCCTGTCAATATTGAATATTTACAGGCTTTCATCGAATTGGGTGGACAATCTGTCGGGATGACAGGATTCGAACCTGCGGCCTCGTCGTCCCGAACGACGCGCGCTACCGGGCTGCGCTACATCCCGTTTACAACCAAAACGGCCGTAAAAATAACACTTGGGCCGCCATTTGTCAAAAAATTCCCCTCCGGCCGGACGGGAATAATTACATTTAATTAAAATCATTTTACATGTATAAACAATGGATACTGTTGGGCGCATGCAGCCTGGGACTTTTTTCTTGTGGGACAAAGCAGGAAAGTGCCACACGTCCCGACATCCTGGCGGCCGACATGGATACAAGCGTGGTTCCGGGGAACGACTTCTTCTCCTATGCCAATGGAGGATGGATCAAAAAGAACGATATCCCTGGAGATCAGAGCGGGTGGGGGATCGGTAATCTCGTTGAAGAAGAGCTCTATATACGCAAGCGCACCATCAATGAAAAAGCCGTCGCCGACAAAGCCCAGGGGGGCATTTCCGAGAAGATAGCCAATTTCTGGGAAAGCGGCATGGACACCACCAATATCGAGCAGCAAGGCATCCAGCCATTAGAGCAGGAGCTCAAAGCCATCCAGGCCATTACAAATACCAAAGAGCTGCTCAAGGTAGTGGCCGACTTGCACGGAAAAGGGGTTAGCGTCCTCATGGACGAAGGCGTCAGCCAGGATTCCAAGAACAGTGAAGTCATGGCCTACTATTTAGGACAAGGGGGATTAGGATTGCCCGACCGGGATTATTACTTCAATACCGATGCCCGTACCGCGGGGATCAGGAACGCATACGCGCCCCATGTTGCCAAGATGTTGCAGTTAGTAGGGTATGACGCACAGAAAGCCCAGGCCTCCAGCCAGGCCATTCTAAAGCTCGAAACCAGGCTTGCCGCCAGCAGCCGGAAAAGAGAAGACCTCCGGGACCCCTACAAGAACTACAATAAATTCGCTGTCAGCAAACTCTCCATCCTGACGCCTTCCATCGACTGGGATCAATGGCTTAAGGATATAGGGATCAATCACCTGGATTCCGCCATCGTAGGCCAGCCCGAGTTCTTCACCGCCCTGGAGAAGGCCCTGAAAGAAGAAAGCCTGGATACGTGGAAAGACTACCTGACCTTTCACATGATCAGCACCAACGCTGGCCTGCTGAGCACCCCCTTCGTCAACGAAAATTTCGATTTCTATGGAAAGACCCTCAGCGGCCTCAAGATCCTGAAGCCCCGTTGGAAAAGAGTGCTGGACGCAGAAGAGGGAGCCATGGGCGAAGCGCTCGGGCAGTTGTTCGTAAAAGAATACTTCAACGATCAGACCAGGAAGCGCTATTCAGACCTCGTAGAAGCCATCAGGGCCGCTTATAAGAACAGGATACAGCAACTCACATGGATGACAGACAGCACCAAGGCAAAGGCCCTGGACAAGTTGGCCAAGATCCACAAGAAGCTTGGGTATCCCGACAAGTGGAAAGACTTTTCAGCCATGCAGATCAGCGCCCAGCCCTACGTAAGGAACGTCATCGCGTCCAGGCAGTGGTGGAACAATTATGAGATCAGCAAGCTCGGGAAGCCCGTGGACAGAGACGAATGGGACATGACCCCCCAGACCTACAACGCCTATTATAATCCTAGCAATAACGAAATCGTTTTACCCGCGGGCATCTTCACCGTGCCCGGATTCAGAGACGAAGAACTGGATGACGCCCTCGTATACGGGTACGCCGGCGCGTCCACCATTGGACACGAGATCACCCATGGCTTCGATGATGAAGGAAGGCAGTTTGACGCAAAAGGAAACCTGAAGCCCTGGTGGAGTGCAGAAGACAGCATCCAATTTACCAAAAGAGCCGAAGTGATGATCCGGCAATTCAATAGCTACGTAGTCGTAGACTCATTACATATCAACGGCAAAGCCACCTTGGGAGAGAACATCGCCGACCTGGGAGGCGTACTGCTTGGATGGGATGCTTTCCAACAAACAGACGAATATAAGAAAGGAGAGAAGATTGGTGGACTAACGCCCCAGCAGCGTTATTTCCTCGGGTATGCCCTGGGGTGGCTCGAACACACCCGCAAAGAAGCACTGGCCAGGCAATTGCTGACCGACGTCCATTCCCCCGCCCAGTTTAGGGTGAACGGCCCCTTTGCAGACGTAGGCGCATTCTATGAAGTGTTCCATATAGCGCCCACCGACAAGATGTACTTGCCGGACAGTGCACGAGTGCATATCTGGTAAGAAGGATATTATTATTTTGGAAAAAAGGGGGCGTCCGGAAATTCCGGGCGCCCCTTTTTTTATCCATTCAGCTATCCGAACAAACACCCCTCTCCGTTACGAAAAAACACTTAGGTGTTAATACGGATATGCATATGAAAAAGACAGAATAACCTGAATAGCAAGTGCTTAATTGTTTTAGCCAGGCAATAGCGCATAACCATCCAGGAAGCCAATTAGAAAGAAATATGGATTTCTTACGATATAAGTAAGTTCGATCGCCGTCAAAGCCCTGATATTTTATAAAATGGCTATTTTACTGTTTGAATAATAGAATTACTTTACTACTTTCGAAGTTACGATGTCAGTTTTTTACTGACAGTATCCGAACAAGGATGCTCAATGATTTCTTGAAAAAAATTCCCCATAGGCTTCTGGCTGGTTTCTAAGCATGATTATTGCAGATCTTGAAAGAGCATCTGTTAGCGGATTTTGTGTAAAATGAGCTTTATGATTACCACCTTATGCTATTTTTATGAAGACCGAAGGACTACTATCAACCCATTCTCATCTTCTTCCGCACACATTTTCCGATTACCAGCGAAACAAGGATAAAATGGAGTTAATTATCACTGACAGTGACGGAAGTAAGTTAGAATTCGTGCCCGGTATCCCCCCCACGCTTTCCAATTATGTATTGCCGGGAGTCGCTTCCATATCAGCCGTAGCCCCGTTTGGGAATATTCTTTTTCACGAACTGAAAGGAGGCGGCTTCACCATCGTATACAGTCACTATCTGATTGACCGGGATGTCACCTTGGAAGCACATCTGGATGAGCCCGTAATGGAGTTTCAACTCGCCATTAAGAATACCCTTCACTTTCAACGCAGTGGAATAGGGGAGGTGTACCTGCTCGAAAAGCAATTCAATCTCTTTTATACTCCGTTTTGGGAGACGGCTTGCGATTTGAAGGGCGGTCAGGAGTACTCCACCCTTGCCATTACTTTCAGCGTAGAGTATCTGGAAAAGTTGGCGCCTCATTTCCCCTTTCTGGAAACTTTCCTGTCGCAAGTAAGGCAGAAAAAAACGGCCAACCTCAGCGACACAAATAACTACGCCAATATACAGATGATGGGCATTACACACGACATACTCTATGGCGATTTCGCAGAGAGCGTCCGCAATCTGTATTTGGAGGCAAAGGTGATGGAATTGCTCATACAGGCCCTCGACAAGATCGGGCACTTTCACAGTAATCCTGCCACGCATATTGTGCTCCGCCCTTATGACGTAGAGCGGATTAAGGAAGCCGCTGAAATGCTGATCCAGAATATGGACAACCCCCTGACCATAGTAGAACTGGCCCATAGGGTAGGGCTTAATGATTACAAACTAAAAAAAGGGTTCAAACAAATATATGGGACCACCATCTTCAACTACTTTATGGGGGCGCGGATGGAGAGAGCCAAATCCTTGCTGGAAGACACGAGCATCCCCATCATGGATATCGCTTTTATGACCGGGTACCGGAATATATCGAACTTCATCACCGCTTTCCGAAAGAACTTCGGTGGATCGCCCGGCTCACTGAGAAAGCGATAGACTCCTATAATCGATACTTTTAATCCGGAATAGATACAGCAACTCTTCAAAATGCCGCTACATTTGAATTCGTAGATCAACTGGCTCTCAACCAAGTTTTTTTAAGTGGGTAATGATAACTATTGGCGTTTTCTTTGTTTTTGATTTCAGCTACATGACCGCTGAATAATTTCAGCGGTCATCTTTTGATAGCATTTATTACGATAGGACCTATTCTGATAAGGCTTATTGCGATAGGGTGTAGTTTTTTGCTATCGCCTGGGCTGGAAGGCTGGTACGGTGTGTCGAGCGGGCGCAGAGCATACATTCGTTTCCCCTTCGACCGGGCGGTAGCAAAACGCTCCCACGTCTCTTTTAAGCGACGGCTAAATAGATATGAGTCTCCGTGCCCTTACTTTTCCCCCGCGGCATCATGCACGTGCATGTCTCCATATACCTTTGCATCATCTGTGCGGGCGCCCCCGGGCGCCCGCTTTCGTTTCCAAAAGCGCGCTCCGCCGACCTTCGGTCCTGCCCTAGCGGGCACCCGAAGGGCCATCATTAGGGGTGATCCGCCGTAGTGCTAAATTACGGAGTAGCACTACAGGCGGATCACAAGTCGAATTTTATCCCTTGCGCCAGCGGCAGCGTCACATCGTAATTGATCGTATTAGTCTGCCTGCGCATATACGCCTTCCACGCATCACTGCCTGATTCACGTCCACCACCCGTTTCTTTTTCTCCCCCGAAGGCGCCTCCGATCTCGGCCCCCGAAGTGCCGATATTGACATTAGCGATACCCGCGTCACTGCCGGCCGCCGACAAGAACTTTTCCGCCTCCCGCAAGTGAAGCGTCATGATGGCGGAAGATAACCCCTGTGGCACGTCGTTTTGAAAAGCGATCGCCTCGGGAAGTGTCTTATATGGGATCAGGTAAAGAATAGGAGCAAATGTTTCCTGCTGCACAATGGCAAAATCATTTTCAGCTTCTGCAATACAAGGCTGCACATAACAACCGCTCTCGTACCCATTGCCAGAAAGCACCCCGCCTTCGACGAGAAAAGTGCCCCCTTCCTCCTTACACGACACAATGGCTTTTTCATACGCAGTGACGGCCGCCTTGTCAATCAACGGCCCCACGTGCTTTTCCGGATCCAGCGGATCCCCGATCCTGAGCTGCTTATAAGCAGCCAGTAATCTTTCCTTCACCGCCCCGTACACCTTTTCCTGCACGATCAGCCTGCGGGTCGTGGTACAGCGTTGTCCCGCCGTGCCCACGGCTCCGAAAACCGCCGCCCGTATGGCAATATCAAGGTCTGCATTTTCTGTAATAATGATGGCATTATTGCCCCCCAGTTCCAGGAGAGAACGGCCCAGTCGGGAGGCCACCGTAGTCCCTACGGCCTTGCCCATGCGGGTAGAACCCGTGGCCGATACCAATGGGATCCGGGTATCAGCCGCCAGCCATTGTCCCACATCCAGCCCACCCGTCACCAACACACTCACCCCTTCAGGTACGTGTTGCTCCGCAAAGACCTTTTCAACGATCTTCTGGCAGGCAATGGCGCTCAGGGGCGTCTTTTCCGAAGGCTTCCAAACGCAGACGTCCCCGCAAACCCAGGATATAAAGGCATTCCAGCTCCAAACCGCTACCGGGAAGTTAAAGGCCGATATGATCCCCACGATCCCCAGCGGATGCCACTGTTCATACATCCGGTGCGAAGACCGCTCACTATGCATCGTAAGTCCGTACAACTGACGGCTAAGCCCCACGGCAAAGTCGCAGACATCAATCATCTCCTGGACTTCTCCCCATCCTTCCTGCAGGCTCTTCCCCATTTCATAGGAGACCAGTTTTCCCAGGGCGTCCTTATTTTCCCTGAGCGCCATGCCGATCTGCCGAACGACTTCCCCACGTTTGGGCGCGGGCCACTGCCTCCATTGTGCAAAAGCCTCACGGGCCTGGGCGACAGCCGCGTCGTAGGTTTCCCTGTCGGCTGTTTCCACCTGGGCAATCAGTTTACCGTCTACGGGAGAATAAGAGGAAAGAACGCTGCCCTTTCCGGGAAGCCATTGCTGACCGGTAGAGATCCCTTTATTATGGGATTCAATGTGGAGGTGTTTCAGAAAGTCCATAAGAAGTAAATTAACTGGAAAATGGACGGCAAGGTACGAAAATTCGGCTCCGCCCAAGGCTCGGCCGCCCCTTAATTCGTCTTTAGGCCGCCCCATTTCGATTCGTCCGCGCGCCAGCCGGTCGCAAACCGCGCCCCCTTTAATTCGCCTTCAGTACCGCCTGCGCCGCCACCTGCCCGCTGACCAGGGCCGCTTCCACCGTACCCGGAGGCACATCACCCACATAAAGGCCTTCCCCTGCAAAGAACAGGGTGTCGTCCAGGGGCGTATTCAACAATTTCCTCGCTCCCGAGTCTCCAACTGTCCGGAAAGAATAAGCCCCCAGGGCAAAGGGATCACGGCTCCAGTCCACCACCCGGTAACTGCTAAGAAGCGCCTGCAGAACCGGAGCGGCTATTCCAAAAACGACAGAAAGCGAGGCAAGGGCTTCCCGGAGCACCTGCTCCTCGTTCATCTCCTTATATTCAGCCGTACGGGGTCCTCCAAACCATCCCGTCAGGAGGGCCTGGTCCTCCGGGGCCTGTGTCCACCAGACAGGGAGGGCCTGATCGCTCAATAAAAAGCCAATGCCAGGAGCCTGTTCTTCCCAAAAAGGCTTCTTAAACCAGAGCAATATTTTAATGACGGATCCATAACCCAGCCACTGAGCGGCCGCAAGGCGATCCGCCACGGCAGGGGAGAACCGGATGCCCGCTTCCGTATCAGGGCCGGCCGTCAAAACCCCCAGGGGAACCGTGATCAGCGCTGCCTGCGCATTAAATATATTCCCTTCGCCCGTCCTCACCCTGACCGAATGGCTTTCCCAATTGATCTCTTTCACAACGGCGCTCGTATGAATGACACAGCCTTTGGCCCTCGCTTCTTCAGCCAGGTAATGAATCAGGCGTTGATATCCCCCTTGAAGGCGATGTTGCGGTTGTTCTTCTTTCGACCATTCCTGAAAAAGGGCCAACGTACTCGCCGTTTCTATATCTGCCAGGTCGTATCCTTCCGCATACCGCCTCATATTTTGGGCTAGCAGGGCGTGCTCCTTTCCGGGATAGCACTCCTGCAGGAAAGCAGCTACCGTGATGTCTTCTTCCAGCAGGCCCATTCGTTCAATCAGTTCGGGCCATCCCTTCAAAGGGGCATTCGCCGTTTGCCATTGCCCTTTTTCAGAACGGTACATCTTCCCCCCTGCATCCCGCAATGCGATGCCCGCTTGCCTCAGCAAGGACTCCGTTAACGGAAGGTCCCCGTGGACGAATTCCGCGCCCGCTTCAATGCCTTGAATAGTATGGATTCTGCCGCCCAACCGATCCCTGGCTTCCAGAACGATGACATTCCTCCCGGCCCTGGATAATTCAAGCGCTGCCATCAGGCCGGACGCACCGGCCCCGATAATAATCACCGATGCCTTGTCCATGCGTTAGATCTTTCCGTTCAGAAGGGCAAAAAAGGAGTCACTGTAACTGGCGCCCACCGGGATTTCTTTGTCACCCACCTTTACCTTGCCCCGGCTGATGACTTCTAATTTACTCACGGGGACAATGAAAGACCGGTGGATGCGTACAAATTCCTTCTCCGGTAATTTTTGCTGGATGGCTTTGAGCGTCATGAGCGTGATCAGGGTTTTATCCGGCAGGTAGATCTTAATAAAGTCATCCAACGCTTCAATGATGAGGATATCACTGAGCTTAACTTTTATTTGCTGGTAGTCGGACTTAATAAATATCGAGGTGTTGGCAACATCCTTGCTCTGTAAAAATTCAAGGTATTCCTTTGCCTTGTAAATGGCCTTCAGGAAGCGTTCATATTCAATGGGCTTCAGCAGGTAATCCACGGCATCCGCATTGAAGCCTTCCACCGCATATTCACTGTAAGCCGTTGTAAAGATAATGGCCGGATTGTATTGCTGGATTTGGCTGGCCAGTTGGATGCCATTGATATCCGGCATCTGAATATCCAGGAAAATGATTTCCGGTTTTTCCTGCTTGATGAATTGAATGGCTTCGTCCGGATTCGTAAAGGCCCCCTTCAACTCCAGGAAATACATCTTTTGAACATACTTCTTGAGCACTTCCAGGGCCAGGGGTTCATCGTCAATGGCAATACAAGAAATCATCCGCAAGTAATTTGTAAGGTGACCTGGAATTGATCTGCCGAATCCTGGATCGACAGAACGTGTTTGTCGGGATAAAGCAGCGCCAGTCTCCTCCGGGTATTGCTGATACCGATCCCTGTGTTATCGTTGGAATTTCCCAAGTTCCCCGCGTGTTTACTATTTTCCACCCACAAAGTAACCACATTTGCCAGGATGTTGATCTTGATCCTGATATAGCTCATATCCCTGGCGCTGACCCCATACTTAAACGCATTTTCGATAAAAGGGATCAGTAACAGCGGGGCGATCCTGAGAGGGCCGCGAAGTCCCGACCGCGCGTCGTCAGATCCAGACCATTGGTCAGGATCTCCTTCCACTTCAAAGGAGATCTCCACTTTATTACTTAGCCGGAACTGCTGCAAGTCGATATAGTATTGTACGAATCCGATTTCCTTCTGCAGGGGAACAAATTCATGGTCTGCGTCCTGGAGGATATAACGCATGATCTGGGACAGCTTCATCACCGCGTCTGCCGTATGTTCCGACTGGGTGATGGCCATCGCATAGATATTATTCAGGGTGTTGAACAGGAAATGGGGGTTCACCTGCGACTTCAAAAAAGACAACTCCGTCCGCAATTTTTCCTTCTCCGCCTTTTCTTTCAGTTGCTCGGCAGAGAACCATTGCTGGATGATCTTTACACTGGAACTGATGACAAATATCAGAAGGAACAGGGCGGCGGAACCCGGCAAGGGGAATATCCGGAACCGGTGCCTGGGTCCTTTGGGATGGGGAAAGATAAAACGTCGGAAGATATACTCCGGGACATACACATAAATAGCCAACAGCGCGATGATGATCAGCGCGTAGATCAGGATCTTTTTGTTGGCCAGCAGGCGGGGGATCAGTATAAGGGCATTCCCGTAATAGAAAGCGATCAGGTAGACATTCGTGAAGACCTGTACGAAAATAAAGTAAGGATTATGCTCCATGGCCAATTCCCACGGCGCCGGATCCTTGCTCATGATCAGGAAGGGCAACAGGATAAATACCGTCCACGCGGCCACGTGAATGACGATGTTCAGTACCCTTCTGTTAGATGTCAGTCCGTTCTTCATTTGCTTGTTGCCAGCGTAAACCTGAACCAGGCACGCTGGTCTTTATATATTGTTTGAGAACCATAACTTCCATTGCCGTATTTCTGAAGGCCACCGCCTTTTCCCAATCCTACATGAGCGCCCGTCATTTGCGAACCCGGCATTCCGATCTCCGAAGGATATTGCCCATTGGGGTCCTCTGATTTCGGGATTCCTTCAATATGCAATCCAATAGACATCTGCCGGGTAAAAGCACTTGGAGGAACCGCCGTTCCGTAAATATTCTTCAGGGGGACTTTTAATTCATAGACCATGATATCTTCCAGGTCCAGGTTGAAGCCGATCGTCACGTAGTCCGTGCTGCCGATGGCATTCATGCCATTACCTCCGCCCGGGAATCCGAAAGTTTCATACTGGTTCTCCTGGAGCAAGATGAACTTGCGATATTCCGCCGCGCTGGATTTTTCCAGCCCGCTGCCTGCCGCCGCAATCATTTTCATCGCATTATCATCAATCGGCATCGGGAACTGTACTCCGCAGGCTTCCTTTTTCTCACCGCTCGTGTCAAAGTACACCCTCATCCCCATGTGGAAGATCTTATTCTGAAGGCCGGGGCTCGTAGAAGTCAGGCAGATATATAGATTGGTCGAGTCATTCGTGATCGCATACCGGAACGTCGTGGCCGGATCAAATGTGAAGGGCACATTTTTCCAGTCATTGGCATTTCCATCCAACGTAATGGGGGAAGGCTGGTAAGGTATCTTGGTAGTTGTAACAATAGCCCTGGAGGGTGAGCAGGAAGTGTAACACAACAAGAGGGTTACCCACAAAATTCCCGGACGAGCGGTTCTTAACATAATTCAGGTTGTGTTGTGCCTGTAAAGCTACGTCGCCCCACAGGCCGGTTCAAAAATTATCGATTAAAAGAGGCGTTTAATCGGTGAACGGCCCCGCGGCCCCACCGCGCGTTCAATACTGCTCATTCTCACTCGGGAATGACCCCGCCTTCACATCCTTGACATAGGCCTGCACGGCGCCGGTGATCTCCGTATACAGGTCCAGGTACCGCCGAAGGAAGCGGGGCTTGAATTCCGTATTAATGCCGAGCATATCATGCACCACGAGCACCTGTCCGTCACAATGGCCGCCGGCCCCGATCCCGATCGTGGGGATCTGAAGGCTGGCCGTGACTTCAGCCGCCAGGGCGGCGGGGATCTTTTCCAGCACGAGGGCACAACAGCCCGCTTCCTGCAGCAACAAAGCGTCCCGGCGCAGTTTGTCCGCCTCCGCTTCCTCTTTGGCCCGCACATTATAGGTTCCGAACTTGTAAATCGATTGAGGGGTCAGTCCCAGGTGGCCGATCACGGGAACGCCTGCTGAAAGGATCCTTTTGATGGATTCCAGGATTTCTTCCCCGCCCTCCATCTTGACGCCATGGGCGCCCGTTTCCTTCATGATCCTGATCGTGGAGGCGAGCGCCTCCTTGGAATTGCCTTGGTAGGTGCCAAAGGGAAGGTCCACGATAACCAGGCTCCGCCTGGCCCCCCTGACGACAGAGGCCGCATGATAGATCATCTGGTCAAGCGTAATGGGAAGGGTGGTTTCATGTCCCGCCATGACATTGGAAGCAGAATCGCCTACCAGGATTACATCAATTCCCCCATCGTCCAATAATCGGGCAAAGGAATAGTCATAAGCCGTGAGCATAGAGATTTTCTCCCCATTTTCCTTCATTTTTTGAAGGGTATGCGTGGTAATCCGTTTCACTTCTTTGTTTACAGACATACTTCGTTTTTTTTAATATGATCCGGGGCCGGCAAAAATCCTGGCGAAATGCCGCCTAAAACCAAAAGCCCTCAACGACAGTCGTAATTGAGGGCTCTTATTTAGTTTAAACTTTGAGTTATTTGATATTAAATGCTTTCTTCACTTCTTTCACCATATCCAGCTTCTCCCAGGTGAAGAGCTCCACTTTTACCTTCTTCGTCTTCCCGTCTGCCCCATGAAACACTTTCGTCACCGTTTCATTCTTGCGGCCCATATGTCCGTAAGCCGCCGTTTCCGAATACATCGGGTTGCGCAGTTTCAGTCGGGTTTCAATAGCGTAGGGGCGCATATCAAACAACTTTTCCACTTCTTTGGCAATCTTGCCGTCAGGCAGATCCACCTTAGCCGTGCCAAAAGTATTTACATAGATACCCATGGGCTGGGCCACGCCGATAGCGTAGGAAACCTGCACGAGGACTTCGTCCGCTACTCCAGCCGCTACGAGGTTCTTGGCAATATGCCGGGAAGCGTAGGCCGCAGAACGGTCAACCTTGGAAGGGTCTTTTCCGGAGAAAGCACCACCGCCGTGAGCGCCACGACCACCGTACGTATCCACGATGATCTTGCGTCCGGTCAATCCGGTATCCCCGTGAGGACCACCGATCACAAACTTGCCGGTAGGGTTGACGTGATACTTGATCTTATTATTAAATAAGTGTTTGTATTCCGGATACTGCGCCTGAACGCGGGGAATCAGGATATTAATGACGTCCTTTTTAATTTTAGCCGCCATTTTCTCATCCGTGTCAAAATCATCATGTTGGGTAGAGATGACAATGGTATCAATGCGGACGGGCTTATTATTGTCGTCGTACTCGATCGTGACCTGTGATTTGGCATCGGGGCGGAGATACTTGATCTGCTTACCTTCCCTGCGCAGTACGGCCAATTCGATGAGCAACTTGTGCGCCAGGTCCAGGGGAAGGGGCATGTAATCCTTGGTTTCCGTGCTGGCATATCCGAACATCATACCCTGGTCGCCGGCGCCCTGGTCTTCTTTATCTTTCTTATCTACGCCACGATTGATATCAGCTGATTGTTCGTGGATGGCGGAGATGATGCCACAAGAGTTGGCTTCGAACATATATTCACTCTTCGTATAGCCGATTCGTGCAATCACATCCCGGGCGATCTTCTGAACGTCCAGGTAACTTTTAGATTTCACTTCTCCTGCAAGAACCACCTGACCTGTAGTCACCAGTGTTTCACATGCTACTTTTGCTTCGGGATCCCAGGCTAGAAAATTATCGATCAAAGCATCTGAAATTTGATCGGCCACTTTATCCGGATGGCCTTCACTAACGGATTCACTGGTGAATAAATAAGGCATAAATGGGTTATTTCAATTTTAATGTGGCTACAAAAATAGGGGACACCCGTTAAACCGACAAGTCATTATACAATTGCATGTAATCACTCAGGTCCTCCAGGTGCACGGGGCTGTAGGTAAGTACCTTTTTCCCTTTCATCTTCGCAAACTCGTCCAGTAAAGACTTTTCGACTTTTTCCGCGCCAAAGGTAACGGCATCGGCGTAGGTAGCTCCGCCCCTGTACATGGCGGTTTGGTTGGCCTCTTTAAAGGGTTCGAGGTCCTTTTCTTTAATATTGGTATGGATAATGGCTTTTTTCAGCAGATCAGGCCCCAGGCTTTCAGAAAAAGTGTTCTGGTTAATCGTAAAGACCACCTTTGTATGGTTGAAAACCGGTTCTTTTTTGTAGGCCGTCTTAATATACATAGGGATGAGACCGGTCATCCACCCTGCGCAATGAATAATGTCGGGAGGCCAGCCGAACTTTTTGACAGTTTCCAGGGCGCCCTTGCAAAAGAAAATGGTACGAAGGTCATTGTCTTCATACCACTGCTCCTGTTCATCATACAGTACGCCCTTGCGTTTAAAGAAATCTTCATTGTCCAGGAAATAGACTTGGAGGCGGGCGTTAGGCAGAGAGGCCACTTTGATCTGGAGCGGGTAATCATCATTGTCAACAGACACGTTGATTCCTGAGAGTCTTACCACTTCGTGCAACCGGTGCCTTCTTTCATTAATTGTCCCAAAGCGCGGCATGATGCAGCGCACTTCGTAACCAGTGTCATTTGCTTTGATAGCCAACTGATTGATAATGGCGGAAAAATCCGTTTCCTCTAAATAGGGAGACATTTCGTTGGCTATGAATAAAATCCGTTTCTTTGCTGCCATTTAGGTTAAGTTAATAAATTGTTACCTGACAAAATGAGTGCAAAGGTAGATTTTTTTTAGGAAAGTCTGGACTATCACTCCGAAACGAAAGCGCTATGGTCATTTGTAAAACTGTTCATTCCCTGGAAGAAGTATGTGCTTCCATTGGAACCGATACGGTAACCGGCTTTATTCCCACGCTCGGCGCCCTCCACGAAGGGCACGCGTCCCTTATCCTGGAAGCCAGGTCACGCGGGCGATTCACGATATGCAGCGTCTTTGTGAATCCTACCCAGTTCAACGACCCTTCGGATTACGCTAAATATCCTAAAACACTGGATCAGGACATTCTGACACTTGAGAAAAGCGGGGTCGACGTCCTTTTCCTGCCTTCGGTGGAAGAAATATACCCGGGAGGCACTCAGTTGGAAAAGCGATACGACCTCGGTTACCTGGAAACAATCCTCGAAGGCCGGTACCGGCCCGGGCATTTCCAGGGCGTCTGCCAGGTAGTGGAACGCCTGCTCCGTATAGTACGGCCCGATGAATTGTATATGGGTCAGAAGGATTATCAGCAGTGCATGGTCCTTAAAAGGCTGATCCAGATAGAGCAATTGCCCGCGACCATGATCATTTGCCCCACCCAAAGGGCGCCCGGCGGCCTGGCCTTGAGTAGCCGGAACCTCCGCCTGGATCCCGCCCAGCGGGAATCCGCCGTGGCCTTGTATAAAACCTTACAATTTGTTAAATCTCACCTGGCGCCCGGTCCCCTGGCAGCCCTTAAAGAGCAGGCAAAAACCGGCCTGGAGGCAGAAGGTTTCAGGGTGGACTACGTAGAAATTGCGGCGCAGGGCGATTTAAGGCTCCTGGATGCCTGGGACGGCAAGCAGCCCGCCATAGCCTTAGTGGCAGCCTATTTAGGGGAAGTCCGGCTGATAGACAATTTATTCCTGTAAGCCTACTCCTTCAATCTAAAAACCTGTAACTTTGCGGACTTTACAAGAAACCGAAAAGAGTAGAGGAGTGTTATGGTCATAGAAATATTAAAGTCGAAGATCCATAGGGCAGTGATCACAGAGGCCAACCTGAACTATGTAGGCAGCCTCACACTGGACGAAGACCTGATGGATGCCGCCAACATCATCGAGAATGAAAAAGTAACGGTCGTCAATGTCAATAATGGCGCCCGCCTCGAAACTTATATCATCAAGGGCAAGCGCGGCTCGGGGGTCGTTTGCCTCAATGGTCCCGCCGCCCGGCAGGGAATGGCTGGTGATATCGTCGTCGTCATCTCCTATGCTTCCATGGATTTTGAAACGGCCAAAACCTTTAAACCCTGGCTTGTCTTCCCTAAAGACGGCAATAAATTATAGGGTTGGGGCTTGCATAAGATGTTTTTTTTAAGTGGTAACTTACATGTTATGCAGAAAAAGATCTTACTCGGAATAAGGTATTTATTCTTTCTCCTCCTGGGACTCTTGCTGGCATGGCTTTCCCTGCACAAGATCACTTCCCGGGAATGGGCGGACATAGAAGTAGCATTGAAGCAGGCAAGGTATTTTTTACTGGTCCCCATTGTGATCCTGTACCTGCTCAGCCACTGGAGCAGGGCCGTCCGCTGGAAGATTATGATCGGCTCATTAGGATACCGTCCCGACACCCTGAATGTTTTTTTTGCCGTACTCATCGGCTATCTGGTCAACCTGGCCATTCCCCGGCTGGGAGAGATTGTGAAGTGTTCCATATTGGGAAAACACGAAAAAATCCCCATAGACCAATTGCTCGGAACCATCATCGTGGAAAGGATCGTTGACGTGCTCTGCCTGTTCATTGTATTTGCCATGGCCATTAGCCTGCAGGCAAGCGCAGTCAGTGAATATGCCCTTTCACTGATACATACCGGAGCGCACCCCGTCTCCGGAAAAACCTGGGGCCTTATCATCGGGGGCCTCGTATTACTGACCGTATTGATCGTATTCGTGTTCAGGCGGTTTAGGTATAATCCCCTGATCATGCGGATCAACGGCGTGGCGCTGGGCATCTGGGCAGGTATCTCCAAGATACGATTTATGAAAAAGAAGGGGTGGTTTCTCTTCCATACCGTTTTCATCTGGTCTATGTACTATATCTGTACAAGGCTGGGGCTGTATGCGCTAAAAGACCTGGACAACCTGGGGATGACAGAGTCCCTCAGCGTCCTTGGAGTAGGCAGCATCGGGATGATCCTTACCCCGGGCGGGATCGGCGCCTATCCCATCCTCGTCCAGGAGATCCTGGGCCATTATCACATCAGGGATGCCATCGGAAAAACCGCCGGTTGGCTCTTATGGCTCGTGCCCACGATCGTCATCATCCTGGGCGGCATTTTATCCTTTGTAGCCCTGACGCCTTCCAATCAGTCACTCATCAAAAACGGGCACTCCCCGGAAGTACGTACATAGTCGAATATAACATTGCGCATGAAGAATTACCTACACGTCGAGCAGAAGCAGTACACATCATTAAAGGAGCTATTACACCAGGTAGCCAGGTGGCATTTCCTGGGAAAGAAGATCGTATTTACCAATGGAGCCTTTGACATCCTGCACAGGGGGCATATCCGCTCGTTAACCCAGGCCGCCGCTCTGGGAGATATCCTGATCGTAGGCGTCAACACAGACGCCTCCGTCAAAATATCCAAAGGACCGCAACGCCCCTTAAACCGGGTAGAGGACAGGGGCCTTTTGCTGGCTTCCCTGGAATGCGTCGATGCCGTGATCGCCTTTGAGCAGGAAACCCCGCTCAATCTTATAGAATCTATCCGTCCTCATGTCCTGGTCAAGGGGGGAGACTATACCTTAGAACAGATCGTGGGCGCCACCCAGGTGATGGGATGGGGTGGGGCAGTAGAGATCATTCCCTTTGAAACGGGCTATTCCACGACGGGGCTGATCGACAAGATTACAAAACTATAGCCGTCCCGTGCTCGCGGGTCGCAGGCGCTGCCCCCGCCCTTGCTCACAATAACTTAACATTGCCCTACGCAAGCCTATATAGTATATTTACAGCATAACCTTGGCTAATATGTTGAGCAACAAAGGAAAGACCATAGTACGAGACATCAGTTGGTTGTCATTTAACGGGCGGGTACTACAAGAGGCGAATGATTCATCGGTTCCCCTGATGGAGCGGATCAAATTCCTGGGGATCTTTTCCAATAACACGGACGAATTTTTCAGGGTGCGCGTGGCCACGCTGAAGCGGATGATAGAAGTCGGGAACAAGGCCAAGGCCAAGATGCACCTGGAGATCTCACCGGAACGCATCCTCGAAGAGATCCAGATGACCGTCCTCCAGCAGCAGAATGAATTCAACAGGATCTGGAACAATATCGTAGAGGACCTCAAGAAAGAAAAGATCTACCTCCTGAACGAAACCCAGTTGAATGAGGAACAGCGGGAATTTGTGTGGAATTATTTTGAAGAAGAAGTCCGTTCAAGGGTTATTCCTCTCATGCTGGAAAGTCTCCCCGACCTGCCTTATCTCCGCGACAAGTCCATCTTCCTGGGGGTGGTCATGTCAAAGAAGGACAACGCCTACGACAAGAAATACGCCCTGATCGAAGTGCCCACCAAGAATGCCTTCCGGTTCGTCCTGCTGCCTTCGAAACCTGGTGAACACAATATCATATTACTGGAAGATATCGTCCGGTTCTCTCTGCCCCAGATCTTTTCCTATTTCGATTACGACACCTTCAGCGCCCATATATTTAAGGTGACCAAAGACGCAGAGATCGATATCGATAACGACGTATCGACCACCCTGATCCAACAGATACAAAAAGGACTCAAAGCAAGGCGCAAGGGAAAGCCCGTTCGCTTTGTATACGACAAAGAAATGGATGCCGGCTTGCTGGAGTACCTGATCCGCCGCCTGAACCTGAGCGGCAGGGATAATATTATCCCGGGGGGACGGATCCATAATTTCAGGCACTTCATGGATTTCCCTTCCAGCGTGTTCCCCAAACGGATGGACAGGACGAGGCCACTCGTTCATCCGGCGCTGATACGGACATCCAGGGTGACCGACGTGGTCTCCCGCCAGGATATACTGCTGCACTTTCCCTATCATAGTTTTGACAGTGTGATCGACTTGCTCAGGGAGGCCGCCATGGATCCCCTGGTCACCCAGATCAAGATCACCTGTTACCGCCTGGCAACCAATTCCAAGATCATCAACGCCCTTATCAATGCCGTCCGCAACCGGAAGCAGGTGACCGTCATGATGGAAGTCCGAGCCCGGTTTGACGAAGAGGCCAACCTGGAGTGGAAAGAGATTTTGGAAGAAGAAGGAGTAAAGGTATTGTTAGGCGTCCCGGATATGAAGGTGCATGCTAAGATGTGCGTCATCAAAAAGAGAGTGAATAACAGGGTCATCCAATACGGCTTTGTGAGCACAGGGAACATGAATGAGAAAACAGCCCGTTTTTACGGGGATCATTGCCTGCTCACCGCCAACCGGAACATCATGGCCGACATCAATCGCATCTTTAACTATCTGGAGCAGCCCAAATTAAGAGCGGCCCAGTTGAGGGCGGTCAAGACCCTGCTGGTATGTCCGACTTCCCTTCGCAGGGAAATGGAGAAGTGCATAGATCGCGAAATAAAACTCGCCAGGGAAAACAAAAAAGCATCCATTATTTTAAAAATGAATTCCCTGTCCGACGAGATCCTGATCGGAAAACTATATGAGGCAGCCAGGGCGGGAGTAGATATTAAAATGGTGGTGCGGGGTATATTCTGTGCCTACACCGAAAATAAGAAATACGTCAAGCCCATGAAGGCAGTGAGCATCGTGGACGAATACCTGGAGCATTCCAGGGTCATGATCTTCCATAACGGAGGAAAGGAAAAAGTTTACATATCTTCGGCGGACTGGATGGTACGGAATTTGGACCACCGCATAGAGGCGGCCTGTCCCATCCTGGACGAAGGGATAAAAAAAGAATTGAAGGATGTACTCAAGATCCAGCTAAATGACAATGTGAAAGCCAGGATACTGGACAATGAGTTATCCAATAAGTATGTGGAGGCAAAGGGAGAACAGATCCGCTCACAGATAGAGATAAAGCATTATTTGCAAAGTAAAATTCCGCAAGCTATTGAGACTGGCAGCGATTGACATAGGTAGTAATGCAGCCAGGCTGCTGATTTCTGAAGTGAGATTGACTCCAGAGGGAAAACCTGAATTTGATAAGTTAAACCTGGTCCGTGTTCCTCTCCGATTGGGTTTTGACGTATTCGAGCGGGGAGAGATCTCCGCAGAAAGGGTCCAATGGCTCATTCAAACCATTAAGGCGTATAAGCACCTGCTGAATGTGTACCAGGTGGAATACGTGATCGCCTGCGCCACGTCCGCCATGCGCGACGCCCGCAACGCAAGGAATATCATCGCCCAGGTCAAGCTCGAAACCGGCATAGAGATCGAAGTCATCAGCGGACAACAGGAAGCCGCCGTGATCTATGAGAATCATATTGCCGAAAACCTGAACCGGGAAGACGCCTACCTATATATAGATGTGGGCGGCGGTAGCACCGAACTGACCTTCTTCAGTAATAACCAGCTTCAATTCAAGGAATCCTTTAATATAGGCACCATCCGCCTGCTCAAAGAACAGGTGACTGAATCCATCTGGGAAGAAGTCAAAAACTTTCTGCGCAATCGCACCAAAGGGTATCCTCCCATCACCGCGATTGGCTCGGGCGGAAATATCAACAAGATATTTTCCCTTTCTAAGAAAAAGGACGGCAAGCCCCTGCACATAGAACTCCTGAAAGATTACCACAAAGAACTGAGCAGTTTTTCCGTGGACGAGCGGATAAGGCTCTACAGGCTCAAAGAAGACCGGGCGGACGTGATCGTCCCCGCCTTGCAGATTTATATCAACGTCATGCGCTGGGCAGGCGTTGAATTGATTTATGTTCCCAAAATAGGCCTCGTCGACGGCCTCATCCAACATCTCTACGACGAAAAGTACGTCAAGAAACCGGAGCCATAGAGTGTCCCATTCATCTCGGTCACCCTTAAGCCCCCTGTTCACTTGCGTCACCCCCAAGCCCCTGTTCACCTGCGTCCCGCCTGAACGGCTATCCCTGTAACAAAGTCTTAACGCCACTTAGTTGATATATCAACTAAATGGCCCTTTCTTTGTGCCATTAGTTGATATATCAATAAATCGTATGCCCAATACACCCGCGCATCCCCGCCTGGCTCTTTACGAACTGGGATGGTTACACCTCCAGACAACCCAGGAATGTAACAGGCTCCTGCATGAGATGAACTTTCCCGTGCAAATGGACCAGGCTCCGATCGTCATCTTCCTGTATTACCGAGAAGCAGCGTCCCAGCAGGAAATGGCCCAGGCATTGCAAAGAGACAAAGCTTCCGTCAATAGAACCGTCACCTATTTAAGTAGGAACAGCTTGGTGAGCGTAGAACCGGACGAGCAAGACGGAAGAAAGACCGTCATTAAATTGACCCCTGCGGGGAAAAGAATAGCCGATGAATTGGAAACCATCCTGGCAAAATTCGACGCCACCCTCACCGCCGGTCTCACGCCAGAAGAGCGACAGCAACTTTCCTTCTTATTGAACAAACTAACCGTATAACACGGGTTAACCGCCGTCACTACTATTCAAACACTCGAACTGATTTAAAATGAAGAGAAGCATTTGGCTAACCAGCCTCCTTTTACCCGGGTTGATCCACGCTCAAAGTCTTGACAGCAGCCGCTTACACCCCGCGCTCGTCACGACGGCGCCTCTCCTGGGAGGCGTCAACGTGACAAGCCTGATCACACCCATCACCGCGTCCGGCCACACCTTCACCGCGGACCAGTCCGTCGTGGACTTCAGCACTCCGCTCTACAAGAGATTCCGCAGGGCGCATCCGGTCATCTTCAAGGCAGGGTTCCGTTACCAGGGCATGTTCCTGTCGGGTGAGCAAAACATAGGAAGCTCCGCCTTTCATTCCCTGGCCGTTCCCTTGTCCTACACATATGTCTGTTCCCGGACCACTAACATTACATTCATCGCCATAGGCGCAGTGGGGTCGGATTTTCGGCGGAACCCGGATGCATCGGACATCATGTACACGGCAGGGATCCGGATTGGATTCAACCAAAACCACGCCTTTAAATATGGGGTAACCTTGGCTTACGTCAATGATTACACTGGCAGCTATCTCATTCCGGTGCCCGACTTTGACTGGACGATCAGCAAACGATGGAGCTTCGTCGCTGTGCTGCCGCTGAGGGCTTCCCTGAAATACAAACTGTCCCACGGGCAATTCCTCGGTCTTACCGCAGGACTCAGTTCGGGCATGTACCGGCTGAACGCCGATCCCGAGCGAAAATACCTACAATGGCAACAATACAGTTCGGGATTCCTGTACGAAGTAAACTTTAGCAGGCGTTGGGCGTTAAACTTAATAGTAGCCCGGGCCTTTGACCAGCGCCTCGAAACTTTTGACGACGACCAAAAAGCGTCACTCGACAATTTCAAGGCGGTGAGCAACCGCAAGCGCCTCGTGTCCTATCGGGAGAACTCGTTTATGGCCCAGGGGGGAATTAGTTTTAAATTTTAAAAAACTCAGGAAACTTTTTGTGTTTAAAAAGTTTCCGCCTACTTTTGTGCCGATTATAATAAAACCTCCCTTTCTTGTGGATTAGAACGGGAAAAATAGATTTTATAACTTATGCACCATTTGAACCGACTAGGCGTCATTTGTACCATGCTAATCGGGCTAGCCCTTCCGGGAACCCGGACAGTGGCTCAAGCGCCGACCCAGGCTCCGCCGCCCACACCTATCCAAGCTCCGGCCCAGACGCCGGCGCCTTCATCAGCCCAAAATTCAGTGACGCTACCCATCGGACCGCTCACGTTGAAACAGTGCCTGCAATACGCATTGCAGAACAATCAGCAGATCGCCATCACGCGGTTTAACGAACGCACGGGGCAGGAGAAGATCAATGAAACCCGGGCCCAGGCATTACCCCAGGTCAATGCCACCGGAAGTTTGCAGGACAATATCCAGAAGCAGGTCCTGGTGCTGCCGCCCGCATTGGCAGCCTCCTTTGGGGCAAAGGGGCCGATCCCCATTTCGTTGACTTACCAGGTAATGGCCCAGGGTACGCTTAGCCAACAGCTCTATAACCAGTCGGTATTCACCGCCCTTAAGGCAGCCAAGGCCGGCATGGATTATTATACCATGAACACAGCCCTGACCCAAACCCAGGTCATAGAGCAGGTATCCCAGTTGTATTACCGGCTGCAGGTAACCCAAACCCAGGTTGGTACCTTAGATTCTAACATATACAACATATCGAAGGTCATGGAGAGCACCCAGGCTCAGTTCAACAACGGACTGGCCCGTAAGATCGACGTCGATAGGCTGAAGGTCAACCTGACCAACCTGAACACCCAGCGGAGCAGCCTTCTGGATTCCATCACCCAACAAGGGTATCAGCTACGGTATGCCATGGGCATGCAGCTCGACCAGCCCCTGGCCCTGCTGCCTTTTGTATCCGAACAGGTGGAAAATGACATCGGGCTTCGGGTTCAGTTGGATAGCGGCCTGAACCTGAGCAAGCGCCTGGAATATATGATCTATAAAAAAGAGGCCGAACTGGAAGGATATCAGAAGAAGGCCAACAAGGCAGAATACTATCCCAGCCTGGCTTTTAACGGCAACTATTCCACCAATGGTGTCAGCGACAATTTCGACTTCATCGGGCATGGGACCACCGCCATCTGGTATCAGGTAGGGTATATTTCCCTGAACCTGACTATCCCGATCTACGATGGGGGCGCCCGCCGGTCCCGCGTTCACCAGGCCCAGATCGCCATTGACCAGTACAATAAACAGGCAGAACAGGCGTCTCTCCAGTTGGATGTAGACTATAGAGATTCAAAGATAAACCTCCAAAACAGCATCAATACCATCAGGGCGCAAAAGGAAAACAAGGATCTGGCCACTGAAGTCTACGAAGTCACACGGAGCAACTACCAGCAAGGACTCAGCGGTCTTACAGACCTACTGGATGCAGAGAACTCCCTGCTGGTCGCGGAGAACAATTACAACAGCGCGCTGCTACAATATAAACTGGCCGAGATCGGACTGATCAAAGCGAACGGGAACCTGAACACATTACTCAACTAATTGCATCATACAATTATGAACAAGACACTCAAAAACGTCCTGATATACGGCCTGATCCTGATTGCGGCGCTGGTATTCATTTTCTGGAAACTGGGAAACAACAAAAAAGAAAACGCAGCCAACGTTGCCGTCGTAAAGGAAAGCAATAACGGAGCTATTCCTGTGCTGATCACCGTGGCAGCCATTACCCGGTTCGATCCCCACTTTGACGCCAACGGGAATTTTGTGCCCGTCCAGCAACTCACCTATTTAGCCCAATCCGCCGGTCAGATCACCCAACTCCTCGTAAAAGAAGGCACCTACGTAAAACAGGGACAGCTGATGGCAAAGCTGGACGATCAGCTGTTACAGGCCGCCCTGGCGAATTCGCAGGCCGCCCTTCAGCAATCAGCCTTGGACAAGGACCGCTATGATAAGGCTTTGCCCGCAGGTGGCGTTACTCAGAAGCAGGTAGACGATGCCCATTTTCAATACGACCAGCAAGTAGCCGGCGTCGACCAGGCCAAGAAAAGGATCGCCGATACCTATATTAAGGCGCCCATCACCGGCGTAGTGAATAAGAAATATGTGGAGCAGGGAACCTACCTCGCCCTGGGAAACAAGATCGTCGATATCGTGAACATAGACAGGTTAAAGCTGACCGTTAACGTACCCGAAGCCCAGGTGGTCACCTTGAAAATAGGGGACAAGGTAGACGTAACGGCCAACGTGTTTCCCGAAGCCCATTACGCCGGAAAGATCACTTTTATCGCCGTCCAGGGAGACAACAACCTGAGCTACCCGGTGGATATAGAAATCATCAATAGCAGCGCAAAGCCCCTGAAGGCCGGGATGTATGGCACCGCCCATTTCACCCTTCCCAACCTGGAGCCGATGATGCTGATCCCCCGTACTTCCTTTGCAGGAGGAGTCAACTCTAATCAGATCTTTATATTTCAGGATAACAAGGCTTCCCTGCACAAAGTCGTAGCGGGCAGGATCTTCGGAGACCAGGTAGAAATAAGGGAAGGATTGAAAACAGGAGACACCGTGATCACGAGCGGACAGGTGAACCTGGTGGACGGAACACTCGTAACTGTGCAGAAACAATAGGTGTGCCTTCGGCCCACGCAAAACTTACAACATGCTAATTTCCAAGATATCGATACAGCGTCCCACGATGGTCGTGGTATTGTTCTCGATCCTGACACTCATGGGGCTGCTCAGCTACTCCTCACTGAACTACGAGCTGTTCCCCAAATTTGCATCCAACGTGGTGACCATCAGCACCGTGTACCCTGGCGCCGGTCCCGAAGAAGTGGAGAGTTCCGTGACGAAAAAGATCGAGGACGCCGTCGCCGCGATGGAAAACGTAAAAAAGTTGACGGCCATCTCTGCCGACAACTTATCCATCGTGACCATTCAGCTCAATAACGGGGCCGATGCCGACGTCGCCCTGGAGGACGCCCAGCGCAAGGTCAATTCCATTATTTCGGATTTGCCTTCAGATGCCAAGACCCCCTCCCTGAATAAGTTCGATCTGAGCGATCTACCCATTATCACCCTCTCGGCCACTTCCAATATGGAAGCGACCAAGTTCTATGACCTGATCAACCAGAAAATCCAACCGTCCCTTTCCCGGCTGCCCGGTATGGCCCAGGCCTCCCTCATCGGGGGATCGGAGCGGGAGATCCAGATCAGCATCAATGCTGCCAAACTCGAAGCCTACAAACTGTCCCTGGGGACGGTCCGGCAGATCGTCACCAACGCCAACCTTGACTTTCCTACGGGGAATATCAAGACCAGCCAGCAGAATATCCAGATCCGCCTGACCGGTAAATACCAGAGCATCGATCAGCTCCGGAACCTGGTCCTCACCACGACGTCCGATGGCACCCAGGTACGTCTCTCCGATGTAGCGGACGTACAGGACGGTGTCAAGGACCCAGAGTTGCTCTCCAGGGTAGACCGTAAGGAATCCATTGCTATCAATTTGCAGAAACAGACCGATGCCAACGCCGTAGATGTCAGTAAAGAAGCAAAGAAAGTCATTGCCCAGTTAGAGCAAGATTATAAGCCTTACGGCCTCAAACTCGCCATTGCCAACGATACGTCCGACTTTACCCTGGAATCGGCCAATTCCGTGATCCGGGACCTGTTCATAGCCATCCTCCTGGTGGCAGGAGTCATGCTGCTCTTCCTGCATTCCATCAGGAACGCTTTCATCACCATGATCTCCATTCCGGCCTCACTCATCGCCACCTTTATCGGGATGAAGGTCTTCGGCTTCTCCCTGAACCTGATGTCCCTGATGGGATTGTCCCTTGTGGTGGGGATCCTCGTGGACGACGCCATCGTCGTACTGGAAAACATTCAGCGCCACATGGAGATGGGCAAGAACAAGGTCCGCGCGGCCTATGATGGAGTAGCTGAAATCGGCGTCACCGTCATGTCCATTACCCTGGTCATCATCGTCGTATTCCTGCCCATCTCCCTGACCAACGAGTTGGTGTCCCAGATCCTGAGGCAATTCTGCGTAGTGGTGATGATCGCTACCGGCTTCAGTTTGCTGGCTTCCTTCACCATTGTGCCCCTGCTCTCTTCGCGCATGGGCAAGCTCGAACACCTGACCGGCAAGAACCTGTTTGAGAAATTCATGATGTGGTTCGAACGGATGCTGGATGGTTTCACCCATTGGATGAGCGGTCTCCTGAAATGGACCCTGGCCCACCGGTTTGTGACTTTGCTCATTTGTACCGTCATACTTTTTTCCTCCTTCCTGCTGCTCGCCAAGGGCTATATCGGGGGAGAGTTCATACCCAATGGGGACCGGGGACAGTTCATCTTAGCCCTGGAGCTGCCAAAAGACGCCTCCGTCCAGCAAACCAACCAGGCCACGATGAAGGCCGAAGCCTACCTGGCCACACAGCCTGAGGTAGTCTCCATGATCACCGTCGTAGGGCAGGCCAGCGCCGACAATTTCGGGGGAGCCAGCCAGAATGTGGCCTATGAATCCGAAGTGACCGTAACCCTCGTGGACGAAAGCAAACGGTCTGTATCCTCCGATATCTATGCCGCCCATGTCAAGAAAGAATTGAGTGCTATCCTTACCGGGATCAAGGTGAAGACCATGGCCGTCAGTATCCTGGGTTCCGCCCAGGCAGCTCCCATACAGCTCGACGTCCTGGCCCAGGATCTAGACAGCGCGAGGACCTTTGCCGATACCGCCCTGGCTGAACTGAGGAAAATAGAAGGAACCACCGAAACCAGACTTTCCGTAGAAGAGGGAACCCCCGAGATCGACGTGAAGGTCGACCGGGATAAAATGGCCGCCCTGGGCCTTACCATGGATGTCGTCGGGTCCACCATGCAGACCGCATTCAATGGTACCGCCGATGACAGCAAACTAAAATTCCGTCAGGGACAATACGATTACGCCATCAATCTCCGCTTCGGCAGCTTCGACCGGAAGAACATCAGCGACGTATCCAACCTGGCCTTTGTCAATAGCGGCGGGGCATTAGTGCGCCTCTCCCAGTTCGCTACCGTCACCGAAGGTTCGGGCCCCAACCAGTTGGCGCGAAGGGACAAAAGCACATCCGTGTCCGTCCTCAGCCAAGTGATCGGCCGGCCGGCCGGAACCGTGACCGCCGAGTTTGCCGCCCGGCTGTCCAAGTTACGCCGCCCTGTAGGTGTGACCTACATTTTCGCAGGTGACCAGGAAAACCAGGGAGACTCCTTCAGTGCCCTGGGGATTGCCTTATTGATCTCCATCGTCATGGTCTACCTCATCATGGTAGCCCTCTACGACAGCTATATATATCCTCTTGTGGTAATGTTCTCCCTGCCCATGGCCATTATCGGGGCGTTGCTCGCCCTGGCCCTGACCAATAACAGCCTGAACATTTTCAGCATCCTGGGTATGATCATGCTCATCGGGCTTGTGGCTAAGAACGCCATTATCCTCGTCGACTTTACCAACCAAAGCAAGGAAGAAGGACACAACACCTACGATGCCCTGATCTTTGCCAACCATGCGCGTTTGCGGCCCATCCTCATGACCACTATCGCCATGGTGTTCGGGATGTTGCCTATAGCCCTGGCGAGCGGAGGGGTGTCCGCCGTCGAAAACGGCCTTGCCTGGGTCGTCATCGGTGGCCTGATCAGTTCCATGTTCCTGACCCTGATCGTCGTGCCCGTCATCTATAGCCTGGCAGACGGCCTGATGGCCCGTTTCGGTCTGGGCCATCCCGAGAAGAAAAAGCTGATCCTGCAACAGATGAATGAAGAAGTCCCCGCCGACGCTCATTCAGGCGACAGCGGCCATGGCGCCAACGCAGGAAGCAACGGCCATGCCCAGACGTTTGCGTAAATACCGGCGGCAAGCGCCGCCCATGTCACGACATTCGCGTAAATGATGCATCTTGCAGGATCAACAACCGTCCTGCAAGATGACTTCATTTTCCGTATACGCCCAACTGACCAAAGCCGAATTTGTTCGCCTGACCTTAAGGAGGACCTATAGCAATCCCAGGACTATTATATTGTTCGTCGCGGGCTGCCTGGCTATTTTATACATCTTCCTGCAACTGACGGGGCTGATTCCCGGGGACAAGGATAACTTGTGGCCGTTTCTGATAGCCGCCTTCTATTTCTTGGTGGCTTACCCCTTGCTCATTGCGTTGATGGCCTCCAAAAACTATAAAGCCAGCACCTTCATAAAGCAGGGCATCACCTATGAATTCAATGAAGACGGCATAAACCTATCGGGAGACAAAGACCTGGAAATGCACCTTGGCTGGTCACAGATCACAAAAAAACAAGGAGTCGACAAATACCTTTTACTTTTCACCGGAGGGGCAACCGCCTTCATCATCCCAAAGGATCAATTGACCGAAGAAGAGTTGGCATTTATTGGCGACAAGGTGCCTAAAGGCCGCATCTAAAGCCCCCAGAAAGTACGTACATCTATTGTCTTAAAATATTATATCTTTCGGCATGATGCCATTTTCCGTGTATGCCCAATTGACAAAGGCCGAATTCGTTCGCTTGGCGATATTCAGAACCTATCGAAATCCTTTTGTTTGGATTTTTTCACTTCTGGGTGGGGTGGGAATTCTGGCCGCCATTTTCCGGTTTTTCGGGGCCATTCCGGAGCTAGGCAGCCCCTGGTCTCCCTTAATATGCGGGCTTTATTTCTTCTTGTCTTCCCCTGTCCGTAATGCACTGGTAGCTTTGAGGGTCTACAATTCCAGCGAATTCCTCAGCCATGGTATTACCTATTCGTTCGACGAGGATGGCGTACAGTTATTCGGGGATAGGGATCTTGAAATGAAAATAGGATGGTCGCAGTTCACCAAAAAACAATTGGGCGGTCATTACATCCTGCTTTACACCGGTCGCACGAATGCCTATATCATTCCAAAAGATCAGTTCGCAGAGGAAGAGCTTGATTTCATTGCGACCAAGGTGCCCAAAGGAAGATTCTGACGCATGGCGGGCCGGCGTCCTTCCCGACCCGAACCGCCCTTCTTCCCGACCCGAACCGCCCTTCTTCCCGATCCGGCATTCGCAAAAAAATCCGAATATTGCGTCATGAAGTATGCCCCCAGGAATGATGATTCCTCCAAGAAGTCTAGTGAGCCCCGAACGGGAGGTCCCTCTAAAAAGCCCTTTGCCCCCCGCAATGCTGGTTCCTCCAAGCAGTCCTTCGTACCCCGTAATTCCGGCTCCTCCAAGCAGTCCTTTGTCATTGGGAGGAAGCCACTGCTCGAAGCATTAATAGCAGGAAAGGGAATAGACCGCATCTTTTTACAGAAAGGCATCACCGGAGAAGGCATTGAAGAGATACGTCGTCTAGCCGCCGAGCAAAAGGTGCCCATCAATACCGTGCCGGTGGAAAAGCTCAATAGTTTCACCAGGGCCACCCATCAGGGCTGCGTAGCCATCGCCGCCCTCGTGCAATACACCGATCTACAAGCCGTTATTGATTTTACTGTGGAGAAAGGAGAGATTCCCCTGTTCATTATGCTCGACGGCATCACCGACGTGCGCAATATTGGTGGCATTGCCCGAAGCGCCCTTTGCTGTGGCGCCCACGGATTGATTATCCCGGAAAAGGGGGTGGGGGCGCTCAACGAAGAGGCCATGAAATCCTCCGCAGGCGCATTAGAAAAGCTCCACGTCTCTCGGGTAGAGAGCCTGCTCAAGGCCGTGGATACCCTCCACCTGAATGGTATCCAGGTCTATACCAGCGACATGAAGGCCCCCAAAAAGGTCTATGAATTGGATTGGAAAGTGCCTTCCTGCGTCATCATGGGCAATGAAGAACAGGGCGTCCAGGCCTTCCTCCGGAAAGCTGCCGACGAACACTTCACCATCCCCATGGCTGGTACCTTCGACTCGTTTAACGTCTCGGTAGCCGCCGGGATCATATTATATGAAGCACTGAAAAACAGGTTATGACCGACCCCAAAAAAGTCAAGCTAATAGAATGCCCAAGGGATGCCATTCAAGGATGGAAACGCTTGATTCCCACCAAAGAAAAGATAGACTACCTAAACCTTTTATTGAAGGTTGGATTTGACACGCTGGACTTCGGCAGTTTCGTCTCCCACAAGGCCATACCGCAGATGGCAGACACCCTGGAAGTACTGGCCGGGTTACAAAGACCCATCCACACCACCCGCCTCCTGGCGATTGTGGCCAATATGAGGGGAGCGGACGAAGCCAGCGAACAGCCCATTATCGGTTTCCTGGGATTCCCCTTTTCGGTGTCAGCAACCTTTCAGCAGCAAAACACAGGCAGCACCATCAAAGACTCCGTAGAAAGCGTGAAAGACATGCAGTTCCTATGCAGGCAGCGGGACAAGCAGCTGGTCGTATACCTGTCCATGGCCTTCGGGAATCCCTACAAAGATCCCTATTCTGTGGACATCGTCCTCGATTGGGCCCGGAAAATGGCCACCATGGGCGTGTCCGTCATATCCTTGGCCGACACCGTAGGGCTTGCCACCCCGGGGGAAGTATACAACCTGACCAAGACATTAGTAGAAGAATTGAAAGGCGTGGAGATAGGCGTCCATTTGCACAGCGAGCCCGAAGCCTATAAAGAAAAAGTGGCTGCCGCCCTGAACGCCGGCTGCAGGCGCATAGACGGCGCACTCGGCGGATTCGGCGGGTGCCCCCTGGCCCAGAACGAACTTGTGGGAAACCTGAATATGGCAGACATCATAGAATACCTGGAATCCTCCGGCTACGAAACAGGCATCAATCACGAGGCCCTTACCGAAGCAGAAGCAATGGCCGCCCACATCTTCAGTTGACACACCCAATTCCGAAGTATGTCCTTTCGCCTGTTTTTATTGTACGCAATAGTTCAGGCACTTTTATGCAATACCCCCATTCACGCCCAAGATCGATCCGCCGCGGATTCATCCGTTCGCGAGCCGCACTCATCCGCCGTGGATTCCGCCTCCGTCAACGACACCCTGCGCGCCCGCATCGCCCAATGGAGCCGCTACGCCTCCCGCCGTGGAGCTTCCCCCCTTTACTTGCAGACCGATAAAGACATCTACATTCCCAACAGCAATTTGTTATTCACAGGGTATTTATTCCAAGGCGACCGGGATACTTCCCATCTTCACATATTGTACGTCGAACTGGTAGACCCTGCCAAGAAAAGGACCGTGGCCGCAGACCGGTTTTTGATGAAAGATCTCGTCGGCAGCGGCTCGCTATTTTTGCCGGATACCCTGGCTCCCGGCCCCTACCTGCTGATTGCCTACACCAATGCGCTGTTGGAAGGAAAGGCCCAGGAGCCTGTCAGGAAGTTAATCCACATCCGCTCCTCAGAGAGGGCTCCATTCACGTTGACAGTCAGTCCGGTGACCCAAACTGACCAGGCCCATGGTGATAGCCCTCCCGATTCCCTGCGCCTGAAGTGCAGAATTACCACCCAATACGGGGGTGTAGCATCCGGTGGCCTGTTTTCCTATAACCTTTCCACCGTTCGGGGCGTCCTGCAATCCGGATCAAAAAAGATCGACGCATTCGGTGAATTGATCCTTGCGCTGCCAGCCGCCGACAGCCTTTTGACCGAAGTCCTCCTCACCGCACAGGTGAAACGGAACGATGTCTCCGCCAACTTTTGGAGACCGGTGACCCTGACTGCGCAGAGATGGAACATCCGTTATTATCCCGAGGGAGGCCACCTGATCAACGGATATACCAGTCGGATGGGAGTGGAGATCAGGAACGCAGAAGGAAAGGGAATCAGCACCCATGGCATCCTGACAGAAAACGGACAGCCACTCACCTCCTTTGACACAGACGGGTGGGGGCGGGGGGAACTGACCTTTATCCCGGACGAACACAAGAGATACAGCGTTAAGATCGCCGAACCAGCCACCGCAGTCCCTCTCAACGGAGATTTTCCCGAGATCCGGCAGGAGGGATATGCCATGAGCATACCTTCCGCCATCGTGCAGGATTCACTGACTGTTCAAATCCATTCCCCGCAACCTGGGAGCACTTTTCTGCTGATGGTCTACAACGACCAGGCGATCTATTATGCGTCTGCTTTTCGCCTCCGCTCAAACGAAGGAACGATCCGTCTGCCGGCGGACAGTTTGATCAAGGGGTTGGCCGCCGTAACCCTGTACGACGATAAAGGGTTTCCCGTCGCAGAACGCGCCGTTTATTTTCCGGGGCAGCCGCTGACCGTCAGCGTAACACCGGACTCATCCGATTATCAAATGGGTTCCAAAATAACCCTCCGTATAGCAGTCACGGACGCGCAGGGCAGGGGAGTACCCTCCCTCTTTTCTTTGGCTACCGTATTGTCCAGCCGCAGGGCGGCACCGGAGACAACCAATTCCATCATTGACCTGGAGGTAGCCGATTCCATCACGGACCTGGACTTGCTGACCAGGCCCTGGAAGCCTTACCACTGGACGGAGATCGCTTCTGACACACTCCCTATTCCGACTTCGCCCCCTCCCACCGATTACGGGTATGTACTCTACAGGAACAAGCGACCAGGAAGATCGTTAGATCTCCTCCTGATGGGGCCGGGCCCGCTTCGAGCCGTTTCGACAGACTCCAGGGGAGATTTTCAATTACCGGACTCGATGCTCATCACCCCTCAATATGGCCATAGCTTGCTCGCCGTTGCAGAACAGAACGACCATGACCAATACGAACTGAGGGTCCAGAATGACTATGATTCGGTAAATGACGCCCTTGCCAGGGCCTGGTTTTACCCCCCACCGGAGCAGGAAAAAACCAAGGGACTCAGTCAAACCTTCGAAACGATACCCGATGACAAGGAGTTCAATTCCCTAAAGACCCTCAAGACAATCGTGATTGAAGGCGGGGGCGATCACTACGCAGGCGACGCCACCTGCAATGACTACGTTTG
>Ga0302312_10000431_pt1 | contig 32456 bp, 26 predicted proteins | sample III_Palsa_N2_1_FD_200529 | JGI IMG/M metagenome (GOLD analysis project Ga0302312, IMG submission 200529) | Peat permafrost microbial communities from Stordalen Mire near Abisko, Sweden - III_Palsa_N2_1 | ecosystem: Environmental > Terrestrial > Soil > Palsa > Peat permafrost | place: Sweden... | reverse complement strand
GGCAGCGTCTCAACGACCACCGCCATTACTTCAATTGCATCTTCCTTCGACAAACAGTCTCCTTCGATAGAGTCCACGCCTCGCGACGCAGATCAGCTCCATCTGCTTTCCCTTTGAACCTGTTTCGTGGGCTTCTGATAGTCCCCTCTGGCATCACCCGGCAATCTTTCAGCCAGACACACTAGAGCAGACGGCGGAAGGTACACGCACCATCTGCAAGTCTACCCCAAATCAGCACTTTTTGAAACCCCCACCCCTAACCCGAAACAGCTCTCTCGGTCCGATAATTGGATAGGATTCCCGTCCGGATCCTTCCCATCGCACAGACAGAACTGCTCCCCCACCCGCACCTTACCGAACTTTGCCCCCAACCCCACGAGCCTCTCCCGCACCGCCGCCACATCCTTCGCATAAAACACGATCTTCGGACCCTTCTTCCCGGGCGACGCCGGTCCCGAATGTAACGCAATCGTTACCCCTCCCGCGTCAAACTCCTTCCACCCTTTCTCCTCCGTAACCTGTTTCAATCCAAGCACTTCCCCATAAAACAGGCTCATCGCCTCCATCTTCCTGGTAAACAGAATTACCCGCGCCATCTCCATGCCAACCCCTCCCTATCACCCCACACCAATCCTAACCAATGTACGGCTCATCACTGAACCTATCTCACCCCTCTGCTAGCCTTCCACGCATGCAGACCCTCCGCCCGGCTCTAGTGCCCCTGCTCCTAATCCTCGCCTTCACGATTCCCGCCGCCGCCAAGCCCCCCAAGGTCCACAGCGTCACCCTCGGCCCCGCGCGCCGCGTGCCCTACACCCCGCCCGAGGCCAACCCCGACAACAAATCTGAAGAAGCCACCAGCCTCCACATCCGTCCCCTCTACGTCGACGGCATTCAAAAGGAGTGGACCGTCGGCGAAGTCCATGACGTCACCGACCGCACTTTCGTCGTCCGCCGCGCCCTCCACATCAATGACTCGCTCCCCGCCGAAGCTCCCCGCTGGACCTGGCAGCCTGCCTCCTGGCTCATGGTCGACCGCATCAGCGGTCACATCACCGCGCTCCACCTAGCCGACTACGACGCCGACATCTCCGACGTCGTCTGGTTCCGCAACTACGCCGCGTACTGCGGCATCGCAACCACCGCCAAGGGTGGACTCGTCGCCGTCATCGCCGAGCTCGGCGCCCGCAAAGCCGTCGTCCAGAAAATCATCGCGCCCTGGCCGCAACTTACCCCACCCTGGCCCGTCTGCGCCCGCGCCCAATGGCAGCGCACCCCCATGCGCGCCACCATCCAATCCACCAACGGCCAACCCGTCACCTACGACGTCGTCGGTACCGTCTCCCTCATCGAAGAAAACGACAACTCAGACCAGCAATAACCCATATCGCGCCCTAACACAGAAACCACCCTTCCGGGGGTAACTCCTGAGGCGCAGTATCCATAAACTCCACAGAACACCTCAATGCTCAAAGTAGTATCGTGATCTCAGCGCGGGAGCCAACGCTGTGCCACACGCCTGAATCTCATAACGACTGGCGCAACAACAGCTACCACCAACAACCCTCCTCCGAGGAAAGGAACAGAAGATCTATGTGGAAACCAAACCAACCTGGCAATACGCCCGCGGCTCCAGAGCCGGTGCGTCCTACTTCGCCCGCTGCAACACCTGCTTTCACTTCCGGCGCATCCGCCACCACCCCAGGTGCGATTCCTAACAGCGAGCAAGCCACCATCGGCAAGAGTCTCGTAGTCAAAGGCGAGGTCTCCGGTTCCGAATCCCTCTACATCGACGGTAAAGTCGAAGGCGCCATCAACCTCCCCGGCAACCGCGTCACCATCGGCCGCAACGGCCAGGTAGCCGCCAACATCAGCGCTCGCGAGATCGTCGTTCTCGGCAAAGTCCGCGGCAACTGCCAGGCCTCCGATCGCGTCGACATCCGCAGCGAAGGTTCCCTCACCGGCGACGTCATCGCGGCTCGCATCTCCATCGAAGACGGCGCCTTCTTCAAGGGCGGCATCGACATCCGCAAGCCAGGCAACGAAGCCAAGCCCGGCACCCCCTCCACCACCACAACAACTCCCGAGCCAGAGCACAAAGAAGCCTAGTCTCAATTCACTACGCACCAAACAAAGCCCCGGCGATTGCCGGGGCTTTGTTTGGTGCATCTGCATTGCTCTTGATCTCTTTCTTGATCTCACTTGCTCTTGCCGTTGCGGCTGCCAATTTTTCGCCGTCATCCTGAGCGCAGCAAAGGATCCCTGTATTGGTCTTTGCTGTTGCGGTTGCCTTTCTTTCTGTCATTCCCTTTGGGAATCTGCTTCTGCCTTTGCTCTTGCCGCTGTTCTTGCCCTTGCTTTTCTGGCTGTCATTCCGACTCTGAGCTTGTCGAAGGGGAAGGACCTGCTTCTCGCTCGTGCAGCGAGCGCCCGTTCTCGCCTTTGCTCTACCGGATTAGCAGGGGGCTTTAGCCCTAGCCTCTAAACCGTCTCGTCCTCCACCGCCGCAACATTTACATCCTTCGCCGCCCGCGACCACAAAATCCTCAAATCCTTAACCCTTCGCAGCGCAAAATTCTTCTCCCCCGGCGCCGTAACCGCAAAAAAGTCCGCCCTCTCGACATCCTCCAACCAGAATGCCGGCCGCTCATCTTTTTTCTCCGGCGCAATCTCCACATGCGCCATCTCCAAATTCCTTAAGTGCCGCACAAAAAATCCATGCGAAGGCGTAGCCCCAAACTTCCCCACCTCCGGATACCCGTCCACCATCTCTGGCACCGCTCGCCCCACCGCCTCCGCCGGATACTCCCCCGTATGCCCGAAGAAGCAATTCGACAGCTTCACATCCTCAATCCCATTCCCAGGAATCCCCGAAAATATCGACGAAGTCTTCGCAGCCGAATCATGCGACACCAAATTCGAAATCAACACTCCCCGCAGAGTCCCCAACCGCATCGTCTCCTTCGGCCCGCGATTCCTCGCATTCAGCCGCAAGAACAGCGGCGCATCAATCACCCCACGCATCGTCACATTCGAAATCGCCACATCTTCCAAATACGCCCCATCGCTAGTCTCAAGCGCAATCCCCCGCGAGTCCTCGCACACACAATTCGTAATCGCAATATTCCGGAACCCTCCATTCGACTCCGTCCCACACTTAATCCGCCCATTCCCCCAAACCCCATCGCCCGGCCCATACTTCTTCCAAGTCCCATCGAGCACGGTCCCCAGCTTATACATCCCCGCCACCAAACAATTCGCAATCGTCACATTCTCCGTCATGCGCCGCTCCCCCAGCGCGTAGCTCGACTTCGGACAGATCGCATCATCCCAAGGCGAGTTCACCGTGCAATTACTCACCCGCACATTCCTGCAGCCATCAATATCGAACCCATCGCGATCCGTATCCACCAGCACGTTATCGATCGTCAAGTTCTCCACGCCAGTAGCCAGCAGCGCAAAGTGCCCACCCTTCAGCACAGCGAAATCCCGCAACAGCACATTGCGACAATTCTTCAACGCAATCGCCTTATTCCCCACCCCCGCCTGCTCCGCAATAAATCCACCCGTCCCATCCCGCATTTCTTTCGCTCCACTACTCAACCCCTTCCCCCAGATCAGCCCCCGCCCGTAGATAGCAAAGTCATGCTGCCCGTCCGCATAGAAAAGTGAATTCCCCCAGTGGTTATGCCCATAATCCTGATAAGCCTCCCACTCCTGCGCTGGCCCCGCAGGGTCATACGTCCCTCCGCGATACCCGGTCGTCTCTCCCACCCGCGGCGAATCCGCAGCCAAAATCACGCACCCATTCGACAGCCAAAGATCCACCCCACTCTTCAGCCGAATCGTAAAACAAACATAAGTCCCCGCCGGAAACACCAGCGTCCCCCCACCCGCAGACGCAACGATCTCAATCGCCCGATTGACAGCCGGCGAATCCACCGTCTTCCCATCCCCGGTAGCCCCATAGTTGCGCACATCAAACAAAACCTTCGCATCCGCAACCCGCGTCACTTCCGCCCGAGCCACATACCCAACCGCAGACGCAACCGCCAACGGCGAAACCTTCAACAAATCCCGACGATCCATAGTGGAGAAATCCTAACGCACTTGCGCTCGCTCTTGCCTTTCTGGCTGTCATCCCGCAGGGATCTGCTTCTTCTTTTGCACTTGTGGTTGCTCGTTTTCCTTTGCACTTGCGGTTGCTCGCTTTCTTTTGCACGTCCGGTTGCTCGTTCTTTCAGACGGCCCAAAATCTCGTCATCCTAGAACGCAGCGAAAGACCCCTGTATTCGCCGTTATCGTTGCTTCTGCTTTGCCGTTGCCTTGCCGTTGCCGTTGCCTCTGAGATAGGTCCGGGCTTCAGCCCGGACATTACGGACCACCAAGCCACCGGGCTTTAGCCCCTGGGACTCTCTTCCAACGCCCCGTCCTCACATGTCCTACTCCACCGCAATCAACAGCCCCTCCCCCGCCTCCACCGTCACGGTCCCCTCCACCTTCGACCCCGCACCATCCAGCAGCGTAGTCAACACCACCGTCCCCTTCGCGCAGCTCACGGTCGCCACCTCCGACCCCAAATTCAGCACCACCTGAAAATCCGTACTCTCTCCATCCCCGAATCCCACCCGCCGATAGCTAAGCACAGACCCCTCCGCCACCACGTCTGCAATCCCTCCCGCATGCAGCGTGTCATGCTGCCGCCGCAACGCCAGCAGCTTCCGATAAAGCATCAGCATCGAGTCCTTTCGCCCCGCCTGCTCCGCCGCATTCTCCGTCTCCCACCCTTGCTCCAACGGCAGCCACGGCACCGCATCCGGCGTCGTGAATCCCGCATTCGCCGCACTCACCCACACCATCGGCGACCGCTCCGGGTCGCGCCCCCGACCCTTGCCCGGCTCGTTCTTCTCCGCCGGATCGCGCACCTCGTTCGATGCAATCACCGCATCCACCATCCCCAACTCATCCCCGTAATACATCGTCGGAGTCCCGCGCAGCGTCAACAGCAACATCGCCGCCACCCGCGCCTGCTGCGCTCCAATCCGTGTCGCCAGCCGCGGCTGATCATGATTCCCCAACACATAATTCGGCCAGGCCCCCGCCGGCAGCAAACCCTCATAACTCTTGATCACCTCGGCAATCGCATCCGCAGCCCACCGCGTCTGGATCAGCGCAAAATTAAAAGGCAGATCCGCCCCACTCAACTGTGGCCCGCTCCCGTAGTAACGAACCAGCCGATCCAACGGCAGATAAATCTCCCCAATCAACACCCGGCTCGACCCTGCCCCCTTATCGCCAATCGTCGGCCCATACTCCGCCATCATCGCCCGCATCTCCCCGACAATCTCGAGCGTCTCCGGCTGGTCCGCATTGAACACCGGCAGCACCCGCTTCACATCATGCTCCGCATCGTAGTACTCCGGATTCGGAGGATTGCTCTGGAAATAAATATCCTTGATCAGCAGCCACAACACATCCATCCGAAACCCATCCACGCCCTTATCCAGCCAGAACCGCATCGCCGTATACATCGCCTTCCGCACGTCGGGATTACGCCAATTCAAATCTGGCTGCTCCTTCAAAAACGAGTGCAGATAAAACTGCTGAGTGCCCTCATCCCAAGTCCACGCCGGCCCACCAAACTGCGACATCCAGTTATTCGGCAGCCGCGTCTGCGCCAGCTTCCAGTCATCGCCCGCCGGCGCCGCATCATGCCACAGATACCAATCCCTCTTCGCATTCGTCCGCGAAGACCGCGACTCCACAAACCAGGGATGTTGGTCCGAAGTATGATTCGGCACAAAATCCAAAATCACCCGCAACCCCTTCGCATGCGCCGCCGCCAACAGCGCATCAAAATCTTCCATCGTCCCAAACAGCGGATCGACGCCCGTGTAATCGCTCACGTCATACCCAAAGTCCGCCATCGGCGACGGATAAATCGGCGAGATCCACACCGCATCCACACCCAGCCCCTTCAAATAATCCAGCCGCACCGTAATCCCCTTCAGATCCCCAACGCCATCGCCATCCGTATCCTGAAAACTCCGCGGATACACCTGGTAAATCACGCCCGTCTGCCACCACAACGTTGCCTCGAATTCACTATCAGCCATGCTCATAGGATGCCACCACCGCCCACACGTTCCACAATCCAGCGCGTAGCATCCAATCATCCGGGTGCCCCATTCATGCCGATGGCCTTATCATCGGCATGAGTGGGATACGAATTCCCGCGCCGACACTGAGCCCTATGCCCTCGTCTTTAGACTCTCTCCTCCACGAAGCCGAAATCGCTCACGGCCACCTCTGCGCCGGCCAGGTCCTCGGCGTTCGCATGGCCATGCTCGCCCTCGCGCGTCTCGGCATCGACGACCCCCGCCCCCGTCATCTCCCCGACGGCTCCCTCAACCCCGACCGCAAGCGCCTCGTCACTTTCATCGAAATCGACCGCTGTGCAACAGATGCGATTGCGGTCGTCACCGGCTGCCGCCTCGGCAAGCGAGCCCTCAAGCATCGCGACTTCGGCAAGATGGCCGCCACCTTCATCGACCTAAACGAAAAACTCGGCGACCCCAACAACCCCGACCAGCACGACTACAAAGCCCTCCGCATCGTAGCCCTCGAAACCTCCAAGTCCCGCGCCCGCGAACTCTACCCCGACCTCGAAAAGAACGCGCAACAAATGAAAGCCTACCGCGAGCTACCCGACGACGAGCTCTTCTCCACCGAATGGGTTCGCGTCCCCCTCCCTCCCAGCGAATTCCCCGGCTACAAAGGCGAGCGTGTAGCCTGCGCCCGCTGCGGCGAAGGCGTCAACTTCGATCGCTTCGTCGAACAAAATGGCGAACGCCTCTGCCTAGCCTGCGCCAACCCCACCACCCTCTACTACAAACCCCTCTAGCCTGACCGCGACCGGCAGTTGCCGCTGCATTTGCCGCTGCTGTTGCTGTTGCGGTTGCAGTTGTCGTTGCTTGTTTTTCGCCGTCATCCTGAGCGAAGCGCGTAGTCGAAGGACCCCTGTATTGGTTCTTGCTCTTGCTCTTGCTCTTGCTCTTGCTCTTGCTCTTGCTCTTGCTCTTGCTCTTGCTCTTGCCTTTGCTTTTGCCTTTGCCTTTGCTTTTGCCTTTGCCTTTGCTCTTCTAGCTGTCATTCCGAGCGCAGCGAGGAACCCGCTTTCTCCCGTTCTTGCCTTCCCCACAAACAGCAAGGCCGCCCCGTTTAGGGCGGCCCTGCGAACCTCGTGCGTTAGATGTTACCGGCGGCCACGACCCCATCCGCCACGGTCATGATCGAACCGACGGTCACGATCCCATCCGCCACGCCCATAGAACCCAACGCCAACCGTAGGCCCATACACCGGTCCCGCATAGTAAGGCGCGCCATACGCAACCACCGGCGGTGCTACGACCACCCTCGGTCCACCATAAAAAACCCGTGGCCCGCGGAAACCAACCACAACCCGTTGCGCCTGTGCAGCAGGAGCCGCGGCCACCAGCAAACCACCAGCCAGCGTCGCCGCTGCCAGCACCTTGACTGCGTTGAACTTCATACCTCTTACCTTCGCTGTGATGTTTGCAAGTTTCATGTCGTTCCTCCTGCACTGCCCTGAGATCCGCTGTGCAATTAGATAAACGCAATCCCACCCACCGTGTTGCGCGCAACTTCTTCACAACTCCGTGTTCAACGCCCTGTGCCGCAACCACTGCTATTTCTTGGCTGTTTGGGCATTGTTCTCCGCGCCACCACGCGAAGCCTCTCGCCGTCCGCGTAGGACCTGCAGCATCCCACCCGCCTGCGCCGGCGTCACGCACGTAAAGCTCGCCGCACTCTTTGCGTTCCCCACCCCGTCATACTTCGGCCAAGCCGGCCACTCGCACAGCGGCCGTGTCCTCCCACTGTTGTTATCCGTCACCACCAAATTCACCGGCGCAATCCCGCCATCCACCCAAGCGTCCAGGGTCCCCACCGTATCGAACCCCCCATCGAACCGCCCGTCCCCATGTCCCATCCCCGGCACCAGGTAAAGCCGCGCAAAGCTCTTCGTCTCGTCAATCCCCATCCGCGCCTCCACCCTCTCAAAATAATCCACCGTAGAGTTCGTAGGAATCACCGGATCCGAAGTCCCATGCACCAAAATCAGCTTCCCTCCCCGTGCCACAAACGGTTCCAGCGCCACGCTCGTGCTGTCGATCTCCCGCGCCGCCTTCAGCAGCTCATCATGCCACGGCCCACCGCTATTGATATCGAATGTCCGCGAATTAAAATGATGCCCCACCGACAGAAAATTCCGCGTCACATCATCGCCAATCACATACCCAAAACTATTCAGCACCACCACAGGATTCTTCAGAGGAAACGGCAGCAGCCCCACCGAACCACTCAAACTCGCCCCCGCCAGGACGTTATATCCCGGCACACTGTCCACTCCATTCGACAGCGGCATCTCCGTTCGCTCTTCCGTCGCAAACGTCTCCAGCGTATGCAGCTGCGCATCCGACAAGCACCCATGATGCGGTCGCCCATCCTCACACCTAAAACTCTCCGCCGGCACATCGCATCCTGCCGGGTCAGAGATAATCCCATCCCTCAATCCATCCTTCGCATCGCACCGCTCTTCCACCTTGTGCGCAATCATCCGTGTCTTCGAGTAGCTCAAGAATCCACCCGGCGCATACAGCGCCTGCGCCGTCCGCACAAACTGCAGATCCAGCTCAGCCTGGTCCCACGCCGCATACGCCGCCATCACCCCGTCATAGTCCCCGGGATACCGTTGCACCATCCATAGCGCCTCGCGCCCCCCCGTCGACCCGCCAATGAAATACATCCTCCGCGGCGCCTGCCCATACCGCGCCTTCATCAAAACTATTGCAACATCGTGCAGCTTCTTCACAGCTTCGCCGGCAAAGTTTTTCTGCATCTCCGCATTGCGCGCGAACTTCGCATTCAACGCATTGATCGCATCCGGCAGCGGAAAGTAGCTGTGGTGATGTCCACCATCCGACCCCAACGTCGCATACCCCCGCATCAACGGCGTCGCCTCCTTCTTCAGCCCCACCGCCGTCCGTCCCAACCCATCCGACTTCCCAATGTATCCATCGAACGTACCACCCCCATACTGCAGCGCCTTACCGTTCCACACCTCCGGCAGGTTCAACTCAAAATGAATATCATCGGCCTGCGGATCCACCGGATAGATCTTCCCCATCACCCGGCAATACGCCACCCCGCCCTCATGCCGCTCTCTAGCCGAGCTCACCGCCGCACCCGTAGTCGGCAGCCCAATCAAGCTCGCCGGCAGCACCATCCCCTTGAGCCCCGCACACCCCACACTCTCCCCCCGAGCCACGCACGCCGACGCCGCAACCACGATCATCAGCATGCAGCATCGAATCGGGAATCCCTTCCGCAAATTAAATCTCCTGCGTTAACCCATTAGACTACGCCTCTCTCCAACGATTCGCCGCCCCCGTCAGATCGCCCACCGCCCCTCCTCAGCAACACCGCTGCCTTTGCCCTTGCCTTTCTTTCTGTCATTCCCTCAGGGAATCTGCTTCTTCCGCTACGCCTAATCCTTGCCCCACGCATACCGCACACCACCCAGCACCAGCCGCGGAGCCGCCAGCGTCAACACCGGCGTCAGCCCCGCATCAATCGTTCGATTCAACAAATTCTGCGCCCCCGCATACACACTGAACCCCCTCCCCAACCCCCTCTCCGCCGAAACATCCACCCGCGCATAAGGCCGCAGCACATACTGATTCGCCGCATCATCAAACGCCTTCCCCTCATAGCTCGCGAAGCCATGCAGCGTCGCAACCTTCGGCCACACATAATTCACCACACCCGTGACCGACTGCCGCGGCACCTCCGGAATCCAATTCCCCGTAAGATTCGCCTGCCCCGGGCTGCTCGAATTAAACGCCGTCACAGTAGCCACCGCCAGCTGATACCCAAAGCTCGCATCCAGCCCGCGCCACGTCGCCGTCTGCCCCTCCACCATCGCGCCCCGACTCCGAATCTGCCCCAAATTCTGCCTCTGCAATAACTCCGTCGTCGGCGTCTGGCTAAGCTCCACCGCCGATATCGGCCGATTCACCTCCGTCCAGAAATAAGTCGCTCTTATCCGCCCGAACCTCCCTACCTCTTCGCCCCCAAATTCAAACCCGGTAGCCCGCTCCGCCAGCAGCGCGTCATTCGCCAAAGTCGTCTGCTGCCCCACCTGCCCCGTCCGATACAGCTCATTCATCGTCGGCCCGCGAAACGCCCGAAACCCCGTCCCCGTCAACAGAAATCCATGGCCCAGTTGTTTGACCACACCCAGCCGCGGGCTCACCATCAGCTCATCGAGCTCCGGCAACGCCGTCACCGCTGCACCGGTCGACACCACCCGCCGCGCATCAAACGTCCGAAACGAATCCACCCGCACCGACCCCGACAACGACCACACCTTCGGCAGCCAGATCGCATCCGCATACCCGCCCGTCTCCCTCTGCCGCGCACTCGTGCTCGTCGTCGACGCAACCTCCCCACCCACCACCGCCGACTCATCATCCGTCGCCCGCACATCCCGAACATCCACCCCCAACGCTGCCGTCACCGCCCGCCCCAGCTCTTTCGAACCCTGCACCACCAACCCCAGCTCATCCACTGGCACATGCTGCAACTTCGTCAGCACCTCCGAATCCCGATCCGCCGCAATCGCCGAAAAGCTCTGCCGATAAGCCTCTCGCGACCCATACGCCCGCACCATCCCATGCCCCCAATCACCATCCGCATCCACCCCGCCCACATACCGCCATAGCCGAGTCCCATTGGTCTGCAGCGGCGTCCCATTCCCCCGCGCCTCATTCAAAACATTTCCCAACAAAAATCCCCGCACGCTCTTCGTCTCACGCGTACTCAACACCAACCGCCCACTCTCCGCCGTCACATTCGCAGGCACATCCACCGTCCCTCTAAACTCCGGCGCGGCCGGAATATACCCATCCGTCCTCAGCCCCGAATAAGCCCCCAACATCGCCATCCGCCGCATCGCCCCCACCACCAACGCATTCTCATACGCCGTATTCTCCGTAGCCCCACCCACATCCGCCTTCACGGCAAACTCACGCTGCACCGGCATCACCGGCACCACATCCACCACACCCCCAATCGCACTCGACCCATACAAATCCGCCGCCCCACCCCGCAACAACCTCACGTCCTCGATCCCCAGCGACGGAATCTCATCCCAATGCACCCATCCTCCAAACGCATCGTTCAGCGGCACCTGCCCACTCACCACCAGCGTTCGGCTAGCCGCCGTACTCCCCAACCCCCGCAGGCTCACGCCCTCCGTAGTAGGATTCGCCGTCCACGAACTCGTCCTCCGAAACAACTGAAACCCCGCCACCTCATGCAGCCGATCATCCAGCGTCAATCCCGGCTGCGCCTGCATCTGCTGCCCCGAAACCACCGCCACACTGGTAGCCAAATCGCTAACCCCCACCAGCCCCCGATCCGCACTCACCGTAACCGAATCCGAAGCCCGCACCTGCGGCGAACCCGTAGTCTGCACCGGCGGCGCCTGCGCCCACACCCCCGGCAGGCACCCCACCACGCAGACTCCCAGTGCCAACGATCGCAGCCCACTCCTCATCGTTTCAGCCTCTCACACCCACACAACCATTCCCACCCACCGTCTCCTTCCGCGAGCCTCCCCCTTCTCGAATTCTGACCCTTCGCGAACTTCGACCCTTTGCAAAACTTTGCTCACTTCGCGACCTTTGCGTCAAAGCCTTTACCGTTGCTCGCCACGGATTTGCGAGCAGCCCCACGCCTTGATTAACACTCTGTTCACCCAGGAGCATCATCAGCAAAAAGAGCAAGTTCCCCGCACCCCCGTCATTCTGAACGAATAAAAATCCCACCACAAAACTTCGTCACTATGAACGAAGAAAAATCCTCCCACGCCACAAAACCTCGTCATTCTGAACGAAGTGAAGAACCCCTGTAGTTGCTGTTGCTCTTGCTCTTGCTCTTACTGTTGCTCTTGCTCTTGCCGTTGCCGTTGCTCTTGTCTACCCAAAAACTGTCATCCTGAGCGGGTGAGAAAGCTTCCAGAAATAATTGATTCTGTTGGCTCTAGATGCCGAAAATTTGGCTGTGTAGGAACTGTGCAGGGTCTTTGTACAGAATTCAGTCTGAATGACAGCTTTGTTGTTGCGGAAGAGGGCCGGGAGAAACCCGCAGGGTGTCTCCCGCGCCGCTGAAATGGCAGATGGGAGCCTACGCATCCCGTCTGTCGGTTTCTCGTTTGTCGTCCGATTGTTACATGATTGAGGGCTCGATTTTCATGCCGCAACTGCCTCCAGTTCCTCGCTGGTTACGTCCTCGGAGAGGGGCGGCTCCAGTGCGGCAAGGATGACGCTGGCGGTCTGCTGGATGACTTCCAGTGATTCGGCCAACAGCGCGGCGTTGCCGTGGTAAAGCTGGATATACGACGCGCTGGCGCTGTCGTTGCCAAGCCAACGGCCTTCCCGACCACAAACGCCACGGCCTCGGCTTCTGTCTCGCGCACAATCTTCGTAGTGACCGTGCGGCGTTCACTGCGATGCAGGAGTTCGTGAGCCGTTTCATGGACAAGCGTGGCGAAGGTTTCGGCCTTAGACTGACCGGGAAGAATGGCGATGCGTCCGCCGTAGCTCATGCCGAGTGCGGGGGCGATGTTGGCGTTATAGACAAGCTGGATACCCTTGCTCTTCACGAACGCGGCCAGACGGTCGATGTTCTCTCCGGGGTCGCCGCTCACTTCGTGGAGGCTGGGAAGGTCCACGCCGTCGGTCTGTGAGATATCGAAAACATAGGCATTGCGGAATCCAAGCAAGGCGCGCTCGTTCTGCTTGGTAATGTCCTTGTTGGCTTCCGCGTCCTTTTTGCGACGAACTCCAACAATAGGGGCAAGGATGCGAATGCCCTTCTGTCCGGCTTTCACGTTGCGACCTAAGTTCTTCCATGTCCAGAAACCGGCTACACGGGTTGCGGTGGGCATCTGCCGCGCAATCTCCATCACGTTCCCGAAACTGTATTGGTGAAATCGACTCATAGCGGTGAGGTAGTTGGTGAGGGCTTCGGAGTGTCCGGACTCCAGTTGCTCAATCGAGAGCTTGATGTTAATGGCGACGATTTCCTGCTTGGTGGAGGGCTTTTTGCTGATGGTGGCGACGTTGTCTATGTTGGCTGTGCTGCTCATGGCGTTATCTCCTTTTGCATTTGCACGTCCGCGTTGAAACGCGGCATGTACATGCCGAACGCCTCCTGGCGAAGGCGGGGGTAGCAAACGGAAAGGTCTTCGAGCGGAGCTTTTTGGGGGGACCGCGTAGCGGGGGAGCCAAAACCCGAAGGGCGGATGGCCTTGCAGAGCGCGAGGGGAGACCCCTTAGGGAAGCTCTGCACAAGTTCTGCGTCGGCGGCCTGATGGATTAATCTGATGGTCAGGGGTGGATGGCGATGAAGCAGCAGACGTTTGCGTCTCAGTCGAGCTTTGAGAAGTATGGCCGGAAGTCTCGCCGGGAGCTGTTTCTGGATGAGATGGAAGTGGTTGTTCCGTGGTCCGAGTTACAGTCTCTGGTCGAGCCCCACTACCCGAAGGCCGGCAACGGCCGTCGTCCTGTCGGTCTTGCGATCATGCTGCGGACCTACTTCATGCAACAGTGGTTCAACTTGTCCGACCCCGGCGTCGAAGAGGCGTTTTACGAGTCCGCCACGCTGCGGCGGTTCGCTGGCGTCGACCTGGGCGTGGCTCCGGCACCGGATGAAACGACCGTGCTGCGCTTCCGTCATCTGCTCGAAAAGCATGACCTCGGCGGTGCCATGCTCGACGCAGTGAACCTGCATCTGGCGGCTAAGGGCATCCGCATCGAGACCGGCACGATCGTCGATGCGACCATTATTCATGCGCCTTCTTCGACCAAGAACGAGGCTGGTAAGCGTGATCCGGCGATGCGTCAAACCCGCAAAGGGAAGCAGTGGTACTTCGGACTGAAGGCGCACATCGGTGTCGATGCAAAAGAAGGTCACGTGCATTCGGTGGCGACGTCTGCGGCCAACGTTTCGGACGTGCACATGCTGCCGGATCTGCTGCATGGCGAGGAGCGCAAGGTGTGGGGCGACGGCGGTTATCAAGGCCAGACCAAGGCCATCCGGCAGGCCGCGCCTAAAGCTCAGGACATGACCTGCAAGCGAACCAAATTCAAGAACTATGTCGATGAAGCTGCAAAGAAGAAAAATACGACGAAATCAAAGGTAAGAGCGAAAGTAGAACACGTCTTCCGTATCCTGAAGCGCGTCTTCGGCTTCGACAAGGTACGCTACCGAGGCATCGCCAAGAACCATCACCGGCTATGCGCCAACTTCGCTCTCATCAACCTCTACCTGCACCGCAAGCACCTGGCGGCGCTCGCCGCATAGCGCACGGAAACGGGCCATGAATCTTCAACTCAGCACAAACCCTGCCAGAACAAGCAAAGCACCGCCATCATCGCAGCAAAACCGGCGGCCGACTCAAGCCACTCGCAGACATCTCCAAATCAGCCGCTTACGCAGAGGCTCCTTAGCGGTCTTTGCTTTTGCAGTTGTTGCTGCTTTTCAGAGGTCAGGTGCGCGTGGGCGCACTGGCTTTTCAGGGTGGGCGTTGCGGGAGGGAAACTCCCGCAGAGGTGGTAGCGGAGAACGCGCCAGCGGTCGCAGCGCGGAGGAAACTTCATCCGCCAATGAACTCCGTATGCTCTATTTCTTAGCCGATAGAGAAGCCATACGAAATGTCCTGCTCTGGCACGGACTGCGGTTTTATCTTTTCACCTACGTCCTGTTGGGGTGAAACGGTTTTCTCTATACCAATCTGCGGCGTATGGGCGCTTTGTTGTGACACTTCATGGCCTAACGCTTGCGGCAACTTTTCGCGGTCGTTGGTAAATATCTGCGCGTCGTGCGCTCCGCGCGAGACGGACACGTAGGCCATGCGATTGTTGAGCAGGTCTTTTGCGCCAAGCTCCGTATCTATATGAATGAGCACACGGTCTGCGGTCTGCCCCTGACTGGAGTAGCTGGTCACGGCATAGCCGTGATCCAGATGAGGGTGCCGTTGCGGATCGAAGCTCATGCTGCGCTCGTTGTCCAGCTTCAATCGCATCGTGCCATCCTGCGCGATGCCTTCCACGGTTCCAAGTTCACGGTTCGCAATCTTCATCTCATTGTTGGGCGCGGTGAACTGGATGCGGTCGCCTGTAGAAAATGCCTTCTCCTGCTCGCGATATACAGAGACTCCCATCTGTCGGCGTGGATCGTAGGTCGTCTGTTCCCCGTTTGTCCGCAGAACCGTCAGCGTGTTTTCGCGTGCATTGACCGAGACAACGCGACTGTATTCACCCTTCTCAATGCCAGTTTCTTGTGAGCTACGCGAATAGCGCACGATGTCATTCACTTGGTACTGTTGCGCCCAACCACGGTCTGCGCCGGTCAGCTCCTGGCGCGGCACAAGCGTCTGCACAGAATGCTCTTCACGGCTTACGACGCCACGCGATTGCAACTCATCATGAATTTTCTGATTAATCTCCATCCGCGAACGGTTGTCGGGTGAAACGACCAGCGTGCTTTCAGGAGACTTGGCATACTCGTGCGCGATGGCCGAGATGCGTTCCTCGCGGCTTTTTACTTCATGCACGCGGCCCTGACGTTCAAGACTTTCGATTGCGGCTCCAACCTGACCGTGGGCCAACTGCTCAACAGCTTGCTTCAACTCCGGGTCGCGCTGCCGCACAATCTCTTCGAGCTTCACCGTGCGCATCCCGGCCTCCTGAAGTTGCGCGAAGGGACGGCCCGCCTCGACGGCCTCGTGCTGGCGCGTGTCGCCCACCAGCAAAACGCGGTCGTTAGGATGAAGCCGAGTTACAAAGTCGTGCATCTGGCGCGTAGACGCCAGCGACGACTCATCGAGTACATACAATCGCTTCTCGCCGGTATCTGGTTGTTCGCCTCTGGCAAGATGCCGCTGAAGCGTTGAAGTCTCGATACCGGCTTCGCCGAGCTTATAAGCCGCGCGGGATGTCGGTGCGAATCCTTCGACCGTGTACCCCTGCGCCTCAGCACCTTCACGAACCACAGCCAGCGTTGTCGTTTTGCCGCCGCCGGCGACTCCATCCAATCCAACAATCTTCTCGCGGCTCAAAAATATGTCATTCACAGCGCTGCGTTGCGCCGGACTCAACTCCGGGTGCCGGTCTTCCGTCGCAATCCGCAGGTAAGACGATACCAGCATCGGATCGCCATAGCCGCGCTCATTGCCTCGCTGCATCTGGCCGACGATCTCCTTCTCCATGCGAATCATCTCGGCGGTCGTGTACTGCGGCGCAGCGCGGCCATCTATTTGTTCGACTGCGCGAAACTCGCCTCGCATCACCCGCTGCTCAAACTCCTGCCTCACCTGGCTGTAGGTCGCCTGCCCCATGCTGCGATCCATCGCCGCCTGTAGGATGGCTCGTTCGTCCTGCACAGCCGCACGCTCGAAGACATGGTTGCGCGAGTAGGTCACGGATTGCTGCACCGTCTTCTCCGGTTGCTGAGTATGCTGTTGAGCCTGTTCGCGCGCTTGCGCGACAACACGATCCGCCTGATGGCCGAACTGTGCGGCCAGTTCGCGGTGCCGCTGTAACACTTCTTCCGGCGATAGCAGCTCTTTACTGTCTCTCGTTCTGTGGGCGGCGACCTGTGCCGCGCCCGCACCGTCCCTGCCAATCTCCTGCAAGTGTTCTTTTATTTGCTCCCGGCGCGGACTCGATGCGTCGAGGTACTCCTGCGTGTAGCCCTTGACCTCCGGCTGACCATGCTTGCCGCGTTCAATCTCGTAGCCCAGGCCATGCAGCCGCATGGCAAGCTCTGAGCGGTACACGCTGGTCGCATACTGTTGCGACTGAAACAGGCTTCGCTCTTGCAAGGCGCGGGTCTGGCCGTTCTCGCGTTCGGTCACATTGAAGATGACGGCGTGGGTGTGAAGCTGCGGCGCGGCATAGCCATCGACCGGACGGGCAGTGTCATGCTCGAAGGTGGCCACGATGAACTTGCCTGTTGTCTCCGGTGCATGGACGTTGCCAATGCGCGCCTGCGTGTAACGCTCCAATTCACCCAACGCGACGCGGACGCTTTCGCGATGTGCCTCGCGCACACGCTCATCACCGCCCACAAGGGCGGTAAGAGAGACAGACTTCGGAGCGGAGAACGTGGCATCCCAACCGGCACGATGCTCGACACTGGTGATTTCTTTGCCGTATTCGTTTTCGTAGGTTCTCGCGGGCTGGTGCTTGACCAGTTGCACAACGCTCTCGGGATGTTGGCCTTCACTCAACCGGGCGAAGTGTTCGGAGCCAACTTCCCCACGCAGACCCCACTTGTGCGCAAGCCTGCCCTGCCACTCACTATGCGCCTGCTGGTCGCGGCTCCAGTAGTTCTGTTTTTCAGACGTAAACTCGCGCGAGTGGTACGTCCGTGCCTGTCCCGCTGACAACGACTTGGAGATGGTCAACATGCACGTGGCCCGAAATCGCAGCAGAACAACCGCCACTTGTATAGATTTTAGGCGTGAGAAAGAAAAAGGTCATCAGGCCGTTCGCTTTTCATCGCCTCAGCCTTTGGCTATAAGGCTTCGTTGGGCCAACCCAAGCGCGCTTCTCGATATCTAGGCAACGGCTCCTCGCGAACTATTTCTCTGGCGTTTGCTGTAAAGAGATGACGCACCACAAACTTTGATCCGATACTGCACAAGCTCGCGCGTGACATCGAAGGCGTCAGAAAGACAGTCTAAGTTGTCTCCTCCATTCAGCATCGGGAAAAATAAACGCCAAGGCAAGAGCACAGCTGCTCCAACACCGTATGCTTCCTGTTCCTGCCTCTTGTTGAAGTCTCGATAGCGGGACTCTCCGCTCATACTCAGGATCGTGGGGCTATGCCCCAAAAACGAATGGGCGATCTCTTCCATAAGGGTGATCTTCTGTCTGCGGTAAGACTGATCGGGGTTGAGCATACATAACTTGGTTCCATCAGGGAGAATATTCGGAACAAATCCCCCAGACCAATGGCCGCCACGGAGACTGTGCATGTATGCCTTTTCAACTTCTGTTAGCCCAGCGAAGTTGCACTCTGCCACTCGCAAGCCGACCTTGGGTGCAAGTAGCCAAGGATCGAAAGGCAGGATGTCGCGTGACGGCTGAGGAATCAGCCTCCGCAATTCCTCAGCTCGCGGCTCCCACAACTTTGATGCATCGCTAAAAGGAACGAACGGACTCATTCATCGGACTTCGATGCAGCTTGCTGGTATGCCGCACGGAACATTTTTACGAGCAACTCAGCTGTCTTCGGATTGAGGTTCTTGTCCGCCCGCAAATGCAGTTCCACTGCGTCTGGTGTGGCGATGTCCTTTCGTACGGAACCTACACGTTTGGTCGGCACGGCCTGCTCCTGAAATAGCTCTAACGGTAGCTTGGCCCAGTCACAGAGGGCGAAAAGTGTCTTGCTCTCAATTTCTTTAGCATCTCCCCGCTCCACCCTCGATAGGGTTGGGATGCTGATATCTATCTGTTGCGATACATCTTTTAGGGTTAGCTCACGCTTCACACGAACTTCCCTTAGGCGCTCTCCGAATCGGACGAGGTCAAAGTCTGCTGCCATCGTACCTCCTGCGGTCAGCATACTCGAATATTTCCCGCAGATGAGAATTTTCTCTTGACGTGTGCTGCCAGATGCGATACCTCTTAAGCTATAACTTTCTCTTATAAGAGAAATACGATGGCGGTAGAACTTTGGAGATCCAATGAAGAAACGCGTTGAATTCGATGCACATAAAGTGGTTGAGAAGCCGACAAAGGTGGCGTTCACGACCAAGAGCGGCGAGAAGGTTCGATTTACTGCAGAAAAGCCAACCAAAGTACCTGTTCACGTCTCGTTCAAAGCTAGGCGGAAAGACTGAAAGTAATAAACCTGCTTCGCTTCATTGTTGCAGATTCAATCTTAAGGAGAAAAACACATGGCAAACGTATATGTTGAAGCTCGTCCCAAAGGCCGCCCTGAACACTCGGCTATCCTCGACTATGTAGTTGAGGATCATACCGATCACGTTCTCGGTACATTCGTAACCCAGAAGCAAGCAATCGATTGGGCGAAAGCTCAAGGACACTACCCTCTTGTCGCCCGCGTCCGGCACTTGAATAACAAGAGGATTCCCGATCACTGGCGTGCAGCCTAGCCTAAGAGCCGACTCGCCAGATTAGCGACGAGTCGGCTTATCGGAGCAAAAAAACATTTGATGATATGGTCGTTTTTCTATTCGATCCACTGGGATTCATCCCAATCCGAAGCCTCTTCATTCACCGCTCTCTGCTTTGAGAAGGGAGCGAAAACAGCCTGCCTCTTCACGGGCTTCTTGGCGACTGCGTTCGGATTGCTGACAGGAGTTGTAGAGGCTTCGATTGGGACAACTGGCGGCGCAGGTCTTGGAACAAGCACCGGCATCTTCCGCTCGATGAATCCGAGTTGCTTTGCTTTGGGTTTTAGATAAGGAAGATGCGCGGGCACAACCCGGTTCCCCTGCTTGATGTAGCCATGCAACGGCTCAAGCCCCGCAATCTCGGAAGGCATGACGAGCGGCTTGGTCGCAATCTCCATCGCGAACGATTTCTTACTCCGCAACAATCCCATCGAACGCGACTCTTTCAGCCGTTCCACTTCGATCTCTCCGATGGCATCCGAGATCCATTTCGCCGCGCGCGGCTCGGAGGTCTTGAAGAAGATTTTCGTTGCCGGCTGCGAGAGCATCGTCTCGGCGTCCTGGCCGTATCGCTTCTCCAACTGGCTCCGTCCCTGAAAGCCCATCACGACGGGATTGCCATACTTGCGATTCTCCGTAACGGCAGCATGAAGCTGCGGCAATTTATTCAGGCTGGCGAGTTCGTCGAGGACAAACCAGACGGGCTTGACGTTGGGAATATCGCAGTAGCCCATCATGCGCAGGATAAACAGGTCAAGCCACACGGAATGCAGAGGTAAAATCTTCTCCCGATAAGACGGCTGTGAAGTCAGAAAGACCCATCGCTTCCGCTCGTCGTACCACTCGGTAGTGGCAAACGTCGGTCGCGTGTGCTCCCACTCCGGCAGCAACTCAAAACTGTCGGCAACCATGTTCAGACTCGAAAGGACACCGGCCCGCTGTGCAGGCGCGGCGGGGTCGAGCAGCGGCGCAAGCGGAGTTCCCTTGATTGCCGACTCGATATTTGATGGATTGGACATCATCCGCAAGATGTCCCTGGGCTGCGGCTTATCTTTTAATAGATGGGCCAATATCCGGCGCGGGCCATCCGTAAAGAACTCCTTTTCGTACTCTTTCTCGGGAAGAAAGGCCGCCGCGATGGTCATCGCGGTTTCATCGCGGGTAATCTCATCGCCAAGCCCCCAATAGGGACACCGTGTATCGAGAGGATTGAGGATCAAGTCGCCCCGCGCTGGCGAGTAGAACTCCGGCGTAAACTCCACTGCCGGATCGTAGACGATGGCAGTCTCTCCTCGCTCCGCAACTTGGCGAAGAATCTGCCGGATCGCCGAAGACTTACCGCTGCCGGTGTCGCCCATCAAAAGGAAGTGGCTGGCTTCAAGATTGCGAGGAATGCGGAACGATGGACTCGCCCATCCGGGAAGCAACTTGTTGAACCGGTCAAGCCGTGGATTGTCCCACCGCAAGTGCAGTTGAATACCATCGGCCTTTGTCTGGCGATTCCAGTGCAGAGCGGACAGCAACTCCGGCCCTTTCGTGCGGCGTCCGTGACGCTCTTCCTGTTTGGACTGGTCGTGAAACCATATCCGTAAGGCGAGCAGAGCGAGGATGAAAGCTACTCCCCACAAAGCAGGTTGCAGTAGAAGGTGCCAGAAGCCCTCTCCGTCATAAAATGACGCCTGAAAATACCGCTGCAACTCAGCGGCGTTGACCCGCTCTTTTGATCCCTGTTCGAGACTCTTCCAGCCCGCATTCCGAGCAGCAGAGGAGAGCTTCATTGCAACCGCAAGACGCTTTTGATCCGCCGAAGAACCGGACACAATATCAGTCGGGCCGGCGAGTTCTTCGGCCCGTCCGGGAGCGGTCTTGAATATCCACTGAACGTCTGTCGTTGCGCCCGGAGAGTTCTTGAGGGCCGTACTGCTAAAGTATGCGTCGTAGTAGTACCGCTCCAGGGGCGGCATTGTGAACGAATACCAGATGGTCAACGGGACGCTGAACAGCACCGGCCCGACCGCGATGAGAAACACGATCAGCCACGGAAACCGGCGTGGAAATCGCATCGGTTTCATGGCGCTTCCTCGGACGGCTTGCTGCCGTTCTTGGCCCTCAATTTAACCAGAAACTCGTCGGCCTTTTGCTGCTTAACGGAATCGGCGTATGCCAGCATCTTGCGGAGCGATTCGTCCGTCAACGGGCCTTTGGAAGCTGCCGAGAACAGGTTAAGGATAAGGGTGCGCATCGCCATCAGCTCGGCCAGCAGGATCGGGTCGGTATCAGCCGGGACGGAACGGGCCTGCGCGAGTGCCGCTTCACGCAGCCACTCGCCAACCTTCTTCCCGGCGCTTGCCGCTGCGGCTTCGACTTCGGAAAGCTCCGCCTCGGACAATCGGGTGCCGATGGAATTGGTGCGGTACTTCTCGGAGGTCCGGGCAGCGGGAACCGCTGGCGGAATCAGTGAAGGCGGCTTCGAGTCGGTGGCAGACACTGCGAATATGACCCCCGGCAGAACTTACATCCGTCACTCACTTGGATGCCGGGTTGTTGAGCGTGGTTTTCGTAAGGGCTTTTGCATCATCAAGTTCGCACCCGGTAACTTCATCGGTAGCATTCGCTACCCGCATGTTCACAGGCGGAAACAAGAACCAGCAAGTTGCTGAAAATAAATATGTTAACTATCGCAAACAAACGTATACCAACGTATACCCCAGTGGGGATGACGTGTCGTAGCGCCAACCCGATGCGTAAGCATCGTGCTCTTCAAATGCAGTAGCAACCAGACTGGAGGACATGATGCAGACGCATCAAGCCGGCATGATGTAGCGGATGCAAGAGCCGTACGGTGAAGGCGTAGCGAGCCACACCGGCTCCGAGTCATGCGGGCATGGCCGCGAGGCCAGATACGAAGCGTTGACAGGAGGAACTATGGGCCAGGAATTGAGCCGCGAAATACCCCGAACTTCAGGACGCCGACGCTCTGACACGGTGCGGAAGGCAACATCCCAAGGAGCGCTTTCGCAAGCCCCAAAGGAGTCCTGCGCGGTCTTTGGCCCTGGCACGTAGGGACACATCTTGCACGGAAGTTGGGAGATCCCGGGTTCACCCGAGAGCAGCCCGTGCTCGCGGGACGCGTCGGGAAGTTCAAGGACTGGAGCCGATGATGAACAAACACGGGAAGTCGGACAGACTCGTAGTACCGAAGAAGTCACCGAACAAAGCTGGGCAACCAGTGGCGGAGGAGATGGAGGGAAGGGGTCTGACCAAGGGAAATCTGGGCCAGCAAAACGCGTTCCGGACTCAGCACCGGGAAGACGCGCCAAGTGCGTTGGAACAGATACGACAGACAGCAAAATCGAACAAGGATGTGAAGTTCACAACTCTGCTTCATCACATCTACCGGATCGACACTCTGCGGTTCGCCTACTCGCAGTTAAAGAGTTAAAGAGGCAGGCTGCGGGCCGGTGTGGACGGTGAGACGTGGCGGCACTACGGCGAGGCTCTTGATGACAAGCTCCAGAACCTCTCCCATAGACTGAAGCGCGGAGCATACCGGGCGAAGCCGGTGCGTAGGGTGTACATCCCGAAGGCAGACGGGCGGCAGCGACCGCTCGGCGTCACGGCGCTCGAAGACAAGCTTTTCCAGAGAGCGACGGTGGAGGTACTGAACCAAATCTACGAAACCGATTTCCTCGGCTTCTCCCACGGGTTCCGGCCCGGACGCAGCCAGCATCAAGCGCTGGACGCTCTGTGGTATGCACTCGATGGGAGACGTGTGAACTGGGTGCTGGACCTGGACGTGCGCAGCTTCTTCGACAGGCTGTCGCACGCATGGCGGGTCCGGTTCCTCCAGCACCGGATAGCGGACCGGCGCGTCGTGCGGCTCATCCAGAAATGGCTGAACGCGGGCGTGCTGGAAGAGGGCAAGCGAACACAGGTGGAGGCAGGCTCGCCGCAGGGTGGAAGTGCATCGCCTCTGCTGGCGAATATCTACCTCCATTACGTCTTCGATCTCTGGGTTCAGGCATGGCGTCAAAAGCGTGCGCATGGCGACGTAATCGTGGTGCGTTACGCCGACGACATCGTGGTCGGGTTCGAGTTCAAAGACGAGGCCGAACGGTTCTGGTCGGAGCTGAAGGAACGTATGCAAAAGTTCCAGCTGGAGCTGCATCCGGTCGATCTGGTTCTTGCCGGAGCCGTTCAGCGCCGTCAAGATGTCGTCGAAGGGAACGGTGGAATCGACGATGATACCCGACCGCTGGGATGGGTTGTGCAAGATGGCAAAGCCGACTGAAACTAGAAAAGGAACTCCCTCCCTCTAATGAGAGCTTTTGTATGGCAGCCCCCCATGACCCAAAACCCAACAACTACTTACATAGAAGGGTGCAAGTAGTTGTTGGTCAGTGCCTCTCTGCGTTGTTTCCCCCAAGGTTGCCAACCATCTTCGGTTTGTTATCGGTATTGAGACCTAGGACAGTAAACGAAGAATCGAGCAATTGAAATAGATCCGAAAGACTCACTCTGCTTTGAATTCCAATTACAAGATCGACAACCTCTTTCTGACGACTCTTCGAAATTTCAGGAGATACAGAAGGTTTGACCAACGGGTTAGACTTGAACTGTTCATCCCATTCATGGGGACTCATTTGATAAGAGGAATTGCAAGTCTTTTGAATGGCCAATAAGGATGCTACATGTATCGCTTCTAGCGGACTCATGACCCCAGTAAGAACAGGCAGCTTCTCAACGGAATCTGTTATATCGCCCCTGTCTGCTGACAAACGTCCTATAAAAGATGGTTCGTCCTTAGCTAAGCTTACCCGGAGCCTGTGAACCTCTGCTATATCGGTTCTGGTATATGCCGGAAGTCGTAAAGTATCGCCTATGTTATTTATTACAGTCACTATGTCCGATTCTCTAACAGCTTCAGTCTGCCCCTCAAGAAAGCGCACCTGCGCATCGGCTGTAAGTCGGATGAATGATCCTGCAACATCTTCGATTTGACCGTTAACGCCAGCTACATGATAAACATCCTTTGTAATTTTCAGGATCTGTGCGTGGTCAACTCCTCTAAGTGCTCGCGAATCCAGCTCGACGGCGGGCCAACGCTGACGCTCCTGCGAAGCCGCAGAATGCGTTGCGAACAATAGCAGGGGAACGGCGACGAACGAAACCCTTGACAGAAATCGTGTGTAGCCATTCCATTTCAACAACAAAAATATCATCAGCATAATTTTTACCTTTTGGGCAGCAGTGAGATCATCGACGAGAGCATCGCATTAATAACCGATTGCCGACGTTCAAGAAGAAGGTTGTGACCCACTCCCTGATACTCGATAGATTTCACCAGGCACTGTTTTTTTCTGAGTGCCGAAACTAGCAAGCGCCCTTGTTGCAAAGAGACTAATTCATCTTGTGTTCCAAGTTGATCTAGAACGGGAAGGCGTGTTGGCAGTTCGTACGGCTCAAGCCCAGTGTAGCCGACAGCAATTAAACTGATTCCCCGGACTCCCTTGATCGTAGGTTGTAAAGCTAACGCCAAATACCCACCCAACGAATCACCGACAAGAAAGCTCGGTCGTTGATCCGAGACCACCGAAGCAAATACTTGACGGAGATCCCTCAACCATTCTGCCGCGTGCTCCTGAGCAAATTTGACGTTAGGGACCGAGGCAACCCCAGACGTCGCAAGATAATGAGGCAAGTAGACATCGAAGCCAGCACAAGCAAGTGCGAACTGGCCTATATCGTCGAAAACTTCTGTTGGTGTCGTAAGGATCCCAGCAGCGCTGTGCAATGCAAAAACAGTTCCTCTTGAATGTATACCAGCAAATTGATAATGATCTACAGGCATATCTCCGCTATAAGTAGCCACATGGAGATGTTCGACGACGACGGGACACGCGTACGTGGGTTTCTTTTTGCTGGTCGCTTGTCCTTGCCGGTTAGCACCCGAACATAAAAGAACACCAACGAGAACGCCTTTGAAACATTTGGTCGGCTTACGCAAATTACCTCGTGAGCTCCCGTATGGAAACCATTATAAGGAGAAGCGTGAAGACGAGCGGAGAATGAATATATTCATTCTCCGCTCAATTGTCTAATCAGTCGGTTCATTAGGGAGAGGAACAGTAACCACGGCATTCGAGTCCGGCAATGTAATGTAGACATATCCGTAATCCGGATCAACTGCTAAACCCCGGCCGGCGGAAGGCAGTGAGCCCTCCATGAAGGTGTAATTTCCAGACAAATCCTGAACGGTAAAGCCGCTAGGCACAAGTGAAACTGCAAATTCGTTACCGTAGTTGGCGCTTACTAAAATACCATTCGCCATTTGCCCGGGGGTAGCAATAGTACTGCTGGCTCCGGAAATGTAGTAGGCATGAGCAGAGGCGAGAGGTGATGAAGAAGTCGAAGAACCCGAAGACAACGCTAAGTTGCTCACGCGCGACGTTGCTGAACCATAATCGATCAATCCCGATGGCGCTCCACCCGAGTTGGCTACTAGAGTAGTCACAGCTGTGTTGAGAGCTTTGCTGATCGCCATCGTCGTGATATTTCCAGATTGGCTGGTTGTGTTCATGATAGCCAAACTGCTCGGATTAAGTTCAGTGAGGTAGCCAGCGCCCCCGACCCATACGTTACCGCTTGCGTCTAGATCCAAAGCTGCCGGTGACGCTCCCACAGTTTGCGTAGCGGTCACGGTATTTGAAGCCAAGTTGATTTGGGAGACGGTCCCATCTACATAGTTGGCAACATACGCTGTTGACCCATTCGGAGACACTACTGCTGCGGCGGGAGCATTTCCGACATTAATTGTCGCCAGGACAACCTTGTTTAGGATGTCAATAATACTTACCGTGCTACCGCCAGTATTTGTCACCAAAGCGTACCCTGTCCCAGTTGTCGTCGTACTGTCGTGACCAGACCCGGTAATAGTATAGCTGTCAATGGTGTTCGAACCATAGGCCACAATTGCTGTCGGGTTGGCGCCAACTGATAGGAGATATCCATTCACTGACACTTCGTTCTGAGACGCTAGCGTTACTATAGGATAGGATGCTTGTGACTCGGAGTTGTTACAGGTTGTAATAACGGCCCCGTGGACGCCAATGTGGAGAGTGACGCAGACGCTCGCCTCGGTCGAGGTATTGACAGCTGCCACACCAAATGCGCCTGGATAATTCGTGGAGATGCTGCCTATACTGAAAAACCCTCCCATTCCCCCGGCATACGACATGCTGCTATCGCTGTTTTCATTGAGAAGGGCCGTGGAATATAGCTCTGCCGGTAGAGGATTGCCGGAACTGTTGACCGGATAAGGGAAAGTCGCGGTAACGCCATCGGGAGCAACTGAAGTGGCTGTCATCGTCGAAACGACGTTGGCATTTTGGTCAAGCACCTCGAGTTGTGGACTTCCGTAAGCGGTGGTTAGTGGAATGCTCGCAACTTCTGTGAAGGTTGGCGTAGTTGAACCTGCAATTGCAAACTGACTAATGTAGGGAACAGGTGACTCGCCTATTTCGTAGGGGCATGATATTGAGTAAGTCTCATTTGCAGTAACGTCAGCAGTGGTGTCATACAGAACGTTCGCTGTTTGACTTTCATAAAACGTATTACAACCGACTGGCGTCCACTCATTATAGATTTGCCAGGTCGCGCCAAGATCTAGGCCAGTTAGATACAGATATCCGTTACCGCTTGTCGAAATAGGTGTGATGGCAAGTGTACTAAGATTAACTCCGAATTCCAGAGTCCCACCGGTGGCGGTTTCCCCTGCGTTAAGAGAAGGGCCAGCGTAGTTGCCGGCAACCTTCTGGTATGGTACTCCAGTGGTTGCGAGCTTTACCCCGGATAGCGAATATTCAACATTATTTGTGAATATCGTTAAGGGCGTTCCGGAAGGAGGAGGGGTTGTTGACGGTGGCTGCCAAAAATTTCCGCATCCCGTAAGCGTCGCAGTTAATGAAGCTGCAACTAGTGCTGTAAATGTCTTCCGATATGTCGTGTTTAGTATCCGCATATATTCTCCGCAGGAAGGTCATGGAAAGGGATTGCGACTACATCAGGTGTGCGCGCTGTAGCACCTGAAGGAAGTTTGCCAATCTGGCAGCGTCTGTTTTCGAATCATAGTAAGCCTGAACGCTGACGCGGTAGGCGGCGAGGTTCTTATCTGTACTTGGATCGTAGCTGTACCCGCCAGACGCAATATCTTTTGAAGTGCGATGAGGGCAACCACCTTGAGCGATCATGCGATCCAGAAGATAAACTGCTTCTGCGGGCGATAGGTCATGATGCACCGCGCTGTTGGTAGCGCGCGGAAACAAATGATGTGCAAAGTGGCTGAGGAATATTCGTTCCGCTGAAACATCGGAAGGTGTCGCGTACGAAGCTGCAGAGGCACCGATCATACCAACCCAAGCATTGAACGCTTCGGCAATACTCAAACTTGTGATAGGTGTTTTCGCGGTACTGGAATTAGCGTCTATCAAAGACGCATGCAATTTCAAGGCAGATACGAGCGATGGACTAGAAGCCGCTTGCAACTCAGGCGTATACGCGGTTGCAATCACTGGGTCGATGTCTAATGTGGGTTGGCTGGTATACGCGGAATCCAGCGTCGACAGACGCGAGGGGGCTTGGGATTGCAAAGAAAAGCCCGCGAGGAAATAAAGGCAGAAGAGGATAATACGCGTGGTGCGCAGCATGGTGTTACCTCATTTGAATTGTCGGTTACGGAAGTTCAGTGTGAACGTTACGGAATAATCTGGCCACTGTCAAGCGAAATGTCAAAATAAGTGGGCGTTGAGGGTTCAGAGGCTTTCTAACGAAGTTTTCGGCGAGGTAATAGAGTGGCCGCGCGGCACTCTTCGCGACGAATGTGCATTAGCCAGATGTTTCAGCTCGTTGAACGATTGTCCCTGCCTAATGAACGGCAGTTGCGATAGGTTCCTTGGTTCTCTGAACCACTGTCTACATCGCGCAGCAATCAGTTGCTGAACTGGACAGAGCAGGACGCCTCGCATCCCTCGCTTACAGCTTTCGTCTTGAGCACAGAATGATTATTGGAATCTGGTGACGAACAGTTGGAGCGAATTTGACGGGTTGGAGAAGCCCGGAAATGGGGTCTGGACTGGGCCTGCAACATAGACCTGACCTGTAGCTGAAGCTACTATTTGCGGACCTATTTGGGCTGTTTGATTGATGATCGGTCCTGTTCCAAACTGGACTGCAGTCAGGTCTGTCCCATCTAACGCAAATGTCAGCAGCATCATGTCTTGCTCCGGCTGGCTAAAGCCGGCAGCGAAAAGGCCGTTTGTTTCGCCTGTTGCGTATATATTTCCGGAAGATGCGGAAACTCCAGTTATTGCATCACCTGCCCCGGTTGATAGGACCTTGTTCCATGTACTGGAGCCATTGGTAGAAGAGAATTCAGTAAGGAATCCTTCCTCTCCAACATAGGCAGAAGAGCCAATCGTTACAGACGAATTTGACGCTGCGCCCCCGATGATTACAGCATTCTGCATCACCACTACGCTGAAGGGAAAAACAATTGACATCCCAGTAACTGGGATCGGGGAAACCCATACTTGAGCCCCGGTGGAGCCAGCGAGCTTAATCAGAAATGGAGAGGTCATGCCTGTCGACTGACCAGGGAAAGCACCGGTCGTCTGACCAATTGCGTAGATCTCTCCATCAGCATCGCAGGTAAGTTTCTGGAAGGAATCAGTAGCATTTGTGCCGAACGTAGTCTGCCAAATGAGGGAGCCGGAAGTTCCATCGATCTTCTGAAAGAACAGATTTGTCGCACTGGCGTCGGTTGCAGGAGAAAAGACGCCACCGATGATGACTGCTCCGGTTGGATCAACGGTCAAGCTAAAGGGCGAAGTGTATTGACCTTGGATTGTAAACTGCTGTTCCCATATCAGAGAACCGCTCGAACTGAGTTTGTAAAGTGCGCCTTCAGGAATTGCTGTCGGATTAGAATAGCCTGGCAACGCGCCTCGCGTGACCCCGACCGCATAGATATTGCCTGACGTATCAACGCCAACGCTCTGCAGAAAATCACCTGAACCGGTGCCAAACTGTTGTGCCCAATCCTTTGCCCCGGTTGTATTGAATTTGATAACGAAATTCTCGGCTATTTGACCAGGATTGGATGCCCCATTGAGAGAGCCGAGATCATAGCCGGATGCAACGACGTCCCCGGTCGGGTCCGTGGCTAATGCAGTGATGATCTCGGTGGGAAAGGTAGAAACCCCACTAGGTACGTAGAGATCACTCGCGCCGAACTGCTGCAACCAAAGATATGATGGAGCGGACGTAAACGGATAGGTTGAAGGGCCCTTGCCAGTACTTATCGAACTGTTTGTGCCACAGCCCCCAAGGAACATCGATACGGCCACGTAGAAAAGACAACCGCAAATGCCTGTGAGACTCAACCGGCTACGCATGGCAAAGATATTACCACGGACAATAGCACGTATCAGAGTTATTAGATCCACCTATAAATTGACCTGCACAATGGGACGCGCGGTTGGCCAAAGCGCAACCATGCGCTGATGCCGCACAGAGAATCGCTGCGCTACACTAACGAATTTCTCGTGAGAAACGGTCAGGGTCCACGGTGGTCTAAGTCCTCCGAGGTCCAAAGAGGCAGCTGCGGCGGGACGGATATGCGGTCCCGGATTGCGGCTGAAATGCTAGACGCGAGAGGCTGGCCTATGTCAGAAAATGGAACAAACTTCTGACTATGGTTCGATGCCTTCCTCTAGTCGCCACTCGCAGGTTCCGGCGCGGTGTCGCACGATCACAATTATGAAGGAGAAGCACGAGGAGTGCTTGCATACGTTCGTATGCAAGCGATTTACTTGCTGGCCCGGTTCCGGGCGCATCGGGCCGGTTCTGTCCCCAAAACATGCCAGGATGGTTCCATCCTGGCTCCCTAGATTGCAGTGTGGTGCGGGCGGAGGGAATTGAACCCTCACGGCCTTGCGGCCTGCGGATTTTAAGTCCGCTGTGTCTGTCAATTTCTCCAATTCTTTTCTGCCGGTTAGCTCAAGCATGACCCAAGATGTGTAAGAAAATGTGTAGCTCTAAACCCAAAAACGAAAGGATTCTCTCGCCCCAAGCAGAAGATACGGGCAGCGTCAAGCGGATACACCGATGCTACCGGTTCCGTTCGCTCGCGGCTCCCACACGGCTTGAAGCCGGATGACTTGGAATTGTCCATGTCCGCTATTATCGGGGGGAGTGGCAAGATAGTGTTTCCTTATCCCACCCCTTCCTCAATACTAAGAGGCTGAAACTGCACGAAGAACGCCGCCAGCGGCGGCTCGTGCAAAGGGGATTTGCCGCTAAGAACGCCCCGGCGGGGCAGCGGCAAATCAGAACCAGTATCCGGAGAGATGGATTTGGATATCGAACTCCCTGCGCCAGCCTCCGCCAGCGGCTCCGGCCAAAGACGGCTTCGGGAGGTTCATTGTCAGCGCGGCTTGTAGCGCTGGCCTCGTTTGCCTTTATCATGCGTCTCTGCCGCTTTCGATGCCTTGGCTCTGCCGTCGTCGGGCTGCGGTAGTTCCCATCCCGCCATGCCCTGCAACACGCGGTCGGCGTGCTTGATGGTGTTCACATGCCCATAGTGGCTTTCAATCATGTGGACGGAGGTTCCCATCTGCTCGGCAAGGAAATACACGTCTACGCCTTCCTGCAAGCGAAGCGTGGCGTAGGTGTGCCGGAAGCAATATGTAGAGCGCGGAACGCCCTGCGTGCCTTCGCGCAAATTTGCTTCTCTTAGAAGATCGGCAATCAAGGAACTATAAAGTGTCTTCGCAGGCTTGCCCGTGATGTTGGTAAATACTCTGTCGTCCTGTTCCGTGGCTTTGGAGATGGCACGGATGCGTTCTAAATAATCTCCGACACTCTTGGGCGCGACCAGTTGACGCGATTTGTCCTTGCCCTGCACGAACAGGACAACAATCTCACGGCCCTCGCGGTCTTTTGCGGGCATGATGTCGCGCCAGCGGAGATTTTTCATCTCCACTGGCCTCATGCCGGTGTTGCAGGCAATCAGAATCAGGTTGTAGGTGACGGTGCGATACCAGATGCTCGCAGGCTTATCGGCCTCCGCAATCCACTTGCGGCCTACGGTGTGGAGCTTGCGGTACTCTTCCAGCGTGAACTCATCACGCCGCATCGTCTTGAGCTTCGGGCGCTCGTCGAAACGCTGGCTTGCGGGAACATAACGTTTCTTCACCGCATAGTTCATAATCGCCCCGAAAATCGACATCTCGAAGCGGATGGTGGAATCGCTGATAAAGGGAACCACCCGTTCTTCGGAAGGTTTGACTTCAATCGGTTTCAAAACCCTAATGCCCAGGGTTTGTTGAACCTTAGTGCGGCGCCCCGCTTCATGGTCAGCAAAGGTTTGAGCTGCTGTGGCTGTGATTTCCCGAACGCCATTGCGCCGGTGGCGGCCTGCACCGTTCTCCCGCCGCCATGCCGGATAGCCGCCCCAACGCTCGTCACCGATAAGGTGGACCTGCGTGGAACCGGCGTACCTGTCTAACGTGCCTTCGATGACGGCACGGAGTTTCTTAGGACGTGCGGCGCTGATCTCTCCGCGCTTCGCTCGCGCCTCCTGCGTCAACAGATACTCTCGTGCTACGTCACGGAAGGGGCGGTTGAATACAGGAACGTCATGCTTGATGCGGAACCGCACGTCCGCGTCCTGATCGAAGGCGCGTTCCCGCGCCGCTTCTCTATCAGTTGTTTTGAGCGAAACCGTCTTATAGCGGTCGGCCTTCGGCATCTTCATGCGGCAATACCACATGCGATGATCCACGTCGCCGCGCCGGAAGAGAATGAGGCCGGGTTTCAGTTCCTCTTTTTCGGTGACGAATGCCATAATTGGCCTCCATCGTTTGACTCGTTCTGTGCAGATTCCGTGTAGAATTCTTCTGTAAGTCCTTGAATCCTCGTATCTGTGCAGGATTTGTATAGATAATAGCAGAAAATTATCTTGTTTATTTATAGTTATTTACATTATAGTTGTCATCCTGAGCGGAGCGCAGCGAAGTCGAAGGACCTGCCATACCGTTCGCACACGCACACCGCGCGACCCTTTCAACCACAAGTCTGCTGTTGCTGGTGGTCTCAAGACTCC